>ODAI014539993.1_pt1 | contig 12221 bp, 5 predicted proteins | sample 1539321 | NCBI WGS metagenome assembly ODAI01 (sample SAMN02144231, study PRJEB22623) | gut metagenome | biome: sheep rumen | host: Ovis aries | place: New Zealand
ATAAACGATGTGTATTCGATCGGAAACACAGCGCTTGAGTATACGTATCTGTTGAAGCAGATCAAAATTAACCGAATTAACAGGGCAATAATTATCTTGGATTGCTGCCATAGCGGTATTGCAAATGGGCTCGCCGATCAGGAAGAGTTCGAACCAGTCCTAGAAGAAACAGATTATCCAAACATTATCTGTATGACGTCCTGTAAAGGCAGTCAAAAAGCGTATACCTATGAAGCAGGTGGAGAAGAATACTGTTGGTTCACTTATGTTTTTTCATCAGTCTTAGAGAAGGGAATAAATAACAAGAACAAATGGATGACCTTTGGGGAGATATATAAAGACATAACAAGAACAATGACGGAAGCGCAAAAGCCGACTATTTCTGAAACCGGCACAATTCTTTCTGACTATTTGCTTCCTAACGCTTATCCCTTTACTCCCCCTAATGACCAAGTTCCATCGAGTAAAGAGAGTAAACCCGGCGAGACACACAACGTCCATAACCCGTTTTGGGCCGGGACTACTGAAACCAAGAAGCCACCACTGGCCCATCGATTTAGAAGGATAACTATAGTAGAGCAAATTCAGAACGGCAGAGGCCACGGGACTTTTGGAAAGTACCCCCAAACAAGGGATGGCAAGGATAAGCCTATAGAGTGGGTTGCCATTTCTAAGGATAAGGACTCCTGCCTTCTTATCAGCAAGTACGCACTGGATTGTATGCCGTTTCATGCGGTAAGCGAAGGCGGGACATGGGAACGCAGCGCTTTGCATTCATGGCTTAATGGCGATTTTATACACACCGCTTTCACCAAGCAGGAGCAGTCATTTATTGCAACAGTTGACCCTTTGTCGCGCAAAGCGGATACTACCTTGAACGCACAGGGAGAAAAGGTCTTTCTTCTGAGTAATCAAGAGACAAAGAAAATGCTTGTGTATGCACGCGATAGAATCTGCGAGCCTACAGATTATGCAAAGCAGAAGGGAATCCGCCACGGCAATAATAGCAAATCAAAGCAGTTCGATAGTTGCTGCTGGTGGTTGCGATCCCCTGGCTACAACCCAAATTATACCGCATTTGTTAACAATAATGGCCATGTTATTTCTAGCGGGAATATTAACAGTACAAAGGACATCGGAGTACGGCCATGTATTTACATTCGTTTGTCCAGTGGTAATTAATATACAGCACTTTATGATCGATTCGTGGATTTTGAATTCGCTGTTTTATGGTTGCCATTTATATAAGTATTCCACCGACTACTATGCCTTTTTACCGAGGATTCTACTTCTGAATCCTCGGTTTTCTTCTTCGATGTTTTCCTAATTCTGACGATTATCCATTGACTATTATCGTAAAACAATTTATAATACTACTGAGTCAAGCAGACAATTACAATTCATCGATAACATCAGATTAATATAAACCAATAGAAATGTTAGCGTCGGGTGAAAATAACCACTCGGGGACGCGGACGAAATCTTGGACCAAACTGAGGTAAGGAGAGTCCAAGATGTATTCATACGAAGATAACAGAAATAAACTCAGATAAACAAAGAGGTATTGCTATGAATAGGACTAATCAAAAGATAACGAAAGTGTCCGCATTTTTGCTTTCATTGTTTTTGCTCTCTGCACTCTTGGGAGGAGTGTTTGCAGCTGAGAATATTGAAAAAAGCACTAGCAAAGATAATGAGGATTTTAACCTTGTTCTGCTAATTGACCGTAGCGGCTCAATGCAAACAACCGATCACGATGAGTTTGTTAAAAATGCCGCAAAACTATTTATTGATCTTTGTGAAGAAAGCGGCAATTCACAACTTGCGGTTATGTCGTTCAACGTTGAAGGAAACGGTGAGGACAGATATGGAATCAAGCAGAGTCCTTTTATGGTCATCGGATCCGAAAACAATCAAGAGTACGAGGAAAATCGAGCATTTTTAAAAGATTGGATTTCCAATATTACATATGGGGAAGGCGGGACAGACATTGGTCATGCACTAAAGAGCGCCGCTGAATACCTTCATAGCAAGCATAACGATGAAAAAAATGATTTAATTGTACTGTTTACAGATGGATATACACAGGATTTGCTAAAAGCTGACGGATTTAATTCGAAAGCAGAATATGAGGAGGCAGAAAGAGAGGCCGAGAGGAAGTCCGATGAAAAAGTTCGTGAAGCAATCCAACTTGCTTCTGAGGATAATTGTCGAATTTTTATTATAGGCGCGAACTATCAGAACAGCATGGCCGAGAATGGAAGGAGCGCCCTTGAAAGCATACGTAATGCACAAATTGCCAATGGCATTACCAATAAACCGGAAGAATTGCTGACGATTATTGACTCAAGCAATCAAGAAAGCATGGCGCAGGTAGTTGATGCATTTGAGAAAATCTATGCATCAATTGGGCACCGTATTATTCATTCTGGCGATATTATTATAGATTATCCTAATGTAACAGAGGTCAATATTGTTATTACCGCTCCAGAAGGTATATCTAGAGCTGAACTCACATCTCCAAATAACAATACATTATCCCTTGACTTAACTGGAAAAGAAACTACCCTTGATGGAACCAGAATACTATATAAAGAAGGTGCCTCCTACCAAGTTGTCAAGATGATTGAGCCTATATCGGTTGGAACTTGGACTTTGAACGTAACAGACAAACAAGAGCGACCAATAATCGACTATACTTGGATGCTGACTTCCAGCACAGAGATTGAAATGACACTTGCACAGCAAGACGAAGCGAATGTTGCAGTGTCTATTAATCTTGTTAATGTTGAGCCAGCTGCGGCAGCCAACTATTTTAACTCTCTTATTGAAAAGAAGATTTCTATTACCGATCCATTAGGTAACGTTACCCAGCATTCATTGGAGTATGATACAATGGCGGGGTGTCTGTCGACATCCTTTAATGCGGAGGCCGCAGGCGGCTATCTTGTTACAGCGGAGGTAACTGATGGCTACTTTTCCCGGAATTGCACTGATACAATCACCATAGATACCCAACCTCTGCCGGATTCCACCAACCCTACTGTCCCACCTACAGAAGAAGTTCCTCGCGAGAAACTGCTTGACATCGGAGAGTTTATGATCTGGCAATGGGAAACAAAGAGCTGGGACCTTCGTGACCTTGTGGGCGAGGATATTGTAACATGCTCTAAAGTTAATGGAGACAAAACACTTGCAGATTATCTGCTCGATGGATTTATGCTGACAGTAAAGGGGCACAGTTCAGGAACTGAACCGATAAGAATTCACTGCACGGCGCGTGATGGCACTGAACTTGTGCTATGCGCTGTCATTACTGTACGAAATACCAAGCGTATACTTTTTATAGGAATTCCTTGCTTGGTTATTATAGTCATCTGCCTTATTTTGCGTCATAATAGACGGTTGAAAGGAACTTTTCGGAACTTTAAAGTGTCCTTCCAAAGAAACGGTGAAAAAGTACCAGGAATTGTTATTCCTAGAGGCAGGACGTTCACCCTCTATGACCTAGTAGTGCGGTACAAGGGAGAGATAGCGGGTTATAGTTCATGGGGTAATAGTAATATTATTGATGAAGTAATACTAAACAAACAAAAAGGATACGTTAAAGAACTTAAACAGGCAAAAATCGCTGTTTGTATTAATAGAAGAAGCTTTACTTTTGATGGTTCTACTTACAAGATTGGTCAAAACAGCGTCACTTGGAGTTCGAAAGACGCTAAGCTGGATATCGATTTTGATTATACTACAGACTCTGATGATTGAGCAGAGTACATCTGCTCAAAATTTAGCTTTTCAGGAAAGGAACAAATAGTGCCTTAGAAAGAATTATCGGGAACAGGACAATTTATTATACCGTGAAAGGATGTGGTCGTGATGTCAACAACTGATTACTCTCCACGCATATATAACAGTGCTGTTGCGACAGCCAAAAGCGCCTTAACTGAGGCTCGCCTAAAGACTTTAGAGGATAATCTCAAAACGCTTCAGTACCTTGAGGGTTCAGGCATGACCGCTCGTAAGAAACTTCATATCAGAAATGATATGGCCTATTTGGTAATCGGGCTCGGTGGTCAAGGTATTGAGAAAATGAAGGCCGTTAGACGACAACTGGAAAGGGACTGCACCTCTGATGATATTCAGAAATATGTGCGCTTTCTCGCCGTCGACACAGACCAAAGTAATTTGAATAATCAATTTTTCCTTCCCACCGAAATCGTGGAGATTCGTCCCGGCGTTGCCGACCGATTGGCCGACCCTAACAGCCCCCAGTATCTTGCGTGGATACACCCAGAGCTGAATATTCATATTACTGGACTTCAGAGCTCTTTTGGCTGGTCTAGCGATGGAGCGAATCAGAATCGCCAAGTTGGACGGGTAAAACTCGCCGACGATCAAAATCGGAGAAATCTAGTAGAAAAAGCTCGAACTGCCTTACTGAGCGTTCTAAATAACCGCTCGATTAAAACCGCTCGCGTCATTATTATTGCCGGACTTGCCGGTGGAACGGGTAGCGGTATGGTGGTAGACATTCCGTATATTATACGGGAAAAAGTCAGTAAAGAAATCGGTACCGGCCTGGCAATAGAAAAGGGGGATTTTATCGTAGAGGGTTACCTCCTGTTACCGCCAGCTTGTGGAAAAGCTACTGGAGCTGCAGCAATTTCTGGCAACAGAAACGCTTACGCTGCACTAAAAGAAATCGATTATTATATGACTCTAAAGGAGATGCATGATGCAAATCCTCACTCGGAATACCGGTTTTGTGATATTCGAAGCACAGAGAATATTTTTGACACCTGTACTTTAGTGGATGGTATGTTTGCGGGGGGTGGAGCCGTACAAGACCCGTCCAAGTTGGCCAGCGAAACAGTTGCACATACAATTGTTACTTCTATAGCGAATGTGACTGCAAAGGATGAACGCGGTCATTCAATTAACCGAGATATGCAGTCTTTTTTTGGGTCTGCAAGTTATATCAGTAATATGCGGGCTATCGCAGAAGCCCAATTGTTGCAAGCAGATTATGTCCAATGCCCCCGAGAAGCTAACTACCGTTTTTTGTCTTGTGGCTACTCCGAAGTAATAATTCCTGTTGATTTGATGGCCCTCTATGTAGCTAATAAAGTTTTTAATCGAATCTGGCAGGATTATAATAGAGCGTTTACCATCAATGCAAATGCGGTTAGTAGTTTTCTTGAGCGTTCTGGATTAACGGTTCGGGCGATTAGGGACGAATTGAATCGCGGCGGGGATGTACCAACCAGCAGATTACCAAAGCGAGCTTTGGATTATATGGCATCTTTGTTTAAACAAAACGGCCCATATTATATGATAAACCTATTACACGACACAGTTCAGCAATTGACCCATGAGTATATTGAAAAGCAGCATCGATACAATTGGGGATATTGGGATAGTGCAAAGCAAGCATTGAGGCGGTATCGCGGTTATCTACAAGAACTACAGAACCAAGACTATTCTGTTTATACTGTTGTTATCGAGCAATTACAGAAAATATTGGAAAATGATGCTAATATTCTAACCGATTCTAGAAGACATCAGACGGTTTTTGGAGAAACTTTCTATTGGACCCCTTTCGATTTGAGTATGACCTCAGATAAAGGTCAAATGGCGGTCAGAGACTATTTAAATCATTTGTTGAGCGATGAAGATATCGAGCAGATGGCAGACAATTTCCGAGACGAACTGGTTGATAATCGTGACTATTGGGTAGATATCTTCACAAAAGAAGGAAAGTATGACGCAGCATCTAGAATTCGAGATTTCATCAAAAGGTCTATCGGAAATAAGATTAACGATTCTGTCGAGGATTTCTTGGTAAAGTTGTACTCAAAAGAAGAGGATGCATCTGTCGCAAACAATGATCAAGACGGCACATTGTCTATCGCTACATCAAACATATACGATTACTTCGATGCTCATTCAGCACCCCTTGCCTACATGGATGCTCAGGATACACGCTTGTTCGCAAATGGTCTACGGAATTTTATACTTCCTGATGGAGCGGGTGATATTGCGAAAAAGCTGATTGAAGAACATGGCGTTGACTCGAAGAATATTTACTTTGGAAGTGCAAATGATCGTTTAATATGCATTAGTATGTATGGCGCTGTTCCGGCCTTTTTCTATCGCTGGATTAAAGACGGTGAGGCCGCTTACGAAAAGAACACAAATGCAATTGGACTCCATATTGACCAGGAGAGAGGGTTAGAGCATGGTGGCTGGGCGGATCTCCCGAACTTGATACCTCGTGGAAAAAAACTGAGAGACATTTCGCCCAGAGAACAAGCGCTTTATAATTCGGCGGAAGCACTACTAAACCAAGCTATTTTATACCAAATAGCAACGCCTATATTAGGCAACGATGCGTACCATTATCAACTGCGATTGTTGAAAGATAATCCGGCAATAGGGCGTGAAGAATTGTTGGAATCTGCGAAAGAAAAGGTATCAACGTATATTAATAACGCATCGTATCCATTCTATATCGGAAAAGAGACTGCAAATAGGATTCCCGAAATAGATTCCTCCCATAACTTATTAGACGATATGGTTTTCGATTTGGGAATTCTGACCGAAGTGAACTTAAAGTATGGTACATGGGATTTGAAACCTGGCAATCCAAATGTCTGTGCTAAGATGAGTTGTGACGAAAAGGCAGAATACACTAAGGATCTTGCAATAAAACTGCTATGTAAATCACTTGATATGAAAAGCTGCTTAGAACAGACTGTGGAGCTGGTTGCATATTCTGAAAATTGTGTTTCCCAACGCAATGCTGCGTTTGCCCTCAGACAGCGAAAAGCAGCCCGCCTAGATAGTTTTCGCAAATTGCTCGTTTCCAATGTGGTTTACCGAAAGGAGAAATGTTGGGAATACAATATTGATGGAACTCCAAAAATCTTGGTAAATTATGTCAATGAACACGCAGTAGTGCAAAAGTTTAACCTCTATTTAGCCTTTCTCAAGTTTACAAGCCTTCCTGACAATGTATTTGAAGAAATTACCGATTACTATGAAGAGCAATTTGCTCGGAATTGGCAGCAACCATACGAACTCGAGGCTAATCGGGAAAGATGGTATCAGGAGATTGATTCTTTAACCCGAGAATCCGATCGCAGAAGCGACTATTCAATGCTAAATGAAACCTTTGCGCAGAAAGTTCAGGCTGCAGAATGGCGGGATATGTCTGGCAATATTATTTCATCTAACGAAATCACTGAGTTTTATACTAAGATGAAGAGTGCGCTTCAGCCGACGCTTTCTGACAGCAACGAGACGAAATTGCGTCCCAAGCAATTGATTTGCACAGTTTGCGGTAAGATCGGGATTGATTCGAGTGCGAAGTTTTGTCCAGAATGTGGTGCAAAACTTAGAGTACAGGTAGGTACGTTAAGCGCATGGGATTGCACAAATTGTGGGAAAACCGGAATCGATTCAGAAGTAAAATATTGTCCTGAGTGTGGTGCGCGGCGCGACCTAACCTGGTCCTGCGTCGGATGTGGTAAATCTGGAATTGCGTCAGATGTAAAGTATTGCCCTGAGTGTGGAACTGCTCGCCCCTAAGGCAGTGGCTGGCATGCCATTTCCTAAGAATGGAAACGGCATACCAGCAGACGACTAGCACTTGTTTCTGTCCCTAACTCTTTTGTATATGAGGTAATTAATATGGCTGCTCTCAACGAACCTATTACAACGCCCTTGGACGGTGATGTTTTTAGTGAAAATGTTTTAGTAAAGATTCACAAAAAACGTGCTGCTGTTGCGCAGTTTGATATTGTTCCCTCTCAGGATATTCAAAACTATTTGGTGTGTCTGTCCTTGTGTAACGATGAGGATGCCAGCATTTTTTGCGATGACATTAAAAAACACTTTAAAGAATCGCACCCAATTGAATTTGTTCAGCTTCAGTCAGGCGAGGAATTGGCTGAAACTGTTGCAAGCATTATTGAAACAGTTAGAGTTGCGTATACTGATGGTATGAGATGGGCAACAAAATGTGTACTAGTGTGTTCGGATGCCAAACGAGCCATTGAAGTAATAAAGGATACAACGATTAATTGTATTGCCCTTTGTCTCAACAAAGAACACGATGAGGAATATCATCCATCTGTAATCTACTTGCCAGAATGCAATACTGACGTTGAACAAAGCTCAGAAGAAAGGCTGCTTACAGCAGCAGTTTGGCTTTTATGCATTATTCAAAATAATTATTTTATGCCATATGAAGATGGACAGGGACTCGCCAGAAATGTTTTGACGGGTTATGTTTATGACTGCGTTGAGCAGCGTATGCGTTGTGAAACATACGAGAATTTGCAAGGATTATTAAGCAACTCTCCAGAAGAACAAGAGCGCTTCTATAAGAAGGTTATGCTCCATTTCTCAGAAGAAAGCCAAGATTTGTTTACTATTAACACACAAGCTTATGAAAATCTCGTGAGACAGTTTCACGAGGAATTGCCGCATGGCTTTTTGCGTAGATTGCTTTGCTATCTTAGTCATAGTTATCGGAGAAAACATTGTAAATGGAGTCTTAGCAAAACAACTCAATGCGGAGTCGTGTTTTCATCACTATATGGCGAAAGATACAAATTGGATGAGCGCGAATTTAATGATATTTATGATAAACAGTTTGCGGCCTGTTGGAAAGCTGGAAAAGAAGAGATTCTAAATACAACTTTGTCCACATTGATTGATGCAGTTACACCCAATGGTGTATTCAACACTAAGGTGGAAGAATTGCGAAAAGAATCCCTAGAGAATCGCCGTCTATTAGAACGCGAATCGCAAACAGATTTTTTGCCTAAAGGTAGGACTGTACGTGAAATCAGAGGAGCATTGCAAAAAATCGAGGAAATACATTTACGCCAAGAAACTATATTTCGAAACCAGCGCTGGCTATCATATGTGAAGAAACAGATATCTGACATTATAACGCAGTTGGCCCTCGTGAAAAAAAGGGAACAATACGAAAAATGGTATGCACAGCTTGGTACAATTGAGGTTGCAAAGGAACGCTCTGTATATCAGTGGGATGCTGATCCTATTCCGGAAATCTCCTCTGCAAAACTGACAGATACCGAAGACGATCGCTTTAACGTAGATGCAGGAATGTTTCTTCTGAATCGTCGATTGAATGGAAAAACAGGGCAGCTGATGCTTTGCACTGCCAAATGCTATCAGAAACTGGAGTGGGACAAGCCGTCAATACGAACTAACTTTATCGATCAAGTAATTGCTGATCGGTTCACATTCTTGAGTGGCCTTTCAGATACAGATCTTATTTTATTGTGTATGGATGCAGATTAAGTTGCACTTTTCTATGGGAATTCAGTTGCGCAAAAACGTATTTTGATGCCTTTACGAAATGCATACTAAACAATGAGCGAATCTAATCCACGCCATAACAGACATTACGGAAAGGTTATCCGTTTATGTGATGCAGCACTAGCAACCAGAGTCAAAAAAACCAGAATTGCGACAAATCATAATACCCATTGTCCTTGTCGAAAGATAATCATATGAGAAGTCATGGGGGAATTGAATATGAAAATATCTGTAAATGGGGATTCTTTATCCTTTTCAAGACCAATCAGAGGAAAGATACAATTGAAACAGTTACGATTTCGAGATGAAGCGGCCGAGCCTATCCATATTGCCGATATGTATGGTGAAAGTATTGTAACACTTCCCGCTATGTTAGGTGCAGGACCATATAACATTTTATGTGATGAAAAGGATGTAAATGATGGGAAGGCTATTTTTTTAGGAAAAAAGCCTAAGGTTGTCATAAGCAGAAATGAATATACCAAATTTGACAATAAACGGTTATTTCGATATCAGATTGATTTTGGAAGCCTCAATGTTATGCCCGAAAGGGACTTTGCTGTTTTTTCTGATGAAAAAAAAGTTTGGCTCTATTCTAGAGACTGCGTCAGTAAATATGATTTCCTATTATTTGAGACAAACTTAAAAATCCATTTATCCGACGAGTTAAAGCAGTTTCTAGATGAACCAGGGGAGGATATGCAGAATGGTAGATGAAAGAAGTAGCGGCGGTCACCCATTTCTTTGCGCCTACTGTGGCAAAATAGTTAACGAGGTGAAGCGGCAAAATAGTCATGCGCAATACGGACTCGCTGATTATTATAAAAACCAGATTAGTGACGAGTTACTCAACAACTTAAATGCCAAAATAGGCTGTACACTATCAAAGGACGAGCTTACGGGACTCTTTGACTATGCAAAAGCCATAATTGTCGAAGACCTGCAGTTTGAGGAGGGCCAAGATGGTGGGTTTATTACGACCGTACCGGGGTTGACCATTAAAGACTTAGTAGAGAAAGTGTCTGAATCTAAGGGTAACGAACCCGTAGAAAACGCAATTAATAAGCTTAGTAAAGCAACTGCACAAGCAGAAGATGGTGGAGTAATAATTCCGGAGCAAACACTTGAGGCCCACGTAGAGAACGGAATTATAAAATACATTGTCGATTTTAATAGTTTTACTTATCCAGTTAAGCGAATCTGCCCGTTTTGTGGTGAAGAGATTGAATACTCTGCCGGGGCGTATCCTGAGATACGAATCGGCGTTTTGGGTACGCAGCGCCAAGGAAAATCCGGTATACTGACAGCTACTGTTAGCACCTTTGAAAACAGCAGATATGGTGTTTCGTTTGAAAAAAGGTCGCTTCAACAGTATCCTAAGTTTATATCGGACTATTTGGATCGCTTCAAGGCAAATCTTGCAATCCAAAAAACGCCAGAAAGTGAAAGATTTGCATACCGTTTCTCTATTTGCGTGAACAGTAATGGGAATGTTGAACGATGGAATCTGCTATTTGTTGATATTGCAGGCGAACTTTTGCAAAATAATGAGACTGCGCAACGAGAATTTGACAAGAAATACTCGCGCTTCATGCGAAACATGGACTGTTACTGGTTGTGTGTTAATGATTTCCAGATTAAACGATTACAGGAAGCACCTGCAAACCACGGGCTTGGAACTGTTGGATATAAGAAAGGAATTACCAATGAGTTACAGAGCAACGATGTGAATGCAATGCTAAAAATGTTGCTCGGAAAAGATGGGGTTGTTCCCAAACCGTGTTTAGTTCTGCTAGATAAGTCTGATACAATGCAGAATGCTGATCGTGAGAAAATCTATCAGGATTTAGTCAAAGAAGATGGGGTTTATGGTTACACTAAGGGAAATGGTAAAAACCTGTTGAATGAGGAGCAAATGTATGTGCTCAGGCATAATGTAAGAGACTACATTGAAAGGCACAATGGACAACTCATACAGGATCTCGAATCTCATTTTATGAATCTGGGATACCTTGCGTGTTCCGCGTATGGACACGCTGTTTCGGATTACAATGTGGCGTTTCGTAAAGACGGCCAAGAAATATTGATTTATAAGGAAGTCGATTCAAACGATAAAGAAGATGAACTGTTTGATGTCGAATTGCATCTTGGTAATAGGGTCTCAGCGGACAGCCTCAAAAAAATGCTCGAGAAAAAAAACTTCACGCCCAAGTGTGCAAGGAAAAAAGATTTCTTGCGGAAAGGTGATAGTACAGAACGCGTTTCGATTATAGCCATGCTGTTACCATTTGATCTGCGGCGAGATTCTGATGAACATGAAGGCATTCTTAGGTTGCTTAAATCAGATGAAAAAAAACGAACAACCGAAAAATGGCAAACAGAAGATGCTAAACAGCTTATTTATATTCAACTTCCGCAACAAGCCTCAAGTGTATTCTTTAGAACTGATCCGGATAGCGATGAGGAAGCTGAGTTTGAAGTCGATGATATTCCAAATCCAGATCAGATTGCAACGCCATTGCTGTGGTCTTTAGCAGTTCTTGGGAAATACGCAACTTTAGGTGAGGTTAGAAAAACGAAGTGGAGATGGTTCAGGAAAGTTGCATACATCGAAAAAAAGACATTTAAGGCAGGAGACAAAGACAGCATTCGAGTCCTTTGCGGTCTGCTGCGCCGACACACATAAGGAGAATGAAAATGGGCGCATTTTATCACGGGAATCTAGATGGATCCTATCGGTCATATGGTGATCAGGATGCAGCAAAACTTCGCGAAGCAATCCAAAATAATGAGACTTCATGTGTGTTTTTTTGTAAAATTTCTAGCATGACCGCTGTTGGTTGGCAAGCACCACATAAAGACACAAT
>ODAI012588072.1_pt1 | contig 12218 bp, 6 predicted proteins | sample 1539321 | NCBI WGS metagenome assembly ODAI01 (sample SAMN02144231, study PRJEB22623) | gut metagenome | biome: sheep rumen | host: Ovis aries | place: New Zealand
CCTATATTATCGAGATATGATGTTCACTATAACAATGAAAAATAGAATAGCTGTGTATGAGGTACAGAAGGAAATCAATGCCAAAGAGAAGCACCTTGCAGAGATTAAGCTGCAAGGTGTTTTTTTAGAATATATTATGTTCAAGCCAACTCACAAACAGGTCAATCCACACAGCGTTCTGCGGTTCATACTTATCATTCGCAAGCGGGTTGGTCTCCTTAGTGCAGAGTGCAAGGCCATGAGAACCCTTTGGAAATACGTGATATTCAAAAGGTATGTCGGCTCTTCTGAGTGCGTTAGCGAAGAGAAGTGAATTCTCAAGCGGTACACTCTGATCTTCGAAGGTGTGCCACATGAAGGTTTTAGGGAAGTCAGGCGTTACTCTGTTTTCAAGAGACATGTCCTCGAGAAGTCCGTTATAGTTCTCACCGAGAAGATTGATAAATGAATTGGCATGCGAGAATTCTCCCGATGTTATAACCGGATAGCCGAGCATAAGTGCATCAGGCTTGAGTTTTTCTTTATCTATAGAAAGTGCCTGACCAAGCGCATCGTCGTTCCACATAACGCCTAAGCTTGCTGCTAAGTGTGCACCCGCAGAGAAGCCTGCTACTATGATCTTATTAGGGTCGCACTGCCACAGCTTGTGGTTATCTCTTATAAAAGCTATGGTGCTTGCTAATTCGTAGAGTTGTGATGGATATGAATTAGGCTTGAGAGAGTAGCGGAGTACGCAGACATTGAAGCCGTAAGACATGAGCTTGATGGCAACCGCCTCGCCTTCTCTGAAAGATAAGTGACCATAGCCGCCACCAGGGATTACTATAACAAGAGGACGAAGCCTTTCGCCCATGGTTGCCTCTTCGTTGTCATATATATATGATGTTATGGTTGCTTTGGAATCATCGTGCTTGATGCCGAGTGCGGCATAATCAAGAGTTATATCAAGTGTTTCGTGAATCATAGTTATCTCCTTTCTTAGACTAGTACATTTTCTAATATCATTATAGAAGTTTGAGAAATATTTGTCAACCATCAGCGTGGAAGATTAAAGTTGCATTTTTCACGGTTTTGTTATATACTGTTACTTGTAATTTTTCTTTTGAAAGGATTTATTATTATGACATTACTTGAAAAGTGGAGACAGGAAGCTTACGAAAAAGAGATGAATCAGGCTGAAGCAGATGAGTTCTGGAAGCATTATTTCATCCTTGAGAAGGGTATCTATGAGAAGATTCTCTCTAACCCAGGTGAGGTTGTTAAGGGAAGTGTTAAGGAGCTTGCTGCTAAGTATGATGTTGATCTTGGCATCATGGTAGGTTTTCTTGATGGTATCAACGATAGTCTTAAGGAAGAGAATCCCATAGAGACTATGGACGAGGATACAGTTGTTAATCTCGGATTTGATCCTGAGAAGCTTTATTACAACATGGTTGGCTGCAAGGCTGAGTGGCTCTATACTCTTCCACAGTGGAACGATATCTTGAGTGAAGAGAAGCGTAAGTCTCTCTATAAGGAGCAGAAGTCTTCTACTACATATGTAAGAACTGAAGCTAAGGTTGGACGCAACGATCCATGCCCATGCGGAAGCGGTAAGAAGTATAAGCAGTGCTGCGGAAAGTAATTAGGAGGGTGTATGGATAATAGAGGTTTGACAACTGCCGAGGCTTTGGAGCGCGCCAAAAGCGGCAGGAATGTTCTTACTCAGGGTAAGAAAAAGAGTATATTTTCGATCATATTTGAGCAGATAGCATCTCCTTTGCTTATATTGCTCATGGTTGCAGCTGGTATATCTATAGCGACTGGCGAACTTGTTGATGGTATAATCATCCTCGTGGTAGTAGTTGCCAATGTTGTTATAGGTACGGTGCAGGAAGTATCAGCAGAGAAGTCTGTTGAGGCTCTTAAGCAGATCAATGCTTCTACGGCAGTCGTTATAAGAGATGGTGAGCAGAAGGAAATCCCTGCTGCAGATCTTGTAGTTGGTGATTATGTTATCCTTGAGGCGGGTCGTGTGGTTCCTGCTGATCTTTTGCTTACACAGACAAGTTCTCTTAAGGTGAATGAATCAGCGCTTACCGGCGAGAGCGTAGCTGTTGAGAAGGATTATAGAGAAAAGAGTGATGAGAAGACACCTCTTGGTGATCGCAAGGATAAGGTCTTCATGTCTACTCTTGTTGAATATGGCCGTGGTGAAGGCGTAGTTGAGAAGATTGGTGATAACACTGAGATCGGTAAGATCTCAAGCATGCTTAACAAGATCACTAAGCAGGATACACCGCTTCAGAAGAACTTAAACAGCATCTCTATGGTGCTTGGTATCGCAGGTGTTATACTCTGCATACTTATGTTCGTGTGTCAGATAACTATATACAAGACCGATATCATAGAGACACTTATGATCTCCATAGCATTTGCCGTGGCAGTTATTCCGGAAGGTCTTGCAACTGTTGTTACACTTGTTCTTTCTGCTGGTATTCAGAAGATGAGTAAGCGTAACGCCATAGTTAAGCAGATTCACGCTGTTGAGACACTTGGCGCTGTTAACGTTATATGTTCAGATAAGACAGGTACACTTACACAGAACAGGATGACTGTTGTCAGATGGTTCTTGAACGGTGAAGAGAAGGAGCCTTCGGAGGTTTCTTACAATGAGCCTGTTTTTGCACAGCTTCTCACAGGTTTCCTTGCATGTAACGATGCGAAGTATTCTGAGGAGACCGGCGAGGAAATCGGCGATCCTACTGAGACTGCATTTGTTAAGTATGCTAAGGACAATAAGCTTGGATATGACAACATCATGTCTGGCATAACAAGATTCGACGAGATTCCTTTTGACTCAGATCGTAAGATGATGACCACTCTTGATAAGGTATCAAAGAATGGTCAGGTTATAAATGTTTCGTATACCAAGGGTGCTATCGATTCAGTCATAGTCAGATGTAACCGTGTACTTGATAATGGCGGAGTCAGAGATATAACTAACGAGGATGTTCTTCTCGCAACCAAGTCTGCTGAGTGGATGAGTTCTCAGGCACTTCGAGTTCTTGCTCTTGCTTACAGAGAAGGCGATGATAAGCCACAGGAGAAGGATATGATCTTCGTAGGTCTTTCTGCTATGATCGACCCTCCTAAGGAAGGAGTTAAGGAGACTGTTGACGAGTGTCATCACGCAGGCATCGACGTTGCTATGATCACAGGTGATCATAAGATCACAGCATTTGCCATAGCTAAGGAACTCGATATTGCTACAGATATCTCGCAGAGTATATCAGGTGCAGAGATCGATGAGATGGATCCTGAAGAATTCAGGAAGAATGTACTTAATTATCGCGTATTTGCCAGAGTTTCACCGGAGAATAAGGTTCAGATCGTGCAGGCTTTCCAGTCTCACGGCAAGATATGTTCTATGACTGGTGATGGTGTTAACGATGCACCTTCGCTTAAGGCAGCCGATATCGGTGTTGCCATGGGTATAGGTGGTACAGAGGTTGCCAAGGATGCTGCCGAAGTGATTCTTGTAGATGATAACTTCATAACCATCAAGAACGCGGTTATGGAAGGGCGTAACCTCTTTAACAACATCAAGAAGTCGGTTGTTTACCTCCTTCGTTCGAACTTTGGTGAGGTTGTGCTGATGGCATCGGCTATATTTGCTGGACTTTCTTCGCCACTTTCGACTATACAGATCCTGTGGGTCAACCTTCTTACCGATACAGCGCCATCGCTTGCGCTTGGTATGGACGTAGGCTCTGACAGAGTTATGAACGAGAAGCCAAGAGATGTTAAGAGCGGTATCCTCAATAAGAGTGATTATATCAATATCGTAGTACAGGGTGTTATAAGTGGTATGGCTGCTTTGATAGCTTTCCTTCTTCCTGTTATAAGTAAGTACGGTATGACAGATATACTCGGTCACTTAAGCGGTGATGAAGAACTTCTCTCGCTTTGTAGAACATACTGCTTCAGTACACTTGCGATCAACGAGATGCTCATGGCTTATGTATGTAAGACTAAGGCAAAGCTTGCATTTGCTACAAAGGAATCATGGAATAATAAGGCTTTGAATATCATAACTGTTTTCGGAATAGTCCTTCAGGTACTTGTCCTTGTGGTTTCTCCGCTTAGAAAGCTGTTGAAGCTTGCTTGTGTAGGCGTAGGTGATATCGGAGTTATATTCATGATCGCTATAATTGGCGTTATGATCAATGCAGTTATAACACTCGCAAAGGAAAGACTTGATATCTTAAGAGAGAGAAATATCTAATTAGAATGTAGTTGAAAAAGTGTTGTAAGTGCAGTGTGCTTACAGCACTTTTTTCAAAACACTTTCTTTTTCCCCCACTCCTTCATCTTCCTTGACTGCCCTTCATCTTTATGCTATAATGAACAATAGTGCCAAACTATAATCTTTGGAGGATTCTTATGAAAGATAAGTTATATGATATGATGAACTGGCCTATGATCGAGGCTATTGTATATTCTGAAGAGAGCAGACCTGAACTCGTACTTGGACCTACTGTTACAAGAGATGGTCTTCTTATTCAGTGCTTTATACCGGGCGCTAAGGAAGTCTGTGTTGTGACAGATTCCACGAAGAAGCGCTATGATATGGAGTGCGAGGATGAGGCAGGTTTCTTTGCAGTATTGCTTCCGGTTAAGAAGATGTATGCATATACTTATGAGGCTGTTTTTGAAGATGGCAGGAAAGAAGTCTTCAAGGATCCTTATGCTTTTGAGACTACTATAAGTCAGGAGGACATAAGGGCTCTTTCTGCGGGCGTATATTATAAGCCTTATGAGGTTCTTGGTGCTCATATCATGAAGATTGATAAGGTAGTCGGTACCAGATTCGCTATATGGGCTCCGAACGCTATGAGAGTCAGTGTGGTTGGCGAATTCAATCACTGGGACGGAAGAAGATGTCCTATGATCAGAAGAGGTCATGGTATATTTGAGCTTTTTGTGCCGGGCAATCTTCTTGGAACAGGCTACAGATATGAGATTAAGACTAAGGCGGGCGTAGTCTTCCTTAAGAATGATCCGTATACTCTCGATGCCGATGAAGAGGGCATGAGTGTCGTATATGATAAGGATTCCTATACATTTGGCGATAAGAACTGGGTCATGGACCATATAGATGAGACTGAGCATGATAAGCCGCTTAGTATCTATAAGATCGACACAGGCGTTGTGAGAAGCTTTGGCAATGATTATGCTGCTGCTGCGAAGAAGCTTGTTAAGGTCCTGAAGGCAGGCAAGTATACACATGTTGATATAACAGGTATATCGCTTGAGATGAATCCTTTTGTGCCTAACAAGGAAGTTGGCGGTGTTGACGCTCTTAAGGAACTTGTTGACTCACTTCATCAGGCTTCTGTAGGTGTGATCATGAACCTTAACATGGTTTATTTTTCGAAAAATGCTATGGAAAAAGGATGGTTCGACGGCACATCGATTTATGAGTCGGCTGACGAAAGACGCAGCAGATGTACCTTAGCCGATGCTTACAATTATGATTATGGAAGACCACAGGTAAGAAGTTATCTTATCGGTCTTGCACTTTACTATATCGAGAACTTCCACATAGATGGAATAAGAGTCGACGATGTGGCAGCTATGCTTTACCTCGATTATGGCAAGGGACCAGGCGAGGGGAGTGCGAATATCTATGGCGGCAAGGAGAATCTTGAGGCTATAGACTTCCTGAAGGAATTCTGCAAGGTCATTAGGAAGACAAATCCTGAGACTCTTCTCATAGCGAAGGATACATCGGGCTGGCCAAGACTTACAGGTTCGCTTGAAGATGGTGCTATGGGCTTTGATTATAAGTGGAATATCGACTGGATGAATGAGCTTTGCGATTATGTGAAGATGGATCCGTTGTACCGTAGAGATAAGTACAACGAGATCATGAATACCATGCTTTATGCTTACAGCAATCGTTTTATCCTTCCTCTTACACATGCGAATCTTTATAATGAGCTTGCTGGAGAGAATGACGAATTCAAGTTTGCGAACCTTAGACTTTTGCTTGGCTATTCGTACTTTATGCCTGGTAAGAAGATGATATCTAAGAATATCATGACCTGCACTGATGAGAAGATCAATAAGATATATGATAAGTTTGTATCCGATCTTAACAGCTTATATGAGGAGCACAGTTCTCTGTTCTCTGGAGATGACAGCTCAGACGGTTTTGAGTGGATTAATAACTTCTCTGCGAACGAGTGTATCGCTGTTTTCAGAAGAAAAGCAGAGTGTAACGATGATCTTCTTGTTGTTGTTAACTTTACACCGATAGCACGCAACAATTACAAGATTGGTGTGCCATATAGTGGTAAGTACAAGGAAATCTTCAACAGCGACAGCCAGGTATACGGCGGTGTCGGTATTACTAATAAGCAGCTTAAACTTTCTAAGAAAGATGAGTGTGATGGCAGAGAAGATTCTATAAGAATCAGTGTACCACCACTTGGTATTACAGTTTTTTCTTGCACAAGCAATGAATAATTGAAAGGAAATTGATAATAATGGCAACCGGTAAGACGACCGCGAAGAAAGGAACTCAAGGTCGCAAGAGCACTGCAAGGAAGACTGCTTCTAGCAGTTTAAGAAAGAGTGCTTCAAAGAAGAATAACAAACAATATACATTTAACGATGACATACCTATACTTGTGGCTCTGGCTATAAGTCTTGTGCTTCTCTTAAGCAATTTCAACCTCGCTGGAGCAGTAGGTAAGGCTATAGCCAAGGTGACTTTTGGCGCGCTTGGTATCATGGAGTATATCATTCCTTTTGTACTCTTTTTGATCGTGGCTTTTATGGTCGTTAACAAAGGCAGCATGGTTGCGAGAGTGAAGCTTGTAGCTATCATAGTAACTGCTGCTTTGATGTGTACTTTCTTCCAGCTTCTTATAGTGGATGTTGTTCCGCTTGATTCAAGCTTCGGAAAGATCATAAGCTACAGTTCCGACAAGAGAATAGGTGGTGGCTTATTGGGCTCTTTGTTCTTTAAGCTTTTTTCGCCTATGGGCTTGATAGCAGCTTATATTCTGACGCTTATATTTATGATCATAGGCATAGTCGTGATCACCGAAAAGTCGATCATTACTCCTATCATCAACGGAAGCCGCAAGATGTATAATGGCGCAAAGAACGATTGGAACAGCTATAGAGAAGAAGTTAAGCAAAAGGAACTTGCTAGACAGGAAGAACTCGCAAGACAGGAGGAACTTGAGAGCGCATATCCAAGCTACGCCAAGAAGCATAAGGGTATACATATAGGCAAATTGCCGGTGGATAAGCAAGAAAATGTTGCTGTGGAATACCCTGTAGCACCTGAGTCTTATGATCATGCTGAAGATAATACCTATGAAGCACCAGTTGTAGATAATCTCAACTTCATGCAGGACCTTAAGAAGGTGGATGCAACTAACGTAAATCCTGTTATCTTCTCGAAGGATATCGAGAACTTCGACGTGAAGGAAGAACTTTTCCCTGAGAGACAGGAGCGTGCTTTCGCACCAGTTCATACTATAGATGACAGTTATGATGAATCTATAGCTGATCTTTCTAAGCAGATAGATATGGCTATAGCTAAAACAGAAGAATATGAAACACCGAGTGCAGAGTCATACTCGCAGCCTATCATAGAGCCTGCTATAATGCCAGCACCAGAGCCTGTTATGCAGCCTGTTATGCAGCCGGTTACACCATCGGTTACACCGTCGTCAGCGCAGTCTGCTGATTCTGATTCTGCAGATCTTTCGCTTTTGCAGGCTGATCTTGGAAGAGAGGTAAGGGAACTTACAGGCGTTAATAAGGAGCCTGAGTATACATTTCCACCTGTATATCTTCTTAAGCCTGAAGATAAGAAGGCTTATAAGGGGTCTGATTCGGAGCTTAGGGAAGTGTCAGCAAAGCTTACCAAAACGCTTCGCGAGTTCGGTGTAGATGCTACTGTTACTAATGCGACTAAGGGTCCTACTGTTACTCAGTATGAGGTTACTCCTAAGCCTGGCGTTAAGGTTAGGAAGATCGTCGATCTTCAGGATGATATTAAGCTTTCGCTAGCTGCAAGAGATATAAGGATCGAAGCACCGATTCCTGGCAAGTCTGCTGTTGGTATAGAGGTTCCTAACACGGATAAGTCAGCGGTTAACTTCCGTGAACTCATAGAGTCCAAGGAATTCAAGGAGCATCCTTCGAACCTGTGTGTTGCCATAGGTAAGGATATAAGCGGTCATATCATACTTGCAGATCTTGCGAAGATGCCGCATCTTCTGATAGCTGGTTCGACAGGTTCTGGTAAGTCGGTATGTATCAATACCATAATCATGAGCCTTATATATAAGTCTAAGCCTTCGGATGTCAAGATGATTATGGTCGATCCTAAGGTTGTCGAGCTTAAGGTCTACAACAAGATCCCGCATCTTCTGATTCCTGTTGTGACAGAGCCTAAGAAGGCTGCTGGAGCGCTTAATTGGGCAGTTTCGGAGATGGATAGAAGATATAATCTCTTCGCTAAGATCAACGCCCGTGACCTTAAGGGTTATAATCAGAGAGTTGAGGATGTCAACAAGACTGTCCCTGAGGATCAGAAGTTAGAAAAGCTTCCTCAGATAGTCATAATAGTAGACGAGATGGCAGAGCTTATGATGGCTGCGCAGAGCGAGGTAGAAGCATCTATCGTTCGTCTTGCACAGCTTGCAAGAGCCTGCGGCATACATCTTGTTATAGCTACTCAGAGACCTACGGTCAATGTCATAACAGGTCTTATCAAGGCCAATGTTCCGTCTAAGATCGCATTTGCGGTTTCGAGTGGTACTGATTCAAGAACTATCATAGACAGAGTGGGAGCCGAGAATCTTCTCGGCAAGGGTGATATGCTTTACTTCCCTGGAGATTATCCAAATCCTGTCCGTGTTCAGGGTGCATTTGTGTCTGATGATGAGGTCAATGCTGTAACTGAATATCTCGAGAATAATTCGGCACCGGTTTCATACAATGAATCAGTTGAATCTCATATTGTTGCGCCTGCCATGAGCGAGAGTCAGGCATTTGGGCAGGAAAGGGACGCTTACTTTGAACAGGCCGGAAGATTCATAATTGAGAAACAGAAGGCTTCTATCGGTCTTATACAGCGCATGTATAAGGTTGGATTCAACAGGGCGGCCAGAATAGTCGACCAGCTTACAGAAGCTGGAGTTGTAGGACCTGAAGAGGGTACTAAGCCTCGTAAGATCCTTATGACTATGGAAGAATTTGAACAGTTGCTTACTAACAGTTAGGAGGATATATGAAAACAGATATCGAGATCGCACAGGAATGCAAGATGATGCATATCCGTGATGTGGCAGCTAAGATCGGTATAGACGAGGATGACCTCGAATTCTATGGCAAGTATAAGGCAAAGCTTTCTAATGAGCTTTATGAGCGCAGTATGGAAAAGCCTGATGGCAAGCTTGTGCTTGTCACAGCGATTAATCCTACTCCTGCAGGTGAGGGAAAGACTACTGTCAGCGTAGGCCTTTCACAGGCTCTTTGCAGACTTGGAAAGAATGCTGTGGTTGCTCTTCGTGAGCCTTCCCTTGGTCCATGCTTTGGCGTAAAGGGCGGAGCTGCAGGTGGTGGTTATTCACAGGTTGTACCTATGGAGGACCTGAATCTCCACTTTACCGGAGATTTTCATGCTGTTACTTCAGCTAACAATCTTCTTGCAGCTATGCTTGATAATCATATACAACAGGGCAATGCGCTTCGCATAGATACCAGGCAGATTGTGTGGAAGAGATGTTTGGACATGAATGATCGTGTGCTTCGCAATACTGTTGTCGGTCTTGGTAATAAGTCTGACGGCTTTACAAGAGAAGATCACTTCGTGATAACTGTTGCTTCAGAAATCATGGCTATTCTCTGTCTTGCTCAGAATATGAAGGATCTTAAGGCAAGGCTTGGTAAGATCATAGTTGCATATAATTATGATGGTGAGCCTGTTACCGCAGATGATCTCAAGGCTACAGGTGCTATGGCAGCTCTTCTTGTAGATGCTATCAAGCCTAATCTTGTTCAGACTCTTGAGCATACGCCTGCTATCGTGCATGGTGGCCCTTTTGCCAATATTGCTCACGGCTGTAACAGTATAAGAGCTACCAAGATGGCTCTTAAGCTTGGTGATATAGCAGTAACTGAAGCAGGTTTTGGTGAGGACCTCGGTGCTGAGAAGTTTCTTAACATCAAGTGCAGGATTGCGGATCTTAAGCCAGATGCTGTTGTTATAGTTGCCACTATCAAGGCTTTGAAGTATAACGGTGGCGTGGATAAGAATGCTCTTAAGGCAGAGAATCTTGAAGCTTTGGCAAAGGGTATAGAGAACCTCGATAAGCATATAGAGAATATCAAGAAGTTCGGACTTCCTATAGTCGTTGCTCTCAACGCATTTGAGTCTGATACTCAGGATGAGATGGACTTTGTGAAGAATCACTGTGAGGAGCTTGATTGCGAATTCGCTATGGCCAATGTATGGGCTAAGGGCGGCGAAGGCGGCGAGGAGCTTGCTAAGAAGCTTCTCTACACTCTTGAGAACAAGGAGAGTCACTACAAGCCAATATATCCTGATGAGATGAACTTGGCTGATAAGATAAGAACCATAGCAACAGAGATCTATGGTGCTGCAGGTGTTACATATTCGCCTGAAGCTGCCAGGATGATACTTAAGTATGAGAAGATGGGCTATAAGAACATGCCTGTATGTATGGCGAAGAATCAGTTCTCTCTCTCTGACGATCCTCTTTTGCTTGGAAGACCTAAGAACTTCACGATCAATGTACGTGAGGTTATAGTAAATGCTGGTGCCGGCTTTATAGTTGCGCTGACAGGTACTGTCTTAACTATGCCGGGACTTCCTAAGACTCCTGCAGCAGAGCGCATAGATGTGGATGAGAATGGAAAGATAACAGGATTATTCTAGTGGGTGGATAAGTGTTTGCGAGCGTTATAGTAGACAGTAATTATTCAAAATTAGACAAAACATTTACATATATCGTGCCGACTGAACTCGAAGAGTTGATAAGGGTCGGCATGACGGTTTTGGTTCCCTTCGGAAAGGGTAACAGACCGATGAAGGCTTATGTGATGGAGATTATGTATGACATACCGGAATCGTCTTTAGATGACGGTATGTCATTTGCGTACAAAGAAATAACAGGAATCTACAAGGATAAGCTCAAGATAGAGGATAAACTGATTGCTTTGGCTGGCTTCATCAAGCATAACTTCGGTGGAACTATGGCGGCTGCGCTCAAGATAGTTATGCCTGTCAGGGACAAGGTAAGAGAAGTTACGCGCCACTACATATACAGAAGTGCTGAGATTTTTGCTATAAAGAATATCATCGTCAATACTTCTGCTGCACATAAGAATGTGCTTGCTCTTCTTAAGCGGCTTGTGGATGAAGAGGTTATAAGCTTTACTAATTATGCTGATACCGGTGTGTCGAAGACAACTCTTGAAAAGCTTGTAAAAGAAGGAATCATAAGGATTGATGATAAGAGAGAGTATAGAGAAGTCTGTGATAGCAGTGATGAAGAGACGCTTGTATCCTTAAATGCTGAACAGAAGGCTGTATACGACGATTTTGTTTCTAAGTATGACATGGGTGTAAGGGATACTTCTCTTATATACGGTATCACAGGAAGCGGCAAGACTGAAGTATATATATATATGGCTTCTCATGTTGTAAGTTTGGGCCGGAAGGTTATCATACTTATACCGGAAATAGCTCTTACCAAGCAGACTGTTGAGCGCTTCAGAAGACGGTTTGGCGAGCGGGTTGCAATACTTAATTCAAAGCTTAATCAAGGTGAAAAGTATGACCAGATGTCTAAGATACATGATGATGAGGTGGATGTGGTCATAGGTCCGAGATCAGCTCTTTTTGTGCCATTTGCAGATGTGGGACTGATAATAATAGACGAAGAGCATGAGAGCTCCTACAGAAGCGAGCAGGCTCCGAGATATGATACAAGAGAGGTTGCGAGGGAATTCGCAAGGCTTCATGATGCTTCGCTTGTGCTCGGTTCTGCGACACCGTCACTTATATCCTATAAGAGAGCTATGGAGCATGAATATGCTTATTATGAACTGAAAAACAGAGCTATAGAAGGGGCAACTTTGCCTGATGTCAGTATAGTAGACTTAAGAGCAGAGCTTTCAAG
>ODAI013734829.1_pt1 | contig 12218 bp, 11 predicted proteins | sample 1539321 | NCBI WGS metagenome assembly ODAI01 (sample SAMN02144231, study PRJEB22623) | gut metagenome | biome: sheep rumen | host: Ovis aries | place: New Zealand
GCGAGCGACACGGCCCTCACTTGCAATCTCACGACGGCCGACCACCACAGGGCCATCCTCTCCGATGGCCGCGCCGCGATGGAGGCGCTGCGCGCGCCGGAAGGCGCGGTTCAGGAGTACCTGGACCGCGTGGCCGGCGTTCTGGACGGCCTCGTGAAGCATTGCGGCGATGGCGTCGAGGTGCGCTACAGCGTGTCCACGCGCTTCAAGAAGGCCTTCCTCAAGATCGAGGCGCAGGGCGAGAGGTTCGACCCCGCCGACGGCGTCGTCGTGGACATGGGCGCAATCGAGGAGGCCGAGCTGCAGCCGCTGCTGCGCCAGGAAAAGGGGGCCGTCATCTACGGCTACCATGCGGGGCGAAACGTCATACGGGTCGCCTCCCCGCGCGTGAAGAGCAAGACCATGCTCGGCTCCGCCATGCTCTGGGGCGCCGTCCTGGGGCTGGCGCTCGGCTTCCTCTGCGCGCTCTTGCCCGACGACGTCCGCGACGTCATCGTCGACGACGTCGCGTCCCCGGTGAGGGCCGTCGCCCTCAACCTCGTGATCTGCGTCATGGGGCCGGTGATCCTCGTCTCCATGATAACGGCCGTCTCCGCCCTCAAGAGCGTCGACGACCTCACGAGCATGGGGCTGAGGCTCATCGCGCGCTTCCTGAAATGCATCCTCTCCGTCATGTTCGTGGGGATAATGGTGTCCCTGCTCTTCTTCGGCGTCCTGGGCGACGGCGGCGCGGACCTGAAGGCGAGAGACCTCGTGAACCTCCTGCTGGACATCTTCCCCAAGGACCCCGTCTCGCCGATCAAGGACGGCAACACCCCGCAGCTCGTGGTCATGGGGCTGGTCCTGGGGGCCGCGCTCATCATCCCGGGCAACGAGGTGAGGGGGCTCAAGAGGGTCGTGAGCCAGGCCGGCACGTGGGTCATGGCCGTCATGGACCTGGTGCAGGTCGTCCTGCCGGTCATCCCGTTCTGCAGCGTCTTCGTCGCGATGGCGTCGGACTCCGGCGCGTCCCTGCTCGACGGCTGGCAGTTCGTCGCGGCGATGTTCCTCGCATGCACCGCCTGCGGGGCGGTGAAGTTCTTCCACGTGGCGCGCAAGTACGAGATCCGAGCGTCCACGCTCTGGGGCAAGCTCAAGCCGCTGGTCGCGCTGGCCTTCATGAGCGGGAACATCACGAGCATCATGAGGCAGGAGTACGAGTTCTGCGAGAACGAGCTGGGGGTCAGCCACGACTTCACCTCGTTCTGGATCCCGCTGAGCCAGGCGATGCTCAGCCCCCGGGCGACCCTCAACTTCGTCATCCCGCCGTTCCTGATCATGCAGTTCGTCGACAAGCCCATCTCGCTGCCGTTCCTGGCCGTGCTCGTCATCGTGGTGCTGGAGCTGTCCATCGCGGACCCCGGGACGGCGGCGGGCTGGACGGTGCTGTTCGCCTCGCTCGGGCTCTCGTCGGACTTCGTGGGGCTGTTCCTCGCGTTCGAGCTGCTCACGGCCAACTACAACGCGGCGTACGGCGTGCTCCAGATGGGCCTGGAGGCCATCGAGTCGGCGGCCTGCTTCGACGCCCTCGACATGGACCGCGTCAAGCAGCTAGCATGATGCGCTCAAGGGGACGCCCCCTCCTGGATGCGTCAAGGCTTTGATGATTGTACGATGCTTCCCAGCGGCTCCGCACTCCAACATTATGCCTCGCTTAACGGGTTTCTGATACATGAATTGCGTCACGGCGTTAAGTTTTGGGGGTCGAGGACGTTAGCCCCTCCGATTTGGAGGCTGGGCTTTGGCCTGGCCTTAAAATCGGAGCAATGAATTCGGAAGAGCTCTTCTTCACTATCCCTGTTTTGGGAAAAAAGAGAGTTCCGAAACATCGTCTCTGGCCATTATCATGTTCCCTGGAGCCCTGTTACACATCAACAGGCTCGAAATGACCAACATCGACGGAGAAAGCTCAACGGAGATACAATGCCCCTACTTACCGTGATAGTGCCCGCGTACAATTGCGCTGGCTATATCGACGAATGCCTGGGATCGGTGCTCGAACAGCTACCCGCGGATTGTGAGCTCATCGTGGTCGACGACGGATCGACCGACGGCACCGCGAATGCGTTGGCCCCCTACGAGGCGCAGGACAACGTGAAGGTGCTCTATCGCGGGCACGGGGGCGCATCGGCCGCGCGCAACGCGGGGCTCGAGGCCGCATCGGGCCGCTACATTGCCTTCATCGACTGCGACGACACCATGAAACCCGGCTTCATCGCCGCATCGCGCAGCTTGATGGAACAGGATTTCGACCTGTGCATCTTCGGCATCGAGCGCGTGCCCCTGCAAGGCGAAAGCGAGCTCTGGACGGTCGAGGACGCAAGCTATCCGAGCACATCCGCGTTCGCCGACGCCTATATCCGCATCCGAAGCCTCATGGTGTATTCGAACTGCAACAAGTTCTACCGAAAGTCGATCATCGACAAGCTGGGCCTGCGTTTCGACGAGAAGGTCGACTTCGGGGAGGACCGCCTGTTCAATTACGCGTTCATACGGGAATGCGGGCGCATCAGGACCTCGTCGCTCATCATGCTGACGTACCTGCAGCGAAGCGCGAACTCCTTGTCGAGTCGGCATGTGGAGCGCTACTTCGAGCGCGTGTTAGGCCTGCACGAGGCCAAGATGGAATGCTTCCTGGGGCTTTCCCGGGATGCGACCGACGAGGAAAAGGCCGAGTTCCGAGCCCGCGACCTCGCGCATGAGGTCCAGATGACCATCGACCGCTTCGCCGCGCATCCCGAGGAGCGCGCCGAGAACATGCCCCTCATCGACACCCTGAACGGGTCGCGGGAGCGCCCTGCCGACCGTTTACCAGGGGAAGGAGGCTGATCTGCGGTGTTTCGATTCGTCATGCCCGACCACACGATGCCTGCGGCAACGCGCGAACGGCTGCTGAAAGAGCAAGCGGAGGCGTTTTTGCGCTCGGACGCGCTTGCGGAGGTGTTCGACCTGCTGAACACCGATCGGGACAGGATCGGGCGCGACTACAACGGTCGGATGGGGAGCGGCGGACGGGTGCTGGAAACGCAAGTGATCGAGCCTATGGAGGCGCTAGAGCCGTTCCGGGAAAAGCTCTACCCCCTGCTTGACGAGCTCGGCTTCCTCCGCATCAACAAGCCCCTTGCCGAAAGGCACAGCAGGGTGCTAGTCCTGGCGGGCGCCCTCAACGCCTGCTTCGCCAACGCGATCGCTGCCGCGGAGTGGAAGGACCCCTCCACCGTTTCGGTGGACGGGCTGTCCTGCTATCGCCCGGTCAACCCGAAAGAGCGGGCGTCATCCACATTCACATCTCCAAGCGATACGGAATTCGGCGTGACGGCGGATGCGTTCTCTCACGTGTTCGGCCTTGCCGAAGGCGGCTTCCGAGACGTCTTCACGAGCGACCGAAACCTGAACGGGATCTCGTGCATACGCGAGTTCGCAACCCGGTCGGACAGCTGCCTTTACCGCGTGTTCGCCGCGCCGTCTTCCGAGCCGGGGCTGCGGCGCGCCGATACCGCTGATTCGCTGGAGTTCTACGTCGAGAACGCCGACGTCTCGCCGGGAGAGAGCCTGCTCGCCGTCACGAGCAACCGCTACTGCAACCGCCAGTTCCTGCAGCTCGCCCATTACGTGGTAAAGAACGACCTGCCCGTGAACCTGGATGTGGTGGGTTGCTTTCCCGACGAGCGGGTCACATCGGTGGAAAAATACGATCCGTTTCAGTATCTGCAGGACCTGATCGGCATCCTGGACTGGATCGGCAGGTTCTAACGCTCGCCTTAGGAGATGCGTCGTTTTAGGCGATGGCTCAAAGGGGCCCAAAGAGGGCGCACCCTTTTGGGCCCCTTTGAGCCTAGAAGTGCATGATCGTGTAGTTCAGGTCCAGGGTGCGCTGATAGCTCACGTCTTCTGCTATGCACTTCACCAGGTCGTAGTTCGTGATGCTCTCGAGGCTCTCGCGGTCTTCGTCAAGCCCAATACGCTTCCCGTCGTCAAGAATCGTGAGCGTGGCGCTATCTTGCATGAAACGGACGCTCACTTGAATGGAAATGCCCTCGTTCTCGCTATCGCCGACGCTCGCATGTTCGTTCGCCGCGACGGCGTAAGCGATCATTTCCTCTATGCACACCGCCACGCGGTAAGACACGCGACTCGAGATGTCCCTCTCGCTGGCGAAATCCCTAATCATGCGCGAGACTTCGACTGCATCTTCGGGTTGCACGGAAAGCGCCAGCATGGCGACGAGCTGCTCGGCGTCCTCGCGGTCGCGCCGAAGCCAGCGCCGGTAGCGCCAAAGGTTGCACGCGAGCAGAATCGTCTCGGTAAGGAGGTACGACAGCCAGATGGACGCAGGGGGTGCAACCTGGCTCAGGAGGTAGGCGATGAGCGGCAGTGCCGCGTTCGCCACGACGGTGAGGCGCGATGCAAACTTCGTGTCCTTGCGGTTCACGTAGTATTTGCGGAATAGCGTGTTGCAGCCTTTGAAGACGAAATGTAATACGAAGAAGCGCAAGCACAGCTCCGCGTCGGACGGAAGGTCGTTGACGCCATGAAGCGCATAGAACGTCTCGGGGAACACGATGATTATGGCGGTCATGACGCAAACGGCGACGGTCAGCCGCTTCAAAGACTGCCTGAAGAGGATGCGCAGGCCATCCCAATCTGCGGCGCCCGTGATGATGCCCATCAGCGGCAGCATCGCTCCCTGCACCCCGTTGATCACCACGTTCACCAGGCTCGAGCAGAACACGCAAACGCCCTTGATCACGCCGCCGTCGTCCCCAAAAACCATGACCACGACCATCATGAGGAAGTAGTTCTGCAACGCCAGGACGAGCGAGTTCGAAGCGTCGGGCATGCCGCTTGAAAGCAGGTCCTTATATGCGGCGGCATCCGCCTTAATGCCGCCCGTCTTGTAGATGTCGGTCGTCTTTGCGAGGATGAGGACGGTGGCGGTGCAGCGCAACGCGTTCGCGCATGCCGTGCCCATGCTGGCGCCCATCACGCCCATGCCCAGCGGGCCCACGAACAACAGGTCGAGGACGAGGTTGACCAATCCCTCCATAATGGAAAGCCGCATGAGCCAGCGCATGTTGCCCGTTGCCTGAAGCTGGTAGGTCCCCACCGTGGAGATGAGCCCGAACGGCGTAGCTATCATGATGCCCATAGCGTATTGCCAGGTCATCTGCGCCATGTTGTCGTCCAAGCCGTAGGAGGCGATTATGCCTGCCACGAGGGGCACCTGCACGATCGACATGACAATCGCGGCAATCACCATGACGCGCTTGGTCGCGCTCTTCAAGCGCCTCAGAGCATCGTAATCGCCCTTTCCCACGGCGACCGCAAGGCTCGTGCCCGTCCCGCATCCGACCAAGACGGAAGCCACGCCGATGAGCGTCGTGGCGGGGTAGAAGATGTTGACGGCCGCCAGGGCGTTCTTCCCGACCAGGTTGCCGAGCACGAGGCCGTCAACCGAAACCAGCAACAACACCGAAAGGTTATTCATCACCATGATGGGAATGTACTCCCGCAGTTTCTTGTCGGTGAGCGCACCGTTCCTTCGGTAGCGCGCCTCGACAGCGTTGCGGGCTTCTTGCGATTCAAAATCGCCTGGAAGCGAGCTCATCGTCGTGCCCTGTCTGTTCTTCCTGCCACTTCTCGCGCAGTGACCACGCTCTTTCATTTTAAAACCTCCTTGCAATGGAGGTTACAGGCGACCGCGACTATTCGTTGCCGTGCGAACTGACATTATTACCAGGAAGCCAGGCACGGTCATGGCAGCCGCTGCCGCCAACAGTCTTCCCCTCTATCACCTCCCTGAAGGAGCCAGAGGGTCAGACTCTTTCCGAGATGTGGCATAATAATAAAGTGCTTCTTGCCATATTCTTCACCCTTGACAAAGAGCTATTGAAGAAGGCCGTCGCCAACCCGGCGAAGGCGGAACAACTGCTGCTAGAATACCTCAATAAAAAGAAGGCCGAGAAAGCCCAATCCACCCCGCCTGCGCCCCCCGCGTCTGTCGGCAATGGCGTTTCTGCCAATCGACCTGAATCGGTGCATCTATTTGCCGTTGGCCTTCAGGAAAACGTTGTCGCCATCTCCCGTGTCGATGTAGGGATAGCCGTCCTTTTGCCTGATTTCGCCGTTGGCCATCCCAATCAGCTGGACATCGGTCGCCGAACTCACGCTCATGGATGCGCGGCCATCCGCTTCGGCCCAACCCGCGGGAGGACGCACGCTCACATCGGAGCCTTCGATGGTCAGCAAACCCGTCGAGTAGATATAACCCACGAAGCCGAAGCTATCGTTCCACAGGGTGGTGCCGGTATCTATAACCGACCCGGCAATTTCCGTCTTGCCGTTGGCGAAGATGTTCAGGGCCGTGTCGGCAGCGCGGTTAACGTAGATCTTGCTGTTCGCAATCGCAACGTCCTGGCCCTCCACCGCATTGCGCGTGCTGAAGAATACAATCGTCAGGCCTTTTACGACGATGTCGCCATACGTGGAATGTGCGATTTGGCCTTTTTCGTCGATATCGTGCTTGTTGGAGGCAATATATCCCCAACTGTCAGAGTCTTCGCCGGTTGCCTCTAAGCCGATAGTCACTTTCGGCCTTTGCGCGGCAGGTGCGCATTCGTCGCCCACGAGGGTAAGGTCGCCGCCATCTGAATGGATGATGTGCTCGATAGTGCTCTCGCCTTGGAACCTAATCTCGGCGCTGCCCTCGATGCTGATTTCGATAAGGGAGGCGTCCTTAGCCGTGATGGCTCCCTTGCCATCCCAGGCAATGCCGTTTTTGGCATCGTCGAAAGCTGTGCTGTGGGCAACAGCGTTTTCGCCGCTTCTGTACGAAACCGATTTCGCGCTCACGGTGGTCGAATCTTGCCTGCTCACGTGCAACCCCTTTCCCCTGTGCGCACGATTGTCTCCGCACAAAACTCCATTGCCAAAACCGACACTTCAATTATAGCGTCGTTTTTTAAAAATGAGGCAAGGGGGGGCGGGGGTGCGTCCTTGCGCGCCCGATTCGAAGTGTAAAATAACGTGCGAGATGAACGTTGTCCTCTACATAGCCTGGGGCTTGCTGGTTGCAGCCTGGCTCGCTGCGCTGGCCTTACTTCAGCGCCCCATCCGCGCACGTGGGCGGATACTGCCTCGCATTCTGTTGGCGGTCGGCAAATGCTTCCTGGGAACGCTGGTCGCGTTCGGGGTTGTGGTGGGCGATGCGCCCTTGCCCTACTGGACGATCTTCGCGCTGGCGGCATCGTATGTGGCGCTTTTCGGAGACGCTGTGGCAGACCTGCTTGCCTTGATCGTCGGGCAAGCAAGCAAGAAAATGAACCGATCGCGCCTGCAGATTGCGCTCAGCATTGCCTGCACAGCCGCATTCCTCCTATTCGGAACCATTAATATGCAGACCGTCTCGGCGAACCATGTCGAGGCTTCCTCCAGCAAGCTTGCCAGCCCCCACACCTTCGTCTTCGTCGCCGACCTGCATGTCGGGTCGGCGCAGAGCATGCAAACCACCAGGCAGACAATCCAGCGCATCGGCGCCGAGGAAGCGGACTTCGTGGTGCTTGGCGGCGACATCGTCGATGCCTTCACCACGCGCGAAGAGATGGAGGAGACCTTCGCCCTGTTCGGCGCAGTGAAGGCGCCGGTGTATTTCATTTACGGCAACCACGACCGGCAGATGGACCGCCCCTCCGCCGAGCGAGCTTTCACGCCGGAAGAGCTTGAGCAGGCCATGCGCGCAAACGGCATCCATATCCTGCAGGACGAATGGGCTCGCATCTCCGACGACCTCGTCCTGCTCGGGCGCGAGGACTACAGCATGCCAAGCAGGAAAGACGTGGGGCAGATCGCGCCGCGCCCCGACGATGCCTTCGTCCTGCTTGCCGACCATTCGCCTTACGAGACGCAAGACATGGTCGCATCAGGCGCGGACCTGCAGATATCGGGGCATTCGCACGCTGGCCAGCTGTTCCCCCTGCAGGCGGTTTACTCGCTGGCAGGCTACGACGCCTACGGCTTCTTCCGCCACGGCGAAACGGAGCTTTACGTCAGCAGCGGCGCCTCTGGGTGGTGCTTCCCGTTCCGCACCGAAGAAGGCTGCCACTACGAGGTGGTAAGCCTTCAGCCGGCGTAAGAGGCATCTGGTCAGGCGATTTCACGGTTTGCAGAGAATGGGGGAGGACATGGGTTTGCGAACGATAGTTGTGGCCGTTTAGACGTCGGTCATTTGCGGGTGGCAACACGGCCGAGGGATCTAAGGCATCATTGCTTGTAACGGCGTATGATGATGATAGGCTCGACTGAGCATTGCGGCGGAATGCTGCGGTTCGCAAGATCGAGGTGCGGGCTGGCTGACTCAAGCCAGGCCGGCGAGCGGAAAGATGCGTCACGGAAGGGGAGTTCATGTTCGGGAAAAAGATCGTTGCGGTTGCGACCTCGATCGTGCTGGCGGTGTCGCTGTGCCCAGGCGCGGCTTTCGCCTCGAAGTTGCAGGCAGGGAGCGCGACGGGTCAGGTTGCCCAGGTCGTGAGCACGCAGGCAGCCAAGAACCTCAAGCAGCGCGGCGTCAAATTCGACTTGGTGAACGGCAAGACGTACACGGTCAAGTCGTACCTGGGGGGCTATGGCAAGTTTGCGTACAGCGCCAAGCTGAGCGGATTGAAGGTGGCCTCTGCCGATCCCGGCTACAAGAAGGCGACGTTCACCGTGACGTTCAAGCCGAAGACAATACTCACGAAAGCGCAGAGGCAGAAGGTTCTCAAGGCGTTCAAGAAGGCGTATTACTACCAGGGCGGCGCCAGCGGCAACGAGCGGGAGGTCGTTTGGTCGTACTGGATGCGAGGCGCGCTCAGCTTCTGGTTGGTGGATTACAAGACCGGCAGGCTCCTCGTGGGTTCCGATAACGCGGCGGGAATCAAGAGGGAGACCAAGTTGTCTTACGGCAAGGCGAGGAAGTACGCGACGAGCGACGGTAAATGGTCGATGACGCAGCTCGGATTTATCAAAATGAAGGAGACGGTCACGTTCCCCGAGGACTACAAGAACCTGTGCGTCGGCATTGGCGGTGAAACGCAGCCCCGCATAATGCGCACGAAGTATGACGAGAACTTCGAGGGCAGGTACTTCAAGTACGTCGGCGACAAGGCGCATACGGCGAGGTGGTGGCAGACGAGCTACTTCAAGAAGGCGAACGACAACTTCCACTTCATGCGGATTCGCTAGGGAATCGATGATTTGTTCATCGATTCCCCAGGTAAGCACTGATTTATGCTGTCGGTGCTGGTGGGTTCGCAGGCGCAGGCGCGACTTAGGCGAAGGGACTGCGGGCTATTTGCGGTTGGCAATGCGGCCGAGGGCCTTGTCGATTCCGAAGATCAGGTACCCGATAACGACGAAGGCGACGACCATCGCTCCGATGAAGAGCGCCACCCCATCGACGCCCGAGATGCCGGGGCCGAGGAAGGGGTAGGGATACCTGGTTTGCCCAGCCGTGTCCAACCGAGTCAGCCACTTTAAACCCGGCGCGCTGGCTTCAGGAGCTGGCGAAATCGAGCATCGAGAACCTGCTCAAGCAACGCCTGACAGACAACGTCCTGCGCAAAGAGTACAGCGCCGTGTCGGCTACGCATACGGCCGAGTGGCTCAACCGCTTGACCAACGACACAACAGTCGTGGCCAACGGGTTCGTGGAGAGACGCAACGCCTCGCCATCGCCCGCGCAGTGTTCTCGGGCTGCCCGGTGCTGCTGCTCGACGAATCCACCAGTGCGCTCGACGAGCTCACCGAGTGCCGTCTCCTGGAGAACCCGCGCTCGCTCACCGACAGAACCGTGGTCATCGTCACCCATCGCAAGGCCGCGCTGTCCATCTGCGATCGCATCCTGCATTTCACGGAGTCGGGCGTCGAGGACGCAACGGGAATGGAGCGGTAGGGGCTGCAGCAAAATCTACGCCCACAGGCAATTAGTGTACACAAGTTGGGAAACCTGAAAATACGACCTGGGAAAACAAGGTCGCCAACTCAAAGTGTGTACACTAATTCCACTAGTAGGATGTTTTTGCTACCGCCCCTCCGCCAGTAAAACGAGTTACCTCAGCAGGAGCTTGGCGATGCCGGTTGTCTCCAGGATCTTGCGGACGTCTTCGCTTACGCCGGTCATCTTGAAGTTGTCCATGTTGCCCAGAGATTTGATCATCATCACGAGAACGCGTATCCCGGCGGAGGAGACGTAGCCCATCCGGCTCACGTCGATGTGGATCGCCTCGAAGTTGCCTCCCGCATCCTGGAACCGTTTCAGCAGCTCAGGCGCGGTTATCGTGTCCAGGCGACCCTGAATGGACGCCTCGAAGATTCCATCCCTTATCTCGCTTGCCACCTCGAACGGGAGGTTCATGTCCACAGGCTCTACCGCCGCGTCTTGCGCCACGGAAAGCTCCCAGAACATCATGTTCTTGAACACGTCCCGCACCGCGGATTCCGCCTCCGGGTTCCCCTTGAGAGACGTTATCTGGTCGGGGAGGTAGTCGGCCATGCACGTTTCGCGAAGCGTGAAGCCCATCTTCCCGATGAACTCCCTAATCTTCTCGTCGTCGGGGTCGAAGAACACGTTGTCGTTGAAGTCGACGTCCGCCGCCGTGGCGGCAGCGCGGCTCGTCACGGCCGCATACATGGCGGTCAGCTTCGGGTCGCCATTCAGCGTGGCGCTAACGACCTCCTTATCGTGAAGGAAGTAAGCTCGGTCGGTGGTCACCCAGCTCCCGCCGTGCTTCTCCAGGAGGCGATGGATATTGGAGAACACTTCTTCCAGCTCGGTTTGGGCGAAATACATGAGCAGCCCTTCCGTGGTGACGAGAAGGTCGCGGCTGCCCTCGGCGAGCGCGGCTTCCAGGGACTCGTAATTCGTGGCGTCCACGGCATGGTACGAAACGGTCTCGCTCTTCCCGATAATCGTCTCAACCGCGGGCCCCATGGCGTCGGTGACCGCGGGAAGGTCGCATCCGTAATACGTTCTCCCCTGGCGCGACAGGCGAATGCCGCGGGAGGTGTAGCCGCAGGGCAGGTCTACGATCGAGCGGTTTTCCATGCGCTCGACTAGCCGGTTTATGGATTGGAAGCGGGTTTCGATGAGAATCATGTACGCCGGGAAGAGCCTCTTCACTTGGTCGGCCATCTCTTGCGGGACGGGTTTCTTCGCCATCTGCGCGCCGAAGGCTGGAAAGCCCAGTGCGTCGAGAAGGCGCTGCGCGTCCTCGTCTCCCGCGGCAGAGCTGAGCTGGACGCATGATTTCGCCGTGTTGAACACGGGGTTGACAAGTTCCCTCACATCTTGCTCGTTCATAAATCCCTCCAATGGTATAGCCCGTTACTGTAGTGCCGTTTGCATCCGATGAGGCGTGCGCCCGAGGCGGGTGCCTCAGGTAGGCGCCCCATTCGGGTTGTGGCCGCGCTTGTCGACGCCGAACGCGCTTCCGCGCGCCATGCCCGCCATGGTTCGCACGCGTTGCTCGCCACCGCCCGCGCGCCATGCCCGCCATGGTTCGCACGCCAGTTCTCGCGTTGTTTTCCATGGATTGCACACCTGGCATTCGGCAAGTGAAATTCTACACGTTGTCACTGTGCAAGTGCGGGTATGCCATCTGTTCGCGCAGGCGTTGACGGCGGTCGGCAAGAACAGGGAACACCTTCCACGCCCAAAGATGCGGCGAGCAGTAACCCCAAAAACGATGTGGACGTAACCGTGACGGTACTCAAGGCCGATCCCATCGCGGCCGCGCCCAAGGTTGCGGCAATCTACGGCCAGGCACTTGCTAACGTGGCATTGGACAATCCAGCGGGGAACACGCCGGGCACCTGGCATGGGCTGACGGCACTCAGAGCGTGGGCGATGTCGGAGATCCAGTTGGAGTTGCGACGGCAGATTTCAAGATAATAGAGACAATAACGCTTACGCTTATCGGGTCTGCCGCTGACGGCGATGATGCTTTCGAGCCCTGCGAGGTTCAGATTCCCGAGGGCACGTCCATCGAAGATATGGATGACGACGTCTACAGGACGATAGTCGAGCATTTTCGGGAAGCGATACGAATGCGGACACTTGGAAGTGATATCTTGTAAAGCCTAAAGCTCGAATTCGATTGATGGGATGCCGCGGGAGAAGCATGCTGTTCGCAGAAACCCTCAGA
>ODAI012858706.1_pt1 | contig 12217 bp, 6 predicted proteins | sample 1539321 | NCBI WGS metagenome assembly ODAI01 (sample SAMN02144231, study PRJEB22623) | gut metagenome | biome: sheep rumen | host: Ovis aries | place: New Zealand
AAGCTTATCAACTCCTGTATCCAGTTTAACAGCACCATTATCAAGCTTCTTTAATCCACTTGTAAGGGATGTGCTTCCCTTTGTAAGTGAAACCGTTCCTTTGTATAACTTATCAGATCCATCTGAAAGTTTCTGTGTACCTTCTTTCAGTGCAGTGATCTTAGGAGAGAATTCCTTAATCTTGTCGCTCACCTTGCCGATCGTTACCTGTGATCCGGCTCCGGCATAGGCTGTTGCAACATCTGTAACAGCTGTGTTAAATGCACCTCCGTCTGTGGCGAGGGCTCCTGTAAATGCTGAGAATTCTCCTGCAGCTTTTCCAAATCCTGCACCATAACCCTGACCGTATCCGGACTGGAATGCACTTGTTATATATGGATTTACATTTGAATCAACTGTGTTTCCAACGGATTCGGAAACCTGGGTTGCCATGTCTTCTGCCATTGTATCTGTATCAACTGATATATCAATAGATGAGGTTGCGTCTGCCACGCTTGAACCAACTTCTGAAAGTATTGTTCCTGTAAGGGATTGGGCGGTTTCTTCATCAACACCGGCTTCAAGAAGCGATTCATATACTGCTGCTTGTGAATCAGATATTCCTGCGCTTACTTTATCAGTTACCTGATTTTGGATATCTGAAGCGGCTTCCCCTAACTTGGCATCTACTGCCTGCTTAACGGCAGGTTCTACACTGTCCTTAACTCCTGCTTTGACATTGGCCGTTATTGATGCCTTTGCCTGGGCTATTGTTGTTCCACTGGATGGATCAAGTACGGATGAATCACCCATTTTTGCTGCTTCTGCCCCTGCCATGGAAGCTACCTTTGCCTGCTGATCGGCGGCGCTCATTGTGCTGAGCTGAGCCATTGTAGGAGCGTTTGTGGCTGCGGTGCTGGAAACGGCTGATTTGATCTTGCTTCCTGTATCTGTTCCGAGATTTTCTTCAGCCTTTTTCTTGATGGATGCCTTTGTGGCATCGTCTGTCTCACCGGTGGCTACCTTGCTCATATCCGGAAGGGTGATTGCCTGTACCTGCTTATTAAGCTGACTTGTTCCCTCTGCCAGATCCTTTGTTCCCTTTTTAAGACTGTTTGCTCCTTTGGTCAGTTTCTGTGATCCTTTATAAGCATCTGAAACTCCTTTGCCAAATGTATCCATTCCCTCTGCTGCAGATCCTGCTCCGTCCTTCAGCTGGGAAGTTCCCGTAAGAAGCTTACCGGTTCCATCACTGAGTTTTGTGGTGCCATCAGCTATCTTATCTGCACCGTCAGTATACTGACTGATTCCGTCTACCAGTGAGGTCATACCATTCTGGTATTCCTTTGAAAGATCATTTATTTTATCTTCAGCCTCGGATATGTCTATATCTTCATCTCCAAGAAGGTTTTCTGCTGAAGCAACTGTAATACTCATTTCAAGTTTGAAATCATCTGCATCAGCTTCTACTTCGAAATAGTCCGGAAGCTGAATCTTATCCTCATCCAGATCAAGGCTCTTGGCAAGTCCGGGCATTCCATAACCAACTACTATAAATCTTGTGCCGTCATTGATGACCTTTCCATTCTTTACCTGGATGTTGCTGAAGGTTTCTGCATCCATTGTCAGGCCCGTTGCCATGACAAATGGTACATAGACATCACCGCTTTTTTCGTTATTGATATATTCATATCTGATTTTTACATGACCTGATTTTCCTTTAAGTTCATCAGGCTTGATTTCTTCTCCATCCAGGTAATATGTGGCTTTAACACTGACTGGGGAAGCTTTATCAGTTTCGCCCTGATAGTAGATGTCATTTCCCTGTGCGTCCCATGTTACATCCTTGTTATTCTCGGAAAATGTTTCATCACCCTTTACATTTTCAATATTATCAAGACTGCTTACATCTTTAAGCTCGTCTTTTTTATCCGGGTTTTTAAGCCATTCACTTACTATGGTGCTTTGTACATCGCCGTTAGAGTCGGAGATGAGATACACGGTTTCTTCTTTATCCGGTTCCTCTCCTGAGTCTGAGGCTTTATCGATTGAGTCGGATAGTATTTCCGTCATCTGATCTTCGTCCTTTGAAGACATTGTTGTATCTACTTTATCCGGCGTTATCTGTGTTGTTGAACTTTCGAGCATTGCCTGTTTGCTTGTGCCTTCGGGCTTTGTGGAAGTCTGTTTGTTATTTGAACATCCGGCCAGGCTTCCGGCCATGAGAATTGCTAATACTGCAGCGGTTATTCTTACATTATGCTTTACCATATATCATCTCTCCTTTTTTCTCCATAAATCCCATGGAACTATGAATTATCAATTTATCAAATACTCTGAGAACTGCCGGCAGAAGAAGTACTACAACGAACATGCTGATTATTGCACCTCTTGCCATGAGTATGCAGAGCGAACTTATCATGTCAATCTTCGAATAAACACCAACTCCGAAGGTGGCAGCGAAGAAGGATAATGCACTAACAAAAATCGATGTTATAGAATGCTGAAGTGCGTAGGTTATAGCTTCTTTTGCTTCCATTCCTGAGTGCCGTGCGTCCTTATAGTTGTTAGTCATGAGAATCGCATAGTCTACTGTTGAACCCAGCTGGATCGTGCCGATAACGATTGAAGCAACGAAGGGCAGTACAGCACCGGTATAGTGTGGGATACCCATGTTTACAAATATTGCAAATTCGATAACAGAAACCAGCAGCACCGGAAGGGATACGGATTTGAATACAAACAGGATTATGAAGCCTACCAGCAGAATTGAAACTGAATTAACGATGTTGAAGTCGTGGTCAGTAACCTTTATCAGATCCTCTGTACATGGAGCCTCGCCAATAAGCATTCCCTTCGAATCGTATTTATCCAGAATGTTATTTATCTCATCACACTGATGGTTTACTTCGTCGGATGCAACTTTATATTCCGAAAGAATAAATAGCAGCTGGTATTCACCATCATCCAGAATATCCAGGATGTGCTGTGGAAGCATTTCCTTTGGAACTCCGGCTCCGGCCAGGGACGGGATTCCAAGGGTTGCCTTTACACCTTTAACATCATTTACTTCGTTTATAAACTTTCTTACTTCTTTGTCACTGAGATTGGAATCCATCAGCACCATATGAGTGGAATTCATACCGAATTCCTTCTCCAGCTTTTCGTTGGCCTGTATACTTTCAAGATCCTTCGGAAGTGAAGAATCCAGGTTGTAATATACTTTGTTATGCGCCTGACCGTAGAATGCAGGAACTATGAGGATGGCGAAGATTATCAGGAATATATAATAATGATTTACTATCCATGGACTGATTTTTGAAAAATCAGGTATTATAGGTCTATGTGCTGTCTTTTCAATAGCTTTGTCAGATATGAGAATCAGTGAAGGAAGTATTGTTACACAGCAGATAACTCCCAGCACAACTCCCTTAGCCATTACTAATCCAAGGTCAAGACCCAGTGTAAAGCTCATAAAACACAGTGCCACAAATCCTGCCACTGTGGTGATGGAACTTCCGATTACAGAAACCAGAGTTTTGTTTATGGCTTCTGCCATGGCGTCCTTAATGTTTTTATGTTTTTTCTTCTCTGCGCAGTAGCTATGCCAGAGGAAGATGGAGTAGTCCATTGTGACTGCCAGCTGAAGTACTGCGGCAAGTGCTTTGGTTACGTATGAAATCTCGCCCTGAACTACATTTGACCCAAGATTATAGATGATTGCCATTCCTATACTCATAAGGAAGAAGAATGGAATCAGGAAGGAATCCATGGTAAGTGTAAGTACTATCAGTGAAAGTACAACAGCTATTGCAACATAGATCGGAACCTCGTGGTCACTCAGGTTTTTTGTATCAATAACGATTGCTGACATACCACCGATGAAAACCTGCTTATTTGTAATGCTTCTTATTTCTTCTATGGCATTCAGGGTCTCATCTGCCGAAAGTGTGGTGTCGTAGAATATAGCCATCAGCTGTGCGTCTCCGTCTGATATGGAATCCTTCAGCTCCTTCGGAAGTATATCCACCGGAATACTGCCGCCGGTTGCGGAGGCGTAGCTTAGAACACGTTCAACATGGTCTACATTTTCAATCTTTGAAGCCAGCTCCTTTATCTCTTTATCGTCCATTCCCTCGATGACTACCATCGAGAAAGCTCCGGTTCCGAAATCCTGGGCAAGTATTTCCTGTCCCTTCATGGTTTCAATATCCTTGGGCAGATATGTGAGAATATCATAATTAGTTCGGGTGTGCACATATCCAAGCACCGCAGGAATCAGCAGGACCACTGCCAGAATCAGAATGGGGATTCGAAGCTTAACTATAGCTTTTCCAAAATTCATCCTCTCATCTCCTCCTAAAATCTTTTGTATTTTCATCCTTATTTATATATCCGGAGGGGGAAAATGTAATTAGACAAAAATTAGCAGGTGATTATTTTTTAGACAAATCTTCGGTAGTGTATGAAAAATCACAACTTTAATAAGCTCGCTCATTGTGGTACAATGTTAGACAGTTTATGTGTGTGCAAGCGGAGAGTTGTTTGATAATGTCCGCGGAAATTTTTTGGAGAAGGGGTTATTTTATGAACGAACTTTATGAAAACAGGGAGCTGTCATGGCTCAGGTTTAATGAGAGAGTTTTAGAAGAAGCAGAGGATAAGAGAAATCCTCTCTGCGAAAGAATGACATTCATGTCAATCTATCAGACGAATCTTGATGAATTCTTTATGGTCCGCGTGGGCTCACTTCATGACCAGATGCTTCTGGAGGATAATCCAAAAGAGAATAAGACCAATATGACTGCATCGGAGCAGCTTGAAGCAATCCGTGAGAGAGTTCGTGAACTGGGACTTCGTAAGGATGAATCATATCATAAGATGATGAAAGAAGTTGAAAGGAAAGGTATCAAGATCATCAATTTTGCTGAACTTGATGAGAAGGAAGGTGCTTTCCTGAAGGGCTTTTTTGAAAGGGAGATTCTTCCTCTTTTGTCTCCATTCACGGTAAGTAAGAAAAGACCATTCCCATTTATTAAGAATAAGGAAATATGTGCGGTTGCCCTGCTTGAAACCAAGGGTGGTAAAACTCGTTTTGGAATCGTTCCATGCAATAACGGAATGTTTTCAAGACTTATTGGAATTCCGGGAACCAAGGGCAGATTCATGTTAGCTGAAGAGCTAATATTACATTTCCTTCCTGATGTTTTTTCAGGCTATAACATCATCTGCAAGTCCCTCATCAGAGTGACAAGAAATGCGGATATTGATGCTGATAAGGTTTATGATGAGGAACTGAACTACCGTGATCACATGGCTGAGGTTATTAAGCTGAGACGTAAGCTTGAGCCTGTAAGACTGGAATACACCAGAGATATTGATAAGAAGGTAATTAAGAATATTGCGGAATTCTTTAAGATTGATAAGGAAATGATCTTTAATACCACGGCACCGCTGGATATGTCTTTCCTGTTTGATCTGGAGGATGAGCTCAGACATGACAAGAATCTTTTCTATGAGAAGAGAATTCCACAGAAGGCACCTTGTCTGGATGAAACAAAGCCTCTTATTCCACAGATTTTTGAAGGTGACAAATTCCTTTCATATCCTTATGAAAATATCAGACCGTTCCTTGATATGCTCAGGGAAGCAGCAAATGATCCGGATGTTGTTTCCATTAAGATGACTCTTTACAGACTTGCTAAGCATTCTCAGGTGGTTGATGCACTTGTGGAGGCTGCTGAAAATGGCAAGGAAGTAGATGTTCTTGTAGAGCTTAAGGCTAGATTCGATGAGGAAAATAATATCGGCTGGTCAAGAAAGCTGGAGGACGCAGGCTGTCATGTTATTTATGGACTTGATGGTATCAAGGTTCACTCAAAGCTTTGCCTGATCACTCTAAAGAAGGGTAGAAGTGTCAAATACATAACTCAGATAGGAACCGGAAATTATAACGAAAATACTGCAAGACTTTACACAGATCTCAGTCTCATAACGGCAGATGAAAAAATCGGTGCGGAAGCTGCCAGAGTTTTCCATGCCCTTTCACTTGGGGAGGTTATGAAGAGAACAGAGCATCTTTTAGTTGCTCCTAAATGTCTGCAGAACAAGATAATAGATAAGATTGACCGTGAGATTCAGATAGCTGCTGACGGCGGGGAAGGCTACATCGGAGTTAAGATCAATTCTCTTACAGATAAGAAGATCATTGATAAGCTCATCCAGGCTTCTCAGGCAGGAGTTAAGATTGAGATGGTCATTCGTGGTATATGCTGTCTGCACCCGGGTATCAAGGGCAAGACAGATAATATCAAGATAATAAGCATCGTAGGCAGATTCCTTGAGCACTCCAGAATATATATATTCGGAAAGGGCGAGCGGGAGGAAATGTATATCGCATCTGCAGATTTCATGACAAGAAATACTGTCAGACGAGTTGAGGTTGCAACTCCTCTTTATGATCCAAAGATTAAGGACCGTGTAAGAGACATGTTTAATCTGCTTATGTCAGATAATGTTAAAGCAAGAAAAATGTATCCGGACGGAACCTACAAATATGTCCGCCATACAAAACCACCGGTAAATGCACAGGAGATTTTCTATGAAGAGGCATATAAGCATTAGGTCTCATATATTATTATATTCGCTATTAGTTATATTTATTTCATTAGCTATTGTTTTTGGTGCGTCCTATTATCTGGTTTACCTGAGCCTTGTTAACGGAAGGATGGGGGAAACCGTGGGAAGATCAGAAGGTCTTATTGTTGGTCTGGATAAGGACAGGCTGGAAAACATTTCAAATGATGAAGCTTTAAGCAAGAAGTTTGATGAAAATGCTTCCTTCGTTGAAGGAAGAATCCTTCTTGTTTCCAGAAACTACAAAGTGGTTAAGGATACCGCCGGAGTGAAGGAAGGCACTTACATCATCAACGATGACGTCATGAATGTAATGAATGGCAATACAAAAGCTGTTCAGAAAAGGATTGAGCACAAGGTTGTTGTCATCAAGCCGGTTATTACTGACGGGGAGATAATAGGAGCTATTGTTTCAAAGGCCAGCCTGGAATCTACATTTAATCACATGAAAAAAGAGTTTTATGTGATATGCATCATCAGTATGTTTGTTTTCCTGATGGATGTTTTCCTTATTAACGCCATCTCAAAATCATCAGTCAAAGATCTGAATGATATAAATGAGCAGATGCAGCACACCAGTCAGGGTAACCTTCAGGAAAGACTTCCATCACAGAAGTTTGCCGAAACTGAAAGCCTTGCCGAAAGCTATAATGAGATTCTTTCAAAGCTTGCGACAATCGATCAGACCAGATCCGAGTTTGTATCAAACGTGTCCCACGAGCTTAAAACACCTATAACTTCCATGAAGGTTCTGGCTGAATCAATCACGCAGAATGAAGGCGCCACGGTTGAAGATTACAAAGAATTCATGACGGATATAGTCGATGAGATTGACAGAGAAACTAAAATAATAAATGACCTGCTGACTCTCGTAAAAACTGACTCTCAGAATAACGTGATGAATTTTGAGGAAAGCAGCATAAACGAGATGATGGATGTAATAATCAAGACTGTAAATCCACTTGCAAAGCAGAGAAACATAAGTCTTGAGTACGAGAGCTTCAGAGAAGTTATGGCCGATGTGGATCAGGTCAAGCTTTCTCTTGCTATTTCAAACCTTGTTGAAAATGCAGTTAAATACAACATAGATAACGGCTCTGTAAAAGCAAGTCTGAACGCCGACCACAAATACTTCTACATCAAAGTATCTGACACCGGCGTCGGAATACCGGACGATGCAAAAGACAAAGTCTTCGAAAGATTCTACAGAGTTGATAAGGCACGAAGCCGAGATACAGGTGGAACAGGTCTTGGACTATCCATCACCAGAAGTATCATCAATGCCCACAGAGGCACCATTAAGCTCTACAGCGAGTCCGGCAAAGGAACCACATTTACCGTCAAGATTCCTCTTACTCAGGACAAAGCTAAGGTAAAGGCAGCTGCATCAGCAGTTCCTGAACCGGTAGCACCGGTATTGACATCCGGTTCAGCGGAGGAAAAAACATCCAGAGCCGAAAAGTCCCTTGCAAAAGAGAAAGCCGGTGAAAAACATTCAGACAAATCTGCGGATAAAAGCGTAGAAAAAAGTCCTGCAAAAAGTGCGGAAAAAAGTACAGAAAAACCAGCTGATATAAGAAAAGCATAAGTAAATTCAAAAAAGCATAAGAAGAAAAGCCGGAGAATATCCGGCTGATGAAGTAAAGGCAAAATAAAATAAGTCGGAGTAAAAATGCAAAATGATAGAAAATACAATAGAATAAAGTCTTTTTATGTAATGATAATCCTAATAGCTGTCTTCTGTTTATGCGGATGCGGGAACAGTAAAAAAATAGATGCTGAAGAAGAAACCACCACTGCGCAGACTGCCGGTACAGTTCAGATATATCATGTTGAAGGTACAACAGTAAAACCGGATGGGGATGTTTATCAGCTAAAACAGCCTGATAATATATCTGCTGCCCTTGAAGAAGTGACAGAACAGCTAAACAAAGGCAAATTCTTTAACATCGAGCGATTCACAGTCGATGAGAATAGCAACATACTCTTTTATGTAGTTGAAAAGCAGGAGCTTACGCAGGAACAGATACTTCTTAATAAAGCTGCAATCGTAAAGAGCGTAGAAAGTCTGGATGTTAATGATATAGCAATAACTCTGGAGAACGTAAATGGCGAAGAAGTCGAAACAGCTACCTACACCGACAGCTCATTCTATTATGTAGATGATATAAGTGAGGATTGATGGCACATATGATTGATGGAGCTGATGATTGATGGCTAACATTTCACTATTAGGTGGGGAAAATTATAGCCAAAATCTGTTATTATAAAATACAAAAGCAAGTGAAAATGGACGATTGGCTAACAGTTAGGTATAAATAGTAAATAAATATAGCCAGGTCAACAAGGAATAAAGATTAAATGGCTAACAGCTAGGTCAATAATGCTAGAAATTATAGCTTTTGTAAAAATTCAGCTCCACAAATAAAGAGTAAATTAGCAAAAAAGGCTAACAAAACATTGATAAAGTATGTATTTTATAGCCACCAGAAGCTAAAGCAAGAACATCAATAAAAAACAATCAATAAAAAATTAAAAATATTACTTGAAATTTGAAAAGAAAGGGAGGATAATAAGAATACTGATACAATAGTTTTATTCATAAAAGTATACATAGCTTTTATCAATGCTAAGTGAGAATACTTATGAAACAAAAAGTCTATAATCAGTAGATTGTATTTGGAGGAATTATTATTTGAAAAGACCACTTCTTACGGTGGGAGGTCTCTTTGTGATTGGGGAGCTTCTGTGCCGGCTTGTTGAGGAAAAAAGTTTATATGCTATACCGGTAGCAATACTGGGAATTATGATTATTGTAGGCATCAGGGACGAGTGCGGAATAAAAAAAAGCACGGATTTGGTGCTTTTTTTGTGCCTTATTTTCGGGTGGATGTGGGGCTACGGCTTTTATCACAGCCGATTAAACCTTAACGAAGGCGACAATATCAAAGGAGAAATGTACCTATACGGCGTAGAAGAAACTGAAAGTAGAACTCGTCTGCTAGTTAAGTGTAGCAACGAGCGTATGATTATCTATATAAAGAAGGAAAAGCAGGAAGCTGAGTCAGGAAGGGATAATCTGGAAATTCAGTCCAGAAAGGAGAAAAAAGAATTTGAGCCGGGAGAGTACATTCTGGTTGAGGGAACAGTTGGAACAATCGAAGGTGGTACCAATCCGGGAGCTTTCGATATGGAAGAGTATTATGACGGAAAGGGAATCAGATATTCTATTGAGCCTGAGCTGATTAAGAATACAGGAAAAAAGAATTATCTCGTGAATGGATTATATAAGTTTAGATGCATGCTTGCTGAAAGAATAGAAAATGTATTCAGTGAAGAAGCATCTTCAATATTAAAAACCATGATTCTAAGTGACAAGACCAACCTGAATAGTGAAGTGAAGCTTCTGTATCAGAGAAGTGGGATTGCACATATACTTGCTATCTCAGGGCTTCATGTTGCACTTATTGCCGGAACAATAGGTTTCTTTTTACGTCTGGTGAGAGTTAGAAAAAGTGTGGCAGAAATCATTATTATCATAGCAGTGTTTATGTTTGGATTAATGACTGGATTTTCTCCTGCGACCCTTCGTGCAGTAATAATGATCACAGTTTCAAAGATAGCATTTCTGGTAAAGCGGACGCCGGATGTGCCTACTACCATGATGGAGGCTTTGATAATCATGGTGGTCATTAATCCATATTGCATTACAAGTACAGGAACATTGATGAGTTTTATGTCAGTTATGGGAATATGGACAGGTGAAGTTTATTACAATCTTATTTTTGAAAGGGAAAGGTTTCTGATGCTTCCTGAAAGAATGCGTGGAATGATGAAAAGTCTTGTGAGTTCAGTGATGATATCACTTGGAATAAATCTGTGGATGATTCCTCTTATTATCAGAAGTTATTACGAGGTTCCGATCATTTCTATGTTTCTGAATTTCTTTGTGATTCCAATGCTTACTGTTGTGATTGTCACGGCAGTGATTGCGATAGTTATCAATCCTTTTATTAAATTATTAATCTCGTTTATAACGCCAGTTGGAAATACAGGTACAAATATAGATTTAAACATATTCAGATGGGTATGTGAGTTTATTCTAAAACTATATAAAGATATGTGTGAGTTCTTTTTGAAAATTCCGGGAGCAGTAATTATAACCGGACATATCGAGGTCTGGGAAATGATTTTGGTTTACAGTTTTCTCGGGTGCATTGTCTATGGATTGTATTCATATATAAAGTACAGACGAAGCTGGATCGGATTTGTGAAGCATAAAAGAAAGGTGTTGAAAAGTGGCGAGGGAAGCAAAACACATGGAGAAAAACCTAAGAAGGAAAGAAAAAGACTTATCGGTGGTACCGAAAACAGGAGAATTCTAGAGGTTCGAAAAAGATTTAGAGGCATGCTGGTTTATATGGCTGGATGTGTTTTATTCATAACAACATTGATATCTGTTACTAGGATGATTAATCAACGTAGAATGGAAGTGGTTTTTCTTGATGTAGGACAAGGGGATGGCTCAATTATTCATTCTGCAGCTGGAAACTTCATAGTTGATGGAGGATCCTCTTCAAATGAAACAGTTGGGCAATATTCTTTGATCCCTGCACTTAAGTATTATGGGATGTCGAGTATAGATTGCATTTTCATATCTCATATGGACAGCGACCATATGAATGCAATTGCATATCTCCTGGAAAACAGGAAATTATATGGCATTAAGATAGGTAATGTGGCTGTAGCTGAGGGGACCCTTGATAACGAAAACTTCAGAAGAATTAAAAGTGCAGTCAACGGCGAAGAGACTGGCAAGAGAATTCAAGGTAAGGAAAATCAAGGAAATAAAAAACAAGGAAAGACAAAACAAGGAAAGAAAAAACAATCTTCTGACGAAAAAATACAGTTATTAGAGCTAAGTAAAGGCGATAAAGTGCAGGGAACATTTCAGGTTTTATATCCAGGTGTAGATGAGCCGGGGGAACATGAAGGAAATGATTACTCACTGGTAATTAAGTATAGCGATGACAAGATGGATATCTTGTACACAGGTGATATTGGAATGGAGGTTGAGAAGCGGTTGCTGGAAAGAGGTGTAGAAAACCTTAGTGATAGGATGACGGAAAGTAGTGCAGAAAACTTAGGTGACGGAAAAACAACTATTCTAAAATGTCCCCATCATGGTTCTAAGTATTCCGGTTCTGAGGAACTACTGGAAACTTATAAGCCGGATATAACTGTAATATCGTGTGGAAAGCATAATATGTATGGCCATCCTTCGCCAGAAACACTGGAACGCTTGGAAGCATCCGGATGCAAGATATTTCGTACAGATCAAGACGGTGCAGTTGTTATTAGGATGAGATGAGTAAAAGGAGGCTGAAGATTCTGGAGATGTTGGAGATACTGAAGATGTTGGAGATATTGAAGATGTTGGACATATTGAAGAGGCTGAAGATGTTGGACATACTGAAGAGGCTGAAGATGTTGGATATACTGAAGAGGCTGAAGATAATGAATGGGTTGTAGCTAACAGAAGGATCGGATACAAAGGAAATTATAGCCAAAATAGCTGAGAAGGAAGCAAGCGAAGGGGGGA
>ODAI013146146.1_pt1 | contig 12217 bp, 8 predicted proteins | sample 1539321 | NCBI WGS metagenome assembly ODAI01 (sample SAMN02144231, study PRJEB22623) | gut metagenome | biome: sheep rumen | host: Ovis aries | place: New Zealand
CGAAGCGATAGATCTGCCGTAGGGTGCCTTGCACAAAAAAGACCGCTCTACTTGCGGGCGGTCTTAGTTGTTTTCTTAGTAGAGGCAGTGCGGGTTGTTTTTCGCTTGCTCGTTGATTTGCGTTTGCTGCTTGCCTCAGGATCGGCGATGATGGCTTGACACTGCTCCTCGCTGAGCGAGTCGATGTCGGTGCCGCGAGGAATCTTATAGTTCTCGTCCTTATATTTGATATACGGACCAAAACGACCATTCATCACTTTTATCTCGCCAAACTCTTTGAGCGGCATCTGACTCTGACGCTTGCGCTCGATGATGGCAATAGCATCGTCTGTGGTCAGGTGAGCAGGGTCGAAACCGGCAGGGACAGAGTAGAAGAGGTTGTCGTGTTTGATGTACGGACCAAAACGACCATCTGCAACAACCATCTCTTTACCCTCATATTCGCCTACATTGTACGGATAAGGAGTGTTGAACAAAGCAAGAGCCTCTTTGAGAGTGATGGTGTAAATCGATTGGTCTTTCTGAAGAGAAGCGAACGAAGGCTTGTCGGCGTCCTTGGCAGTACCTATCTGAATGCACGGACCCATCTTTCCTATCTTTGCCATCACTTGCTTGCCTGTTCGGGGATCGATGCCCAAATAGCGACCTTCTATACGACCTTTGCTCACTGCCATGATGCTGGGGTGGAAAGTCTTATAGAAATGGTCAACCACCTCTACCCAGTTTTCTTCACCCGCTGCTATCTCATCAAAACTCTTCTCCGACTGGGCTGTGAAGTCGTAGTTGAGGATCTGTGGGAAGTCTTCCACAAGGAAGTCGTTGGTCATGACCCCGAGGTCGGTGGGCAGAAGTTTCTGCGCTTCTGCGCCATACGCCTCGCTCTTCTGCTTCTCGCTGATCTTGCCGCCACGCAACGAGAGAATGGTGATGTCGCGTTTCTTGCCCGGGATGTTACCTTTCTGTGCATACTTACGGGCTATGATGGTGTCGATGATGGTGCTGTAGGTAGAAGGGCGACCTATGCCCATCTCTTCCATCTTCTTAACCAACTATGGCTCGTTATAGCGTGAGGGCGTTTTGTTGAAGCTCTCGGTGGCGTTGATCTGTTTGTAGTTCAGACTGATGCCTTCTTCTATCTTTGGCAGTCGGCTCTCTTGGGTGTCTTGCTCATCATCGGTGGATTGAACGTAGGCGCGCATGAAGCCGTCGAACATAACCACCTCTCCTACGGCATTGAAGATATATGGTGAGTTGTCGATAACCACCTCGATGGTTGTCTTCTCTATCTCAGCATCTGCCATTTGCGAGGCTAAGGTGCGCCTGCGGATGAGGGTGTAGAGTTTCTTCTCGTCCTCTGTCGCACCCTCCGACACTCTCTCTATATAAGTAGGTCTGATGGCCTCGTGTGCCTCTTGCGCTCCTTTGGCTGTGGTCTTATATTGGCGTGCCTTGTGGTAGCGCTCTCCGTACTCTTTCTCAATGGCCGTCTTAGCGGTATTGATAGCCAGTTGTGAGAGGTTGACCGAGTCGGTACGCATATAGGTGATACAGCCGGCTTCGTATAGGCTCTGAGCCAAACGCATGGTCTTTGACACAGGGAAATGCAGCTTGCGTCCTGCCTCTTGTTGGAGCAGAGAGGTGGTGAAAGGCGGGGCGGGTGAGCGCTTGATGGGCTTAGAGCTGACACTCTTAACCGTGAAGCGGCTGTTCTTACATTGCTCAAGGAACATGAGTGCACCTTCTTTGGTGGCAAAACGGTGCGACAACTCAGTGGGTAAGACAAACTCCTCACCATTGATATCAGTGCCCACGAAGTCGGCATTGATGCGATATTGAGCAATAGTGTTGAAGCCGTTGACCTCTCTCTCTTTCTCTACTATCAGGCGCACAGCCACCGATTGTACTCTACCTGCCGACAAACCCGGGATGAGCTTGTGCCAAAGGACAGGCGACAACTCAAAACCTACGATACGGTCGATGACACGGCGGGGCTGCTGAGCGTCAACCATGTTGTAGTCGATGCCACGGGGGTGCTGAATAGCTTCCTTGATGGCTGTGGGAGTAATCTCGTGAAAAACAATACGCTTAGTATCTTTCTTGTCTAATTCCAACACCTCGCTCAGGTGCCATGCAATAGCCTCTCCTTCGCGGTCTTCATCAGACGCTAACCAGATGGTGTCTGCTTTCTCAGTCTCGCTCTTGAGAGACTCAATCAAACGGGTCTTCTTGGGGTCGATAGCATAATGAGGCGAATATCCATGCTCAAAATCAATCCCCATGCTATTCTTTCCAACGCCTTCAATGTCACGAATATGACCTTGGGATGCCATCACATGGAAATCTTTGCCCAAAGCCTTTGATATGGTCTTTATCTTACCCGGAGACTCTACAATGACAAGGTTCTTGCTCATAAAAATATTCCTTTTTAAGAAAATAAAGTCGTTTAAGAAGAAATCGAAAATCGGCTGCAAAGGTAATCTAAGTTTTTTAATCTCGCAAATATTTTTTGTCGGCTTATTGGCAGACCAAAATTTAATATGTACCTTTGCAAGCGCAAAAAATCGACATTATGAAAGTAGCTATATTACAATATCCGATTGAATGGGCAGATGTTGATACCAATCTGAATCTGACGGAACGGAGGCTGAGTCAGATACAGGGTAAGGCTGATTTGGCACTTCTGCCTGAGATGTTTACCACCGGTTTCTGTACCGACCGTCCGGAGTTGGCTGAGCCTATGGATGGTCCGACGGTGAGTCGCCTTCGTGAATGGGCACACCGATTTGACATGGCTATAGCCGGCTCGTTCATGGCGGCCGACAAGCAGAACCTGTATAACCGCGGTTTCTTTATCCGTCCTGATGGTGACTGCGATTTTGTGGACAAGCGTCATCTGTATGCTCATGGCGGAGAGGCCTCGTTCTTTACTCCGGGGCAGAAGAGAGTCATCTCCGAGTATAAAGGTGTGCGTTTCTGCCTTCTTATCTGTTACGACCTGCGTTTCCCCGTATGGTCGCGCAACGGCTCAGGCTTCGACTATGATGTGTTGCTCTATACCGCCAACTGGCCCGAGATACGCATCAAAGCATGGGATACACTCCTGCCTGCAAGGGTGATAGAGAACCAGTGTATCGTATGCGCTTGTAACAGAGTGGGGGACGACGCTCTCGGACTGCACTATCCCGGACACTCAATGGTGCTTGACTCGCACCTCAACAACCTCGTAACACTCGGCGATGACGAGGCAGGAACGGCTATCGTTGAGCTGCCTGTTGATAAGATAAGGCATTACCGTCAGACCCTGCCTCTATGGAAAGATGCCGATAAGTTTGCTCTTGATATACAAACTGAGAGTTAATGGACGATAGATGAATTGCTTAATTCTTATTTGCAAAAAAGTTTCGCCACTTACAAAAAAAATAGTACCTTTGCAAGCGCATGGAACACACATGGCACATACGGACTATGAGTGCTGATGAACAGGCGTTGTCAGCTTCTCTGGCTCAGGAACTGAATATCTCTGAGGCGGCAGCCCGTATGCTTGTTGTTCGTGGTTTGAAGACTGCTGCTGAGGCTCGTTCGTTCATCCGTCCCGCGCTTGAGCAGTTGCACGACCCGTTCCTCATGAAGGATATGGAAGCGGCAGTGGAGCGCTTGACACAAGCTATGCGCGCCAACGAGAGGATATTGGTGTATGGCGACTATGATGTTGACGGCACCACAGCTGTAGCGTTGGTCTATAAGTTCCTCTCGCCTATTCACGACAATATCGATTTCTATATCCCTGACCGTTACAAAGAAGGTTATGGTATCTCTTATCAGGGGATAGACTATGCTGTTAGGACTCATTGCTCGCTCATCATCGCTCTTGACTGTGGTATCAAGTCAATGGATCATGTGGCTTATGCCAAGCAGAGAGGTGTCGATTTCATTATCTGCGACCATCACACTCCCGACCCAGTCCTGCCGGCAGCTGTGGCGGTGCTCGATCCTAAGCGCTCCGACTGCTCCTATCCCTTCAAAGAGCTGTCGGGCTGTGGAGTGGGCTATAAGCTGATGCTCGCTTTTGCGCAGTATAACTCTATTGATCAGACCCGTCTGAGCGGACTGCTTGAGTTGTTGGCACTGAGTATAGCTTCTGATATAGTACCTCTTGTGGGAGAAAATCGCATCTTGGCTTTTCACGGACTCAAACAACTCAACGAGAATCCGTCTGTAGGCTTGCAGTCGATAATGGAAGTGGCGGAGATCAAACCCAGGAGCGTAACTATCAGCGACCTTGTTTATCGTATCGGTCCGCGTATCAATGCCAGCGGCAGAATGAAATCCGGGGCAGAGGCTGTTCGTCTGCTTATCTCTACCGACAAGCAAGAGGCCATGCAGAAGAGTCTGGATATCAACAACTATAACGAGGAGAGGAAAGATTTCGACCAAAAGACCACCCAAGAAGCTCTTGAGCAGTTGATGGCCGACCCCGATAACGAACAACATCACACCTCCGTGGTCTATGCCGCCCATTGGAACAAGGGCGTGGTAGGCATAGTGGCTTCGCGTCTGACAGAGAAGTTCTTCCGTCCTACCATTGTGCTCACTCAGAGTGAAGGAGACATCATCTCCGGCTCGGCACGCTCGGTGGGAGGGTTCGACCTCTATTCGGCTATCGACTCATGTCGAGACTTGCTCACAAACTTCGGCGGACACATGTATGCCGCGGGCTTGAGCATGCACCTCAAAGACCTGCCGGAGTTCAAGAGACGCTTCGAAGAGTATGTGGCACGGCATATATTGCCCGAACAGACACTGCCTATAATCAACATCGAGGGTGAGCTCAGCTTTGCCGATATCGACAATCGCTTCTTCCAAGTGCTCAACGCCCTTCAGCCTTTCGGTCCGGGCAACGCCTGCCCCGTGTTTATGACCCGGGGAGCGTACAACTATCGCTATTCGAGAACAGTGGGTAAAGAGCAAGAACATCTCAAGCTCGACCTTTACGACGGAACAGGCTCAATGCAAGGTATAGCTTTCGGAAGAGCAGATATGGCTCCTGTCATACTCAACGGAGAGAAAGTGGATGTATGTTATCGATTGGAGAAGAACACTTTCAACGACAAGACTACTCTACAACTCATGACTCTCGATATCAAACCAACGAAAAATAATAACATCAAAAACACATAAGGTATATGTTTTCAGAACGCGATACTAAAGGTCCCACACTCCGTAAGGGAAGTATAGAAGTGGTGTGTGGTTCTATGTTCTCGGGAAAGACAGAAGAGCTTATTCGTCGTATGAAGCGTGCGCAGTTTGCGAAGTTGCGTGTTGAGATTTTCAAACCTGCTATCGATGTGCGCTATTCAGAAGAGGAGGTCGTCTCGCACGATCGTCGAGCCATACAGTCAACACCCGTCGAGTCATCGGGTAGCATATTGCTGCTGGCTAACGATGTGGATGTGGTAGGCATAGATGAGGCGCAGTTCTTCGATATGGGAATAGTGGATGTGTGCACACAACTCGCCAACCGCGGCATTAGAGTCATAGTGGCAGGGTTGGATATGGATTATAAGGGTGTACCTTTCGGACCTATGCCCGCTCTGCTTGCCATAGCTGAGGATGTGTATAAGACACATGCTATATGTGTGCGTTGCGGAGACCTGGCTTATGTGTCGCACCGACTCGTGCAAAGCGACAAGAGAGTGCTACTCGGTGAAACCGAGAAATATGAGCCGCTTTGTCGTGAGTGCTACGAGAAACTCAAACTCATAGACTCTTCTGAAGAGAAAACCGCTGAATCAAAATAAAACGACAAGACAGCTGATGGTTGTTGATTTTATCATACCATTGCCGTTAGAAGGCACTTTTTCCTACCGTATTCCCGAGTCCATGACTCGGGAATTTGCGATAGGTAAGCGTGCTCTGGTGCCTTTCGGACCAAAGAAGATCCTCACAGCGATAGCTTTCTGTGAGCATCATGGAGAGCCGCCGGAAGAGTTGAAGTCGATTGTGTGTTTCCTTGATGACTCGCCCATCGTTCTGAAAGAGCAGCTACGCTTGTGGCAGTGGGTGAGTGATTATTATATGTGCACTCCTGGTGAAGTGATGAAAGCGGCACTGCCTGCATCTCTCAAGCTGGAGAGCGAGACCAAAGTGCAGATTTCTGACGATTTCATCGCAGATGTGCCGCTGAAAAATACGGAAGCGCAACTATATGATATCCTCTCTGACGGGAAGGTGCATGATGTGGCAGAGTTGAGCAGGAGACTGCAGTCCTCTGTGCTGGTTATGACCATCGGCAAACTGTTGCAGAAAGGTGCTGTCAGGGTTGAAGAGAGCGTAGAAGACAACTATAAACCTAAGGTAGAGAAGCAAGTTGTGTTGGCTCAGACCGACAACCTTAACGCTGTGCTCGACTCTTTGTCTCGTGCCAAGACTCAGCAGGCGGCTTTGCTTGAGTATCTCCATCTGACCCATTCAGAGGCTTTGCCCGTTCCGCGATCATGCTTGCCCGCACCTGCCGTCAAAGCGTTGGTAGAGAAAGGTATCTTCAAAGAGCTGCAAGTGCGCGTCGATAGAGTGGGATATGAGCAACCCTCCGACCATCACACTCTGCATCAACTATCTGCGGCACAGCAAAAAGCATTGGACGAGACAGAGTCTTTTCTCCAACAGAAGAAGACCGTGCTCTTGTACGGAGTAACAGGAAGCGGAAAGACCGACATCTATATCCGCCTTATCCTCGAACAACTCAACGCAAACAAGCAAGTCCTTTACCTCGTACCTGAGATAGCTCTCACCACTCAACTTACCGATCGTCTGAGAGTAGTGTTCGGCGAGAGGCTGTTGGTATATCACTCTCGATTCTCTGATGCCGAGCGCTATGAGATCTATCTTAAGTTGCTTGAAGCCAAACAGCCTTATCTTGTTCTTGGAGTGCGCTCCTCTGTCTTCTTGCCTTTTGCCGATCTTGGTCTTGTCATTGTTGACGAAGAGCATGAGCCCTCGTATAAGCAGCAAGACCCGGCACCTCGCTATCATGCTCGCAGTGCGGCTCTTGTGCTCGCTTCTTTCTTCGGTTGTGCCGCATTGCTCGGATCGGCAACACCTGCACTTGAGTCGTACCTGAATGCGCTGAACGGTAAGTATGCTTTGGTCAGGCTCACCGAGAGATACGGAGGACTAAAACTGCCGGAGCAGGTGGTTATTGACCTCAGAGAGCAGTATAGACGCAAAGAGATAACCGGTCATGTCTCCGACCCGTTGCTCCGAGAGATGAAGCGCACTGCGGAGGACGATAACAAACAACTCATCATCTTCCAGAACCGTCGCGGTTATGCCCATTATGTTGAGTGCAAAGAGTGCGGATATGTGCCCAGATGTATCAACTGCGATGTGGCACTCTCTTATCATAAGTTCACCAACTCGCTCATCTGCCATTATTGCGGTTATGTGCGTCCTATGCTCGTCCGCTGCGATGCTTGTGAGAGTGAGACCATAGCCGACCGCGGACTGGGCACGGAGCGGATAGAGGATGAGCTGAGCCAACTCATGCCTAAGGCCCGTGTAAGGCGCATGGACACCGATACTACAAGACGCAAACGGAGTTACCAACAGATAATCGACGATTTTGCGTCTCACCGCTTTGACATATTGGTGGGCACACAGATGGTTAGCAAAGGCCTGGATTTCGACAACGTGCAGTTGGTGGCGGTTGTTCAGGCCGACTCGCTGTTCAATCAGCCCGATTTCCGTTGTCAGGAGCGCGCCTTCCAACTGCTCGAGCAGGTGAGCGGTAGAGCAGGGAGGAAGCATGAGGGAGGAAAAGTGGTTGTACAGACCTATTCACCGGACAATGCCGTTCTTAGTTATGTGGCTCGACATGACTACGAAGGTTTTGCTAATGCTCAACTCAAGGAGAGGCAGATGTTCCACTATCCGCCTTTCTATCGACTGGTCTATATCAATGTTGAGCATGTCGATTGTCAGAGCGCCATCCGTGCCGCCTCTTTCCTGCAAGAACAACTCAAGAGAGTGTTCACACACCGCTGCTCCAATGTCTTAGAGCCATCGTTGAGTAAAGTAAAGAATCGTTACAGACGACAGATCTTGCTCAAGTTTGCCGTTTCAGAACCCGTGGGTAAAGCAAAACAGATGATTGCTCAAATAATGCAGTCATGCAAGAAAGAATTACCGATGAAAGGGGCAATTTTGATAGTGGATGTCGATCCGATGTAGAGCTAAGGCAGAGGTCGATCAGAGGTGTTAAACGGTGGGTAACGACATACCTGTTATTTTCCTGTATAAGTCAAGAGCGTAGATGTCTGTCATTGAAGAGATGAAATCGATGATGGCAAGCACCTTGTCATACGGGTGTTCTGCTCTTATGTCATACTGTAACGGTACGCGTTGAAGCAATTGCTCCGAATAGGCTTTCTCGGGGTTGAAAGCAGCCTTGCTGAGCTCTTCGAGCAACATGTAGATAATCTTATAACCCGCCAACTCAACGTCTAAGACATCTTGTGAGCGGTAAATCTTCTTGACCGCTATCTCAGAGCATAGTTCGTAAGCCTGCCTTTGGCTTGGGTTGATATGTTTGATCAGCGAGCCTTCGAACCGACCTTGCAGAATCAGCTCCTCATTCTCCACAAAAACCTTGGCACAAGCGTCCACCAACTCACCCACCACCGACGAGCGCAGATATGCTATTTGCTCGTTTTCATCGGTAACCATATTGAGGATAGTGTGCTTATGTTCTCTTTGCTGTTCGTCAAAGAAACTCAGATAAAGTTCTTTGGTCTGCTCGGTTGAGAGGAGGCGCAGTTTATGTGCATCTTCTATGTCCATGAGTTGATAACATATATCGTCGGCAGCCTCTACTAAATAAACCAAAGGATAGCGGACATATTGTTCTTGTCCGACAGACGGGATATTTAGTGTGGAGGCTATCCGGTGCCACGAGTCGCGGTCGGACCAGAAGAAGCCGAACTTACCTTTTTTGTTGGGTGTGTTGACGGCGGCGTACGGGTACTTAACTATTGATGCGATGGTTGAATAGGTGAGCACGAACCCGCCTTTGCGACGCCCTTTGTATTGGTGAGTGAGGATGCGGAAAGTGTTGGCGTTACCCTCGAAATGTATGCAGTCTGCCCATTGCTCCGGCGTGAGCAGGGAAGCAAGAGCCTTGCCGTTACCCTCGCTGAAGAATGTGTCGATAGCTTTCTCGCCCGAATGACCGAAAGGCGGATTGCCCATGTCGTGTGCCAAGCACGCAGCTGACACGATGGCGTCAATACTGTCGATAGTGTCTGTCATCTCTGAATGTTTTTGTTTGAGCATGAGCGCAACACTATGAGCAAGGCTCCTGCCAACGCACGACACCTCAAGCGAGTGCGTCAGACGGTTATGTACAAAAACGGAACCCGGGAGAGGGAACACTTGAGTCTTGTTCTGCATCCTACGAAAAGGAGCAGAGAAAATCAGACGGTCGAAATCGCGCTGGAACTCGTTGCGATGATCGTCGCTCGGCTTATGATAATCCTCTAAGCCGAACCTGAGAGTCGATAATAATTCTTGCCATTCCATGTCGCAAAATTAGTAAATTTTCTGAAGATGACAAACACAAACGCTCCTTTGCTTGCACATAACAGAAAAAAAACGTAACTTTGCGCGCATTTATAAAATGCAAGAAAGACTTTTGAGAGTAATTAACTTTTAAATCTAAGAAATATGCGTTTGATTATTGAAAAGGACTATGATAGTCTGTCGCGTTGGGCTGCTAACTATGTAGCTATGCGTATCAATGAGTTTGACCCTAAAGAGAGTCGTCCGTTCATCCTTGGTTTGCCTACGGGTTCGTCGCCTCTTGGCATGTACAAGTACCTGATTGAGTTGAATAAAGCAGGTAAGGTGAGCTTCCGCCATGTGGTAACCTTCAACATGGATGAGTACGTCGGTCTGCCCGAGGAGCACCCGGAGAGTTATCACTCGTTCATGTGGAACAACTTCTTCAGTCATATCGACATCCGTCGTGATAATGTCAACATACTCAATGGTAATGCCAACGACTTGGAGGCAGAGTGCGCCCGCTATGAGGAGAAGATACGTTACTATGGCGGTATCGATCTGTTTGTGGGCGGTATAGGTCCTGACGGACATATAGCTTTCAATGAGCCTTGTTCGTCGCTCACCTCACGCACCCGCAAGAAAGCTCTCACCACCGACACTATCATCGCCAACTCGCGTTTCTTCGGAGGCGATGTAAATCAAGTACCCAAGACAGCTCTCACCGTAGGTGTGGGTACGGTGATGGATGCCAAAGAAGTGCTTATCCTTGTCAACGGGCACAACAAGGCTCGTGCACTGCAGCATGCAGTAGAAGAGCCCGTTAATCATTTCTGGACCATCTCGGCACTCCAGCTCCATCAGCACGGCATCATCGTCTGCGACGAGTTGGCTTGCGACGAGCTGAAGGTGGGGACATACAAGTATTTCCTCGATATAGAGAAAGAGAATCTTAATCCCGACAGTTTGCTCTGATGTCAGTAGGTAAATGGATTATAGCCGGTGGCTTAGGTTTTGTCTTAGGCGGACCGATAGGAGCGTTGATAGGCGTTGTTCTTGCCTCTGTTTTCTTGCCGGACGATAAGGTGTTGTCAGAAGGCGAGGGCGGTGGTGCTGATTCAGGCTCTTCTTCAGGCAGAGGGCGGAGAAGCTCTGTCTCACCCTCTGATATACGCGTGTCGCTATTGGTGTTGGTGGCATGCGTGATGAATGCAGACGGACACCCTAAGAAGTCGGAGTTGGAAGTGGTGAAGCGCTTCCTTGCTCAGAACTATTCGGAAGACGAATGTAAGGAGGCTCTGAGCATACTCAAGTCTCTGCTCAACCGGAAGATTGACCATGTAGCGGTAGCACAGCAGATAGGTGCGTATGTGAACTACTCTACACGCCTCACTCTTGTGCAGTTCCTCCTCAGTATAGCTAATGCTGACGGAGAGTTCGTCTCGCAAGAACAGTTCATCGTCGAGCAGATAGCTCTCTCTATGGGTGTCAGCGCTGCCGACTACAACTCGCTCGCTGCTATCTATCAACCCAAGAGAGACCCCCAATGGGCTTACAAAGTGCTCGAGATAGAGGTCAGTGCCACCAACGACGAAGTGAAGAAAGCTTACCGACGCATGGCTATGAAGTATCACCCCGACAAAGTAACATCTGCCGGAGAGGAGATCAAACAGAAAGCTACCGAGAAATTCAGGGCTATCAACGAAGCATACGAGTCGATAAAGACTCAACGAGGATTCAATTAGACTCGTTGTCAATATATAATTAACCATTACCATCATGCAGATTTACAACACTCTTACCCGAACAAAAGAAGAATTTAAGCCTATACAACCGCCTCATGTAGGTATGTATGTGTGCGGTCCTACAGTCTATGGCGACGCTCATCTGGGTCATGCGCGCCCCGCCATCACTTTCGACCTGCTCTATCGCTACCTCATGCATTTAGGTTACAAGGTGCGCTATGTGCGTAACATCACCGATGTGGGACACCTTGAGCACGATGCCGATGAAGGCGAGGATAAGATACAGAAGAAAGCACGACTCGAGCAGCTCGAGCCTATGGAGGTGGTGCAGTATTATCTCAATCGTTACCACCACGACATGGAGCAACTCAATGTCCTGCCGCCGTCTATCGAACCGCATGCATCAGGGCATATCATCGAACAGATAGAGTTCATCAAGAAGATACTTGATGCCGGCTTCGCATATATATCCGAAGGCTCCGTCTATTTCGATGTGAGGAAATACAATGAGAAGTATCATTACGGTAAGCTGTCGGGCAGGAATATCGACGAGTTGTACGAGACGACTCGCGAGCTCGATGGTCAGTCGGAGAAACACTGCTCGTTGGACTTCGCTCTATGGAAGAAAGCCTCGCCTGAGCATATCATGCATTGGCCCAGTCCGTGGTCTGAGGGCTTCCCCGGATGGCACCTTGAGTGCTCAACCATGGGGACCAAATACTTAGGCGAGACCTTCGATATCCACGGTGGCGGAATGGACCTTATGTTCCCTCACCATGAGTGCGAGATAGCTCAGAGTTGTGCGGCTCTCGGACACGATACCGTGCATTATTGGATGCACAACAACATGATAACCATCGAAGGGAAGAAGATGGGTAAGTCTTATAACAACTTCATCACTCTTGAGCAGTTCTTCA
>ODAI013304275.1_pt1 | contig 12216 bp, 13 predicted proteins | sample 1539321 | NCBI WGS metagenome assembly ODAI01 (sample SAMN02144231, study PRJEB22623) | gut metagenome | biome: sheep rumen | host: Ovis aries | place: New Zealand
AACGGCAGATGTGGTGCGCGTTTCCGGGCTGACCGTAAACGATGACGGTGAACAGGAAGGCGCAGCGAAAGAGCTGAAGCTTGATTTTGTCATGGCTGACGGTATCTTCCCGCTTTCTTGGGAGAATGGACTGGTCACAGAATGCGCCTTTGCGACAAACAGAGTGGTGAAGAACAACAAATATGTGTATCTGCAGATCCATGCGCTGGCTGATGATGGCACATATGATATCAAGAACTATCTCTTTGAGAATAACAACGGCGCGATGAACCAGCTGGATCTCGCAAGTGTAGATGGTTTTAAGAATGTCCCGGAGATCTTCCACACTCACAGTGACAAAAAGCTTTTTGTGATCAACACGCCGAACATGGTCAACACTATTGATCCAACACTTCCGCTTGGCATTTCCGTATATGCGAATGCAATTGACCAGCTGAAGAACTGTGACAACATCTTTGATTCCTTCAATAGTGAATTCATGTTGGGGCGCAAGCGCATTATGGTGAAACCTGAAGCCACAAAAGGCTTGAACGGTGAACCGCTGTTTGATTCCAATGATCTTGTTTTCTATATCATGCCTGAAGACTCACAGAATGGGTCAACGATACAGGAAATACAGAGCACATTGAGAATAACAGAGCATAACACCGGCATGCAGATGGCATTGAATATGCTTGCCTTGAAATGTGGCTTTGGTGATAATCATTGGAAGTTTGATGCTGGGAACATCACAACGGCAACACAGGTGATCAGCGCGAACAGTGACATGTACAGAACCATCAAGAAGCACGAAATCATTCTTGAAGAAGTGCTGACGGAGCTTGTACATATTGTGTTGCGCATGGGAAATACATTCATGGGGCAATCCCTGAATGAAGATGTGGAAATCAGCATTGACTTTGATGATTCCATCATAGAGGATGAAGCAACGGACTTTGCCCATGATCTGCAGCTTCTTTCTGCCGGCATTATCAATCATTATGAAGTGCGCATGAAATGGCTGAATGAGGATGAGGAAACGGCAAAAGCGAATTTGCCGAAGATGGAAGATATGCTGGAAGAACCGAATGAAGATGATGAAGAATGAAATACCCGATAACACCGGACTATATCCAGCAGCAGCCGAAAGAGCTGCAGCGGTTATACTTGGCGCTTGAAGAGTACATTCTAAGGGACATTGCGCAGCGTTTCATTGATGCGGACGGTGCACAGCAGACAGCAATTGATAAGATCCGGTTGCTGCAGCGCCGGGGCTATTCCCTGAAAGATATAGAGGACTATATCAAGCGATTCACCGGGATGACAGATAAAGAATTTGATAAGGTGATGCAAGATGCCGTTGATAGAAATCAGCGGTATTTTGATTATGTTATCAACAAGGCTGACATTGTGGCTGACACGTTCGATAGTGTTGCGATGCAAGCAGAGATTGACGCAATCAGGCGGCAAACAAAAGGGGAGCTGGTTAATATAACCCGCTCTCTTGGCTTCTCTATCAGGGTAAACGGTCAGGTGACATTTCTCCCGCTTGCAAGTGCTTACCAGCGCGTTTTGGATGATGCCGCGATAAAAGTGTTATCCGGTGGAGAAAGCTACGGAAACGCGATTCAGACGGCAATCAATGAGCTGACGGAAAGTGGGATGCGAAGCGTTACATATCAGCGCATGGGCAAGGACGGGAAAATCCGGGTGCGCTCCGATCACGTTGATGTGGCAGTAAGGCGGGCGGTGTTTACTGGTATCACACAGATATCAGGGAAATACTCCGATGCACTGATGGAACAGACGGACACGCCGTATGTGGAAGTGACAGCGCACAGGGGTGCGCGTGACACAGTACGTGCCGGTGTGCCTTGGTCAAGCCACAAAGCATGGCAAGGCAAAGTGTACAGCAAGAACACAGGGGACAAATACCCGTCAGTGTATGCTGTGTGCGGGCTTGGTCAGGTGGACGGGCTGGAAGGCGCAAACTGCCGGCACTTGCATTATCCGTGGTTTGAAGGGATATCCGAAAGAACATACACGGATGAGGAGCTTGCCAACATAGACCCGCCGCCGTTCAAGTATCAGGGGCGCGAGTACAACGCCTATGCAGCTACACAGAAGATGCGGCAGATAGAGCGGACGATCCGCAAAGTCAAGCGGCAGCGGGATGGTTATGACAAGGGCACTGATGAATACAAAGCATTGAATGCCCGGGTGCGGCGCTTGTTTCAGGAATACACGGCATTTTCAAAGTTGTCCGGTAACCCAAAGCAAGTGGGACGCACGTACACATGAGAAAGGAGGGCATTAAATGGAAAGCATCCTTGTAAAATCGAAGGGGAAAGTTGAAACAATCAAGCTTGACTGGGACAACATTGAACCGGATGAGATTCTTGCCGGCACTCCGATTGGGGAGGGCGGGCAGATTCACAACGATGGCAAGGCAAAAGGTGTTCTTGTGCGCACGGTATCAAGGCTGTGGGATGGCACAGCGGATATCCTTGTTGCTGGCGATGTGGACACACTGGAAGCAGAAACAATTGCTGGTGTGGCGATCAATAGCAAGGCAAAGAAAGCACTCCATGACATCACGTTTTCCGGGGATTCCCGGAAGGTGGATAGAAAGAATAAAAGCAAATAACAATCTGCAATAAGCATGCCGAAGGACTGGCGTGTTTATAAATATATTACACTGGCGCGAAGGACAGCGCCCAAAGGAAAGGAAAGTGTAAAAGATGGCATTTACAAGAAAATGGCTGGAAGCTCTCGGCGTGGACGCTGGCAAGATTGATACAATCATTGAAGAGCACACGGCGGTGACATCCCGGCTGCAATCAGAGTTGGAAACAGCTAAAGGATCTGCTGCAACACTCGCAAGCGTCCAAAAGGAACTGGACGATCTGAAGAAGGAAGATTACAAAACAAAGTATGAATCCGAAAAATCAGAACTTGACCAGCTCAAGGCAAGCATTGCTTCTGAAAAGTCGAAGAGCGCGAAGGAAGCCGCTCTCAAGGCTTACTTTGAGGGGAAAAACATTAAAGATGGCAATCTGAAGATTGCAATGCGCGGTGTATCTCTCGATAACATTGAGCTTGACGGGGAGAACATCAAGGACACTACAGCCCTTGATGAACTGGTAGCCGGTGATTTCAAATCCCTTGTGACCACAAAGGACACAAGCAAAGGGACTGGGCGCGGGCGTGTTGTTGATTCCGGTGCAAAATCCGGGCAAAACGATGCTGGCGGTGATAAACCGAATTACTCTCTACGGTCAGCCCTGAAAGAGCAGTACACCGAATAATTAAAAATATTTAGAGAGGTAATAAAAATGGCTATTACACTACAGGAAGCCAAAGTCGGCATGGCTGACCATGTTGAACAGGCAGTTATTGATATGTTCCAGCGCTCAAGCCTTCTGCTTGACCGGCTCACTTTTGATGATGCGATCTCTCCGGGAACGGGCGGCAGCACTCTCACCTATGGTTATGTGCAGCTGAAAACTCCTTCTCAGGCTGCTGTTCGTGCGATCAACAGTGAATACACTCCCGGCGAAGCACCGCGCGAAGAGGAGACCACGAACGCAATCATCATGGGGGGTTCTTGTGAGGTTGACCGTGTTCTGCAGAATACCAGCGGCGCTATTGATGAGCTTGCATTTCAGGCAGAGCAGAAAGTCAAAGCAACTTCCAACTATTTCCACAATCTGGTTATCAACGGCACTTCCGCTGCAAGTGGTGCTGGGTATGTGACCAATACCTTTGATGGTCTGAGGAAGCTGCTTGCTGGCACTTCCAATGAATTCACTTCGGCAGTTGATCTTTCCACAGAGCAGAACATGAACACCTATGCACAGTCTGCTCTTGATGAAGTTGATGCGCTTGTCCGCTCTATTGACGCGGATTCCAGCACTATGATGCTTCTCATGAACAAGGCAATGCTCCTGAAACTCAGCTCCATTGCCCGCCGCGCTGGTTACTATGATAGAAGCCGTGACGATTTCGGCAGATGGGTTGATACCTTTGCTGGTATTCCTATGGTTGATCTCGGCAAATTCTACAACGGCAGCGCTTCCGTTGATGTGGTTGCGACCACTTCCAATACCACTGACATTTATGCTGTGTCTCTTGGACTTGATGGCTTCCACGGCATTTCTCCCGCTGGCGGCAAAGTGATTCAGACCTTCATGCCTGACATGACTGCTCCCGGCGCTGTGAAGAAGGGCGAAGTCGAGCTGGTTGCTGGTGTAGCTCTGAAGAACACGCTGAAGGCTGGCGTACTCAAGGGCATTACCATCAGCGCTTGATAGCGAAAGGGGGCGGCGGTTATGTCCGCTTCTTTTGAATTCTATAAGTCTGTGTACCGGGGTGGGATCGACAATGAAGATGATTTCACCCTGTACAAAAGACGGGCAGAGGAATACATAAGCAATTTAACGGCTGGCAAAGCAGATCCGTATCTCTTTTGCGGGTGCAAATCTGAAGAAGAGGAACTTGATAAGAAGGTGCAGCATAAAGTGGACCTTGCTGTGTGCGCGGTGGCAGATCAGTATGTTGCCGTGGATGCGGGACGGAAAAGCGTTATCAACAGCTTTACCGTGAATGATGGTTTCATTGCTTCTGAATCTGTCGGGAGTCATTCCCGCACGTACAGGAGCGGGTACGATGTCGCAAAGGAAGCCGAAAGCTCACTGTATTCTGCTGCAGCGAACTATTTGGCGTGGACAGGGCTTCTCTATAGGGGGGTAACATGTACACGCCACACGTAATAACTTTAATCAATGTGTCTGTAAACGATGACGAAACACTGACCTATAACGCAACAGTACTTGATAAGGTGTTTCTTGACACAACAAAGGCAACAAGCAGCGGGAAGAACGGAATGACAGATATGGACACGGCATCTCTGTTTATTCCGTTTTCCACTGTTGGCAAAGACATAAGTGGCAGCGTGAAAGCATATGTTCCTCCGAAAGCTTATGATATGCTGGAAGACAAGAGCGGGAGCTGGACGCTGAAAGACAGCGGTGACCTGAGCGCCGTTGAATGCTTTTTCATAAAAGGCATAGTGGAAGAACCCGGAAGCTATGAAGATATGAAGAGCGCACATGATTATGTTTATGCCGTCACGCGGGTGCTCTTGCGTGATTTTGGAAGCCTTTCCATGCAGCACTTTGAGGTTGGCGCACGATGAACCTTGAATTTGATGTAAAAGTCAATCTTGACCCGGCAATGCTGATTGACGCGTGTTCTGTGGCAGAGAAAAAGCTGGCAATTCAGGTAATGAAGGACACAGTGCCTTATGTACCGGCATTGACAGGAACATTCTCCAACATGACACGCGTTATCGGCAATCAGATCGTTTATACCGGTGTTATGGCTCGTTACCTATGGGAAGGTAAAGTCATGGTGGACAGCGAAACCGGTAAGGGTGCGCGATATCTCGGGGATGAAATCGGTTACAGACACAGAAAAGGCGCAAAGCTTGTTCCGTCTGACAGGAATCTCAATTATTCAACATCCATGCATCCGAAAGCCACAGCACGATGGTTTGAAGCTTCCAAAGCTGAAAATCTGCAGAAATGGCTGAAGATTGCGAAAGTCCTGATTAGAGGTGTCAACAAATGAAACAGATGAAAAAGCTGGGAACTGTTCCGGTTTCTGAATCTTCAAAAGTTTACCGGTCTATCAAGGAATGGCTTGACACTTATGAAGACAAGCCGGCAGATCGCATGGATTATGAATTCCTTCCTGAAGGCGGTGGGCTGACCTTTGCAATCAGCAATCAGGGTGTGCTGAAAACCCGGGAGTATATACTGGGCGGCTATGAAGCACAATGCCAATTCAATATTATGTACCGGGTTGTGTGCGCTACCAATGATGAACGCATGAAAGCGGACGAAGTGCTGAATTCATACGGCGAGTGGTGCGAACAGAACACAGCTACACTTGTGATTGCAGCGCCTGAAAATTCTACGGCGCGTCCGATCAGATGCAACCGGAGTACGGAATCAGCAATGATCGCACGGGACGACAACGTAGAAATCCATTCGATTTCAATGATTTTACAATATGAGGTAAATGTATAATGGCTGATCTTACTTTCAATACCACGCCGGGTTTAACCATTGCGCGTGAGCTTGTTATTGCATACCTGAACACTGGTACTGAGGCAAGCCCGGTATGGTCACCTCTCGGAAAGAGAGTTGAAGACAGCTCCGAAGCTTATGACTGGAGCGAAGAAACTTCCAAAGACATTATCGGCAACACGTTCGGCACTATGAAAAAGCCGATCATCACTCAGGAATTCGACCCGGGTGACCTTGATGCCGGTGATGCTGCACTGGTGAAGCTGTGGAATCTTGGCGTAAAAGATCAGGATGCACAGGCACTTATGGCACAGGACATGCTGATTGTCCATTTCTATGCCGGCACTGCAGAAGCCCCGTTTGCTGAACGGTATAGTCAGTGCATGATCGTCCCCACTGGGCTTGGTGGTGAAGGCGGCGGCAACCTCGGTCTTCCGATTGCTGTAACCTACGGCGGCACAAGAACCACTGGCACTGCTACAAAAGGCAATGACGGCACTATCACCTTTACATAAGTAGGGGGTTGTACTGATGCAAGATTTGACAATATCAACTGGGCTGAAGGAGTACAACATAAACGGGAAATGTGTTGTTTGTTTCAACCCGACCGACCCCGCTTTTGTCAACCGGATCTTTGATGCATTCAACAAGCTGGATGAAACCCATGATGAATACAGCAAAGCAATCCGCAATGAGGAAGACGGTGTAAAACTCTTTGAAATTGCTCGGGCAATGGATAAGGAGATGCGTGAAACAATCAACGATGTGCTCGGGTGTGATGTCTGCACTCCGGTGTTCGGTGATATGAGCGTGTATGCTGCTGCTGACGGTTTACCGCTTTGGGCAAACTTGCTGCTGGCAATCATCGATGAAATGGATGATTCCTTTGCACGTGAGAAGAAAGCCACAAATCCACGCATCGAAAAGTACACAAAGAAATTTACACAGAGGAAGGCGGTTTAAACAACCGCCTTTTGTTGTATGAATTACTATTTACCAAAAACTGTTACAGTTGGCGGTGAAGATCTCCAAATCCGCTACGATTTCCGCGTGATTCTTGAGATTTTGGAGATGCTTGCTGACCCGGAACTGGAAGCCGCTGAAAAGGCAGAAGCCTTGATCACAATGTTCTATGTGAACCCTGAACAGCTGACGGATGCAAAGGAAGCTGTTGAACAGTGCTATGCATTCATAGACATGGGGGAAGAGAACAATACAAAGTCTCCGCGCTTGGTTGATTGGGAACAGGATTTCAACTATATCATTTCTCCTATCAACCGGGTGCTTGGGCGCGAAGTACGTGAAATACCATATGATGTAGAAAACAACACTGGTGGTTTACATTGGTGGACATTCATGAGCGCATATATGGAGATCGGCGGTGATTGCATGTTTTCACAGATCGTATCTATCCGGGACAAGAAAGCACGTGGGAAGAAGCTGGAAAAGCATGAAAAGGAATGGCTGCGGCGAAATCAACACATAGTTGATTTTAAGCGGAAGTATTCCGAAGCTGAAAATGAACTCGCGAAAGAGTGGATGGGAGGTGGAAAGAATGGCTGACGGCAATGTTGTTATTGATGTTGGATTAAACACAGGCAATGTTGATAAAGAGCTTGCAAAGCTCAAGAACAAAATAGAGAAATCAGAAAAAGAGCTTGAAGGGCGCGTGGAAACACGGAACAACCTTAGTGACCAGCTGAAACAGGCACAGGAACAGGCTGAACAGACGCGTGGCGCAATTCAAGACATCTCTGATGCAATTCGTGATATGGAAGCTTCCTATCGCGGCGAAGAAGGATCAATTGATTTTGGCTTTGAGGAATTCACAAAGCTGCCTGAATCAATTGCAGCAGCAAAGAAAGATCTTGCTGAACAGGAAAAGCTGCTGAAGACACAGGAAAAAGCGGTTAATTCCATTGCGAAGGAACACGAAAAGGCAACACAGAAGATTGAGGAAGAACGGCAGAAGCTTGAAGAGCTAAAGAACACAGCCGGCAATCTCACGAAGACGGTGCAGACAGCAAACCCGGGCGCTGCAATTGCAGATTCCTTTGGACAGGCGCAAACAAAGATGGTGACATTCCTGAAGTATGCGCTTGGAATCCGGTCATTGTATGTGCTGATCAGGAAGCTAAAATCTGCAATAGTTGAAGCTGTACAGGCTTTTGCATCCGAAGATGCACAGACACAGGCAACAATCAACAATCTGCGGGCATCACTGGCTGCACTGAAGGCAAGCTGGGGAGCTGCGTTTGCGCCTATCCTGACAGCTGTTGCTCCGATTTTGCAGAAACTGATTGACTGGCTGACCACTGCAGCCAATGCAATTGCGCGTTTTATTGCAATTATCAGCGGTAGATCATCTTACAAGAAAGCCGTTGCCAATGTCGGCGAACTGACCAGCGGGATCGGCGGTGTAGGCTCTGCGCTGGATGACACAACGGAATCAGCGAAGGAAGCTGAACGGCAGCTTGCCGGTTTCGATGAGCTGAACATTTTGAAAGATCTCAATGCCGATGATAAGAACAAAGGCAAAAACGGTGGCGGCGGTGGAGCTGGTGGAGCTGGCAAAAACGGCTTTACACTTCAGGAGGAAGCGGTTGACGCGTTTGACGGATCATTTCTCAGCCGGCTGGCGCTTGCCGTGAAGGATGTTATCTTTGATTGGGGTAACTGGACACCGGAAAAAATACTGGCAAAAGCATTTGCATTCTTGCCGGCTGCAGCTGGTGCATACCTTGGTTGGAATATCGGCGGCTTCAAGGGTGCAGTTGTCGGTGGTATTGCCGGGCTGCTTCTCGGGCTTGTCATTGATGCGAACACATTCAATTTTGATGGGAAGCTCTCAAAAGATGAGATTATAAAGATGGCTATTCAGGCAATCCCAGCACTTATTGGGTTGGTGGTAGGCTGGGCATCAGCAAACCCGATACTTGGTATTGCGGTTGGGCTGGCTTTGAGTTTCTTCCTGAACCGGTCACTGTGCAATGGTGATGGACAGCTTACTTCTGATTATGTTATCAGAGCAGCCATTGAGCTAATACCGGCGCTGGCTGGTTTGCTGGTTGGTTTTGTCAGTATGAACCCGATTCTTGGCATTGGTGTATACCTTGCCTTGAGATTTGCCGTGAGCAGCCTTGAACCGGCTGAAGAAGGCGTTTCAAAGGAAACATGGTTTGACAAGATCCGTGCTGCACTGCATTTCCCATCAGACAAGGAAATTATTGATTGGTGCAAGAAATTCTTTTGGGAAGATGGTGTCAAGAAATTCTTTAATGGCTTGTACGGGCTATTTACTGGTGAAACACTTTCCCGTGAGACTCCTGATAGCTGGATCAAGGCAATCAGGCGGGCAATTAATTTCCCTGAAGGCATGGATGTTTGGGAATGGTGCAAGCAATTCTTTTGGGAAGACGGTGTTAAAGCTTTCTTCCGGGATCTGAAAGCGCTGATATTCGGCTGGACAGGCGCATACGATTCAGGCGAAGCGCTTGCAGAAAGCACGGCAGAAGGCATGGGCACGATTGATGGCAAGCTTTCAAACTGGTGGAATGAACATGTTAAACCGTGGTTTACGCTTGAAAAATGGCGTGAATTAGGCAGACAGGCAATTCAGGGCATCAAGAACGGTCTGTTATCCCTACAGATGCCAAAATTCCACTTCAGCTGGGAAACCACAGGGTACAATTACAATTTCTTCGGACATAAGGGAACGGTAAATATTCCTTTCCCGCGTATTGATTGGTACGCAAAGGGCGGCGTGTTCGATGCAGCTTCGATCATTGGTGTAGGTGAAGCCGGCAAGGAAGCTGTTGTCCCTCTGGAACGCAATACACAATGGATCTCCATTGTTGCTGATGGCATCGCTGACAGGCTGACCAGCGGAAGATTTGCTGACCAGCTGGCAGAAGCATTCATGAGCACACGCATGCCGGCTATGGCGGGCGGCTCTGTAGTGCCACCAAATGCCGCTTTTGCTGGATCGCAAGGCGGGTGGAATAATTCTGTCATGGAAGAGCTAAAAGCGCTCAGAGCGCAGATTTCGGAACTTGCAAGTCAACCAATTGAGGTTAATTCTAAAATGTATCTTGATAGGCGGGAAGTTGGTCAAGCTGTCACAGAATATCAGCGCAGCGAAGCAAGGATAAAGGGGTGATAGTTTGGCAGCGCCTTATTATAAAATCAATAATGTATCCATACTCCCGTACCTGACAGACGGTGGTCTTGTCATTGAGGAAAATGACCTTGATGCGGAAGGCTCTGGGCGTACCCTTGACGGGCTGATGCACAGAACTGTTGTCAGCAGAAAAGACAAGCACACAATAAAGTGCAAGCCGCTGACAACAGCTGAAGCAAATATAGTGCTTGGCGCAATTTCATCCGGTGCTTTTGTAACGGTGCAAACGAACATACACCCAAAGACCGGCACATTTTCCGGGACAATGTATAACAGTGCAAGGACAGCTGCCGTCTATAGGCTGGATGAAGACGGGAATGTTATATGGGACAATATAATGTTCACCTTGATAGGACAGTAAAATGAAGACAGCATCAGCAATTTATAAAATGCTCAGAGCACTGGACAATTCATGGTATGAAGTCCAAGTAACTCAGGGCAACAAAGTGTATGGGCTTGACAAGCTTCACAGTGTAACAGTCCATCAATCTGTCACTGGCGGCAAAGGTGTCAGTATCGGTGGCGCAAACTCAGCGCGATGCAGTATTACACTGGATGAACAATCTGCAAACTGGGCGCGTATGGCACAATTCACCCTAAAGGTGAGAATACGCGGCGCTACCGGCTCAGCAACATCCGAATGGATCACAATCGGCACATTTTACACGGATGAACGAAGCGAAGACAAATACGGGCATCTGTCTATAGTCGGTTATGATGGGATGCTGCTCACTGAACAGTATTGGACAGACAAAATCCCATCTGCATCTTTACCGGCAGAATTTCCGATTACTTCCCGGGCATTTGCACAGATGGTGCAAAGCGCGGGGCTATGCACATTTGAAGATTTATCAAAGCTTGATGACACGGTAGCCTTTATAGGGCTTGATACGGTCAGCACATTGCGTGACAAGCTGAAAGACATTGCAGCCGCGCATGGCGGGAACTGGCAGATTACTCCAACCGGGGCGCTTCGGCTTGTAAATTACCGCATGGTGGAAAGCAATCTTGCCATTGCTGGAATCGCAATATCCGGGATTGCAATAGTTGGCTTGTCCGATGTAAGCAGCTTGCCATCCAGTAAATTTGTCCAGCTTGGGCTTGGAATGAAGATGCTGGATAAAAGTCCCGCACTGGCTGATGTATCAGGTGTCACTCTTGAAACTGATGAAGGGGTGACGGCATCCGCTGGAACAGATGCAAGCTATGTAGTGAAAGGGAAGTGCAATTTTGCCTCTTCTGACGGCATAGCTGCTTTGAGTCTAAGCCGTCTGCATAATTACTCCTACAAGCCGTTTACATTCAAGGGCGTTGATCTTGACCCAATCGTTGATATTGGTGATATCGTAATTGCTGATGACGATGGATATCAGATTATGGATATCGATTGGACATTTGGTAAACGCCCGTATGCCGATCTTTCTGCTCCTTATGATGAAGAAGTAGACCATGAGTATACCATCATCAGCCCGGAAGCGAAAACATACCGAAAAAGCTTCTCGGAAATTTGCAAGGCTGAAGAAAGGGTAAATTCAAGCATCCGACAGACGGCAACAAGCATCACAACAGAAGTCTCAAAGACCTATGAAACAAAGACGGATGCATCTGGGAAACTGACAACTGCAAAGAGTTACGCTGATTCACAAATCCAGCAGACAGCAGAGAGCATCAAAAGTACGGTGTCAGCATCGCAGAAGCAGTATGATCTGGAGAGCTACACCGTCACGCTTTACGGATACGGAGCGCCTTCGTCACAACAATATCCACCGGCAAGCTATAATAACAAATACTATCTGAATCAGTCCAACGGTGCGCTGTACAGATCAAACGGTTCTGCTTGGAGCAAAGTAAAGGATCTAACCTTGATCACGGCATCACAGCAGACGCAGATCACACAACACGGCTCAGAGATTAGAGCAAAAGTATCTCAGACTGGAGGCAGCGACGAAGCCTCCGGAGGGGCAA
>ODAI014449552.1_pt1 | contig 12216 bp, 7 predicted proteins | sample 1539321 | NCBI WGS metagenome assembly ODAI01 (sample SAMN02144231, study PRJEB22623) | gut metagenome | biome: sheep rumen | host: Ovis aries | place: New Zealand
GCACAGCGCGCGCATTTGGTGGCGCGGGCGGGGCAGGTGTAGCGGGCGTGGAGGATGAGCCAGTGGTGGGAGCGGGCGCGGAGATGCTCCGGAATGTGCCGCTCCAGGTCGCGCTCGACCTCCAGCGGCGTCTTGCCGTTTGAAAGTCCGAGCCGGTGGGATACGCGGAAGACGTGCGTGTCCACGGCGATGACGGGCTTGTCATAGACGACGGAGGCGATGACGTTCGCGGTCTTGCGGCCGACGCCCGGGAGGGTCATCAGCGCGTCGATGTCCGAGGGCACTTCGCCGCCGAAATCGGCCAGGAGTTTCTGCGCCATGGCGATCAGGTGCTCGGTCTTCGAATTCGGATAGGAAACGCTTTTCACATAGGGAAATACCTCGTCGAAGCTGGCGGAAGCCAGGTCCTGCGGGGCGGGGAAGCGTTCGAACAGGGGCGGGGTGACGACGTTCACCCGCCGGTCCGTGCACTGGGCCGACAGGATGACGGCCACGAGCAGCTGGTAGGGGTTGCCGTAGTGGAGTTCGGTCTCGGCGATGGGGACGTTCCGTTCGAACCAGTCCACGATGCCCGCGAAGCGTTCCTTGCGCGTCATATCGTCAGGTCCAGCTCGAAGGTGTTGTCCTCGAAGACTTCCGTACAGCGCTCGTCGGCGCAGGAGAAGACGCGGCCGGGGTAGCGCTCGAAGATGGAGCGGTTGTGCGTGACCATGATGATGGCCGTGCCTTCCTCGTTCAGCTTGCGGAGAAGCTTCAGGATGCCGTCGGCGGTTTCGCCGTCCAGGTTGCCGGTGGGCTCGTCGGCGAGGATGGCCTGGGGGCGGTTCAGCAGGGCCCGGGCGATGGCGATGCGCTGCTGTTCGCCGCCGGAGAGCTGGTGCGGCATCTTGTGGGCCTTCGTGCCCATGCCGACGCTTTCGAGGACCTCCGTGATGCGTCCGTCAATGGCCCGGCGGTCCTTCCATCCGGTGGCCCGGAGGACGAACTCGAGGTTCGCTTCCACGCTCCGGTCCATCAGCAGCTGGAAATCCTGGAAAACGACGCCCAGGCGGCGGCGCAGCATCGGTATGTCTTTTGTACGGATTCCCCGGAGATTGAACCCGCAGACGGTTCCTTCACCCGTGAGCAGGCGGTTTTCCGCCGTCATCGTGCGGATGATGGAAGTCTTTCCGGTGCCCACTTTGCCTACGATGTAAACAAAGTCGCCCGGATGGATGGCCATGTCCAGGCCGTAGATGACGACGTTCTCCCCGTTGAGGATGTCCGCCCCTGAGAATCGGATGATGGGTTCCATTGCGTTTTATGGATGTTCAGGGCAAAGATAATCAGAAAATTTCGTAAATTTGTAAAATAATCTATCTGACGATGAACAAACGAACCATACTGGCCGCAGCGGCCGCTCTAGTGGTTGCTGCCGCATCGGCCCAGACCCCCGGGTACCGTCGGGCCGTGGACCTGTACGAAAGCGGCATGTACGCCGAAGCCGCCCGGCTTTTCGCCGCCCTTCCCGGCAGCGAGGCGGAAGGTTACGCCGTCCTCTGCGCCATCGAACAGCAGACACCCGGCTATGAGCAGCTGGCCGAATCTTTCCTGGACCGCTGGCCGGAATCCCCCCTGGTCCCGCAGGTGAATTTCCGCTGGGGACAGGATCTCTTTGACCGAGAGATGTACAAGGAGGCCGCATACCGGTTCGACTGTGTCTCGCAGGAGGAGATCTTCCCCGCACAGGTAAGCGAGTACGCCTACAAGAAGGCCTACAGCGCCTTCGGGGCCGGCGACCTGTCCCTGGCCCGGATGCAGTTCCGGAAAATGCAGACGCTTCCGTATTCGGACTACACCGCTCCCGCGCAGTACTCGCTGGGCTATGTGTGTTATTCCCAGGGCGATTTCCATGAGGCGGCCGACTGGTTCGCCAAGTCCGCCTCCGACCCCCGCTTCTCCCAGCTGGCGAACTACTATATCCTGGAATGCCGCTTCATGGAGAAGGACTACGACTATGTCGTGAAGTTCGGCGAAGACCTGTTCAACAAGATTCCGGAAGACCGCCAGCCGCACCTGGCCCGCATCATGAGCGAATCCTACCTCGTCCTCGGCGATACGGAAAAAGCCCGCTCCTATTACAACAAGAACCTCGAGAGCAAGGCGGTCCGCAACCGGTCCGACTACTTCTACGCCGGCTCTCTCCTGTACAGCGTGAAGGACTGGCAGGGGGCGGTGGACAGTTTCAACCAGATGCCCGAACGTACGGATTCCCTGGGCCAGATTGCGAACTACCAGATGGGCTACAGCTACATCCAGCTCCGCAACAAGGTGGCGGCCATGGATGCCTTCAAGGACGCGGCGGCCCTCCGGTTCGACAAGGACATCCAGGAGGATGCGTACTTCAACTATGCGAAACTGGCCTTCGACCTGAACAACGATGTATCGGCCTTCAACGATTACATGAAGAGGTACGACGCGCTCAAAAAGGGAGACCAGATTTACAGCTACATGGCGATGGCCGCCCTGGCGAACCGCGATTACGAGGCAGCCGTTGAGGCCTACGACAACATCGACGAGCTGGATCCGCGGATGCAGTCCAACTACATGAAGGCCTATTTCCTCCGCGGCAAGCAGCTCATCGAAAACGGCTCCTACCGGGATGCCGTCCAGCGCCTGAAGGCCGCTGCCTATTACAGCTCGCGGCATGATCCGTTCAACCAGCTTTCCCGTTACTGGGTCGCCGAATCCAATTTCCGGGACGAGAAATATGACGAGGCGCGGAGCGTCCTCATGGACCTCTACAACCTTTCCGCCCTGGACGGCAAGCCGGAAGGGGACCTCATTCCGTACAACATCGCCTACACCTATTTCAAGGAAGGGGATTATCCCGCAGCCCTGAAGTGGTTCAACAATTACCTGGAAGGCCGCCACAGTGCTTTCGGGGCCGATGCCGAGACGCGCATCGGTGACTGCTACTTCTTCCAGAAGGATTATACGACCGCCCTCGCCGCTTTCGAGCGGAAGCTCTCCGACTATCCGGATGCCAACGACATCTATCCGTACTACCGCGCCGGCGTCGCGGCCGGTCTCCTTCGTGACTTCCCCCGCAAGGTCCAGTTCCTGGAGCGGGTGAAGCAGGCTTCTCCGTCCGCCCCGTATTATTCCGATGCGATGTACGAACTGGGCCGGGCTTATGTCTCCGTGGGCGAGGAGGAAGATGCCATCCGGACCTTCCGGACGCTGCGCAGCGCCACGACGGATCCCGACTATGCGCTGAAGTCCCTCCTGGAACTGGGCATGATCGCCCGGAACGGCGGGGATGACAGCAAGGCCCTGGCCTACTACAAGGAAGTGGCCGAGCAGGGAGGCGACTATGCCGACGACGCCCTCCTGGCCATCGAATCCATCTACCGTACCCGCCAGGAACCGGACGCCTATCTCGCCTATGTCAACAGCCTCGGCGACAAGGCCTCCCGGACCGACGCCCAGAAGGAGGACGTCTATTTCGGAACGGCCGAGGAAATCTTCCTGGCCGGCAACTACGCGAAGGCGGAAGCCACTTTCCGCAACTATCTGGAAAACTATCCCGAAAGTGCCAAGGTGCCCCAGGCCGAGTTCTATCTGGCCGAAAGTTACAGAGGATTGGGTGACAAGGAAAAGGCCTGCGACCATTATGTCACTGCCCTGGACAAGGGACTGGAGGGATCCTTCCTGGAAACGGCCTGCCTCCATTACGGCGACCTGGCCTATTCCCTGGGACAGTATGGAAAGGCATTCGGGGCCTATCAGAGACTGAAAGAGGTCGCGCGCCTGGATGACAACCGCCTTTCCGCCGATATGGGCATGATGCGGTCCGCTTTCCGCGCCCGGGAGTATGACGATGCGATCGCCGCTTCCGGAAGCCTCCGTTCCAACCGGCAGGCATCGGCCGCCCAGCGCCGCGAGGCCGAATACCTCCGGGCGAAGTCCTGCCTCGGCATGAGCCGACGGGCAGAGGCCTACGGTATCTTCGAGCAGCTGGCCAAGGAGCCTTCCACCGCAGAGGGCGCCGAGGCTGCTTACCTGATCATCCAGGACCAGTTCGACCGGGCCGATTTCGCCGGCATCGAGGACAAGGTCTATGACTTCGCCGCCAAGGCTGGCGGACAGAACTACTGGCTTGCCAAGGCCTTCATCGTCCTCGGCGACCCCTTCGCCGAGAACGGCAACATGACCCAGGCCAAGGCTACTTTCGAGAGCATCAAGTCCGGCTACAAGCCGTCCGGTCCCGAGGATGAAGTCCTGGACCAGGTGAACCTCAGGCTCCGCAAACTTTAAAAAAGAGACGATTCCCATGAGACAGCATATCGTTACGACGGCTTTTGCGGCGGCGGTGACCGCCCTGGCCTACGGACAGAACCTCAATCCCACCGTGGAAGTGACGAACGCCTACGAAGGCGCCGCCTCCTCCATCGTGAAACCCCTCCAGCAGATGGCCGTGCCGGATTCGGTGACGACTTTCAACCTGGATTTCGACTATTCCGTCTTTGACAACCCTTACCGGGGCGCCTATGAGTTCAAGCCTTACTATGTGCAGCTCAAACCCGCTCCGAAGCTCTCCACGGAGAACCAGTTCTATCTGAAACTCGGTGCGGGTTATACCCTGCATCCGGAACTGGACCTGGTCTGGACGCCGATCCGGAAGGAAAGATTCCAAATGGACGTCTATGCCACGCACCATTCCTACTTCGGCCGGTACCGTCAGTTCGGACAGGAAACGGTCGGGAACGGTGTTTACGCCTTCAAGCCCACGGGGGAGAAGATGAAGGGCTATCTGGCCGATTCCCGTGCGGGAGTGGACGGCCATTATGGCTGGGATGGCGGTGAGGCCCTGTTCGATGTCGCCTACCGTCACCGGATGGCGGACGATGCGTTCCATTACCAGAAATTGGGCGGAATCGAGGCCGCGGGCCGTATCCGCTCCCTTCCTTCCGATGCCCCGCATTTTATGTATGACGCGCGGTTGGACTATCATCTGCTGGGCGGAGACATGTCGGATGCAGTGATGCTCCATGGCTCGTCCCGAGACTTTTCCGAGAGCCGTTTCCTTTTCGACGGCACCTTCGGCCCTGTCCTGAGCGGAGACCGCCGGATCGTGGCCGACGTGGACATGCAGATCGCCCGTTATCAGGGTTATGCCACCGGTTACACGGGGCTCCTTTCGCTGACTCCCAAATATGAGTTCGCCCTGGACCGCTGGCGTTTCTCCCTGGGCGCCAAGCTCTCCACACTGATTTATTCCGATGATTATTCTTTGGGGTACCGCAACAAGTCCGGCTTGATCTATCCGGAGGTGCATATCGACTACCATCTCCTGGACGACCGTCTTGTGCTGCAGACTTCCGCGACGGGCGGGGACCGCTTCAACACGCTTTCGGACGCCTTCTTTACGAATCCTTTCTCGTCCATGAATGCTTACGGCCATTCCCTGGAACGGATCCGGGCGATGATCGGCGCCCGCGGTAACATCGCGAGCCGTTTCCGCTATGACCTGCAGGCGGGTTATGCCCGTTGGAGCCGGGCTCCGATCGAGGGCTATCTCGATGCCAGGGACCATCTTTCCTCTTATTCCGGTGATCAGGCAGTGTTGTTCTATGTGCCTGCCGTCGGCGAGTCGGGCGCCTTCAACCTTCTTTTTGCCGAACTGGATTACGGTTGGAAATCGGAAAGTGTGACCGTGGACGGCAAGATGGCCTATCGCAAGACGAACCTCCAATCCGAAAACACCCTGTTCACAGGCCTGTTTGCGCCCGCTGCCTTTACGGGATACATCCGTCCGGCCTGGCATTGGGGGGACCGCTTCACTGCCGGTGCGGACGTGGCCTGGTCCACGGCCCGGGAAGCGAAATCGGAGAAGTATGAAATCCGGGTCCCCGGCTGGTTGGACCTGGGTCTCTTTGCGGAGTATCATCCGACCCGTAATCTCGGGTTCTGGGCGAAGGGCGGCAACCTGCTGAACCAGGCTGTCCAGCGCATCCCGCTCCATGCCGAGGCCGGCATGTATTTCACGGCCGGTGTGCTCTTGAATTTCTGAGATATTTTTGCTAACTTTGTACGCTTATAATGAAAGTGTACAAATATGGCAGATATTGAGGAATTGAAGCAGGCTGAGGAGCAGTATTCAGCAAACAGTATCCAGGTTCTGGAGGGTCTTGAGGCGGTGCGCAAGCGCCCCTCCATGTATATCGGCGACATCGGTGAGCGCGGCCTCCACCATTTGGTGTACGAGGTCGTGGACAACTGCATCGATGAGGCGATGGCGGGCTTCTGCACGGACGTGGAGGTCACCATCCTGGAGGACAACTCCGTCCGGGTGAAGGACAATGGCCGCGGTATCCCGACCGGCATGCACGAGAAGGAGCACCGCAGCGCCCTGGAAGTCGTCCTGACGGTTCTCCACGCGGGTGGTAAGTTTGACAAGAACAGCTACAAGGTCTCCGGCGGTCTGCACGGTGTGGGCGTTTCCTGCGTGAATGCCCTTTCCGACCTCCTCATCGCAGAGGTGCACCGCGAGGGCAAGATCTTCGAGCAGCGCTTCTCCAAGGGTAAGCCCCTCGGACCTGTCCAGGTGATCGGCACGACCTCCGAGGGCGATACGGGAACCACCATCACCTTCCATCCGGACGCCACCATCTTCACCCAGACCATCGTCTATAAATACGATACCCTGGCGAACCGTCTCCGGGAACTGGCTTACCTGAACAAGGGCATCCGCATCACCCTGACGGACCTCCGCGAACTGGTGGACGAGTTCGAGACGGCCGAGGACGGCGAACGCAAGGCCACCGGCCGGCAGGTCCACCGCAGCGACGTGTTCTACTCCGAGCACGGCCTCCGCGAATTCATTGACTACCTGGACGCCGGCGAGCCCAAACTCATCCCGGAGCCCATCACCGTGAACTCGGACAAGGTCATCCCCATCGACATCGCCCTCCAGTACAACCAGGGCTTCCGCGAACGGATCTACTCCTACGTGAACAACATCCATACGATCGAGGGCGGCACGCACCTGCAGGGCTTCAAGATGGGCCTGTCCCGTTCCCTGAAGAACTATGCGGAAAAGAACAACCTCCTCGCGAAGTTCAAGGGCGACCTTTCTCCGGAAGACTTCCGCGAAGGCCTCACCGCCGTCATTTCCGTGAAGGTGGCCGAGCCGCAGTTCGAAGGCCAGACCAAGACCAAGCTCGGTAACCCCGAAGCGACCTCTGCCGTTTCCCAGGCCACGGCCGCGGCCATGGACGCCTATCTGGAGGAGCATCCGAAGGAGGCGAAGACCATCGTGGAGAAGGTCGTCCTCGCCGCAACGGCGCGTGCTGCTGCCCGGAAGGCCCGTGAGATGGTCCAGCGCAAGTCGCCGATGGGCGGCGTGGGCATGCCCGGCAAACTGGCGGACTGCTCCGAGCGCGACCCCGAACAGTGCGAACTCTTCCTCGTCGAGGGTGACTCCGCAGGCGGAACGGCCAAGCAGGGCCGCGACCGCCGCATCCAGGCCATCCTGCCGCTGCGAGGCAAGATCCTGAATGTGGAGAAAGCCGCGCAGGACCGTGCCTTCGAGAGCCAGGAAGTCCGCAATATCTATACGGCCCTCGGCGTCACCGTGGCGCAGGAGGACGAGAACGGCGAGAAGCGCATGGACCTGTCCAAGCTCCGTTCCCACAAGGTCATCATCATGACCGATGCCGATGTGGACGGTTCCCACATCGCCTGCCTCATCCTGACCTTCTTCTTCCGTTACATGTTCGACCTCATCAAGAACGGATATGTCTATCTGGCCACGCCGCCGCTGTATCTGGTGAAGAAAGGCAAGGAAGAGGTCTATTGCTGGACCGACGGACAGCGTGACGAGGCGATCGAGCGGCTCGGTCGCGGCACCGAGAAGGGCGTGACCGTCCAGCGGTACAAAGGTCTCGGTGAAATGTCGGATACCCAGCTGTGGGAAACCACCATGGACCCGTCCCGGCGCGTCCTTCGCCAGATCACCATCGAGAACGCCGCCGAGGCGGAACGCACTTTCTCGATGCTGATGGGCGACGATGTCCCGCCGCGCCGCGCCTTCATCGAAGAAAACGCACATTATGCGAATATCGATGCCTAAAATACCCCGGCGGATCCTTCCGCTGGGCGTTGTTTTCGCAGTTCTCGTGCTCCTGATGCCGAGAACCGCGAAATTCAATTATGATTACCGCAAAGGATCCCCCTGGCCCTACGAGGACCTCGTCTCCCAGTTCGACTTCCCGATCCTGAAGACCGAGGAGCAGATCGCTGCTGAACGGGAGGCGGCCGATATGGGCACCATCCCGTATTACCGGTATTCCGAGGAGGTCGTGAACAACACCCTCAAGTCCCTGCAGGGACTTGATCTCGGTAAGTACGGCCGTCTTCGTCCGGAAATCGCGTCCGAACTGACGGACATCTATTCCAAAGGCGTCATTTCCGATGCCAAGGTAAAGCTGGACAAGGATTTCGTGGAGATTTCCGAGGAAGTGATCTATGTCCAGCGGAACAAACGGGCGTCCAAGCTTCCCCGGACGGAGGTGTACAAGGTTTCCGATGCAAAGAACCGCCTGTTGGCCGGTGTGGCCCGGGAGTATCCGGACATGAACCTGGATTCGCTCTTCAAGCGCTCCGGCGTGTACGACCTCGTGGCTCCGAACCTCCTGTTCGACCGGTCGATGACCGAACTTAGCCACGCGGAGAGTGCAGAGTATGTTTCCCCGACCTCCGGCTATGTGAGCGCGGAACAGAAGATCATCTCCAAGGGAGAGATCGTCACGCCCGAAATCGCCCAGATCCTGGATTCCTACAAGGCGGAATACAACAAGGTTTTCGGGTATGACGGTCCGCGCATTTTCCTCTTTCTGGGAAACATGCTCATCGCCCTGGCGCTCGTCGTCATCCTGTATTTCTGCATCTTCTTCACCAACAAGGATATCTTTACCCAGCGGAACCGGTACTACTACCTCCTGACCGTCTTTACCCTGGCTGCGGTCGCGGCGTTCCTGGTGGAACGGATCGCCCCGTCGCTGGTGTATTTGATGCCGTTCACCATCGTCGTCCTGTACCTGCTGGCTTTCTTCAAGAAACGGGTGGTCCTGCCGGTGTACATGGTTTCCCTGCTGCCCCTGCTGCTGTTCTCCGGGAACGGGGTGGAACTGTTCTTCACCTTCCTCTGCGCCGGTATCGTGTCCATGAACACGTTCAAGTATTACAACCGGGGCTGGCTGCAGTTCGTGAACGCTCTGGTGATCTTCGGAGTGGAACTGGTCGTTTTCGCGGGGTTCCGGCTCATCGATGCCGGTCATAGCCTGGTGTGGGTGAACGTCCTGTTCCTGTTTATCGGCGCCCTCCTCACCGTCGCCCTGTACCCGTTCACCAGTCTTTTCGAGCGGATCTTCAACCTGGTCTCCACGACGAAGCTCATGGAACTGGCGGATCCCAACACCAAACTGCTCCAGGAACTGCAGATCAAGGCGCCGGGGACGTTCCAACACAGTCTCCAGGTGATGAACATGGTCTCCGCCGTAGGCAGCCGGATCCACGCCAACGTCCCTCTCCTGAGGGCCGCCGCCATGTACCACGACCTGGGCAAGATGAAGAACCCGCTCTGTTTCATCGAGAATTCCCCGGACCACGCCAATAGCTATCACCTCGGAAAGGATCCCCGCGAAAGCGCCCGTGACATCATCGCCCATGTGGACGACGGCATGGAAATCGCCAAGTCCCGCGGGATTCCCGAGGAAGTCCGTGACTTTATCCTGACGCACCACGGCACTTCCAATACGACTTATTTCCTGAACCAGTACCTGAATGCCGGGGGAGATCCTGCCGATGTGGCCGATTTCTTCTATCACGGCCGGAAGCCCCGGACCAAGGAGGAGGTGATCCTGATGATCTGCGATTCCGTGGAAGCCGCGTCCCGCACGCTGAAAGAATACACACCGGAATCTTTCGACCGTTTCGTCGAGGGAATCGTCGCCGGCAAGGACAAGGCCGGCCAGTTCGCCCAGGCGGAGATTTCCATCAGCGAACTCAACACGGTGAAGAAGGAACTGAAGGAGTATCTCCAGCAACTTTATCATGAACGTATCGTCTATCCCGATAGGGAAGTAACGAAAGAATAATCAATAATTTACTAAACGTATACAATGAACATTTCCAAGATCCAGCCCGATGCCCTGAACTACCAGGTGACCATCGACATCGCCGCCGCCGACTACGCGGAGTCCCTCAAGAAGCGTCTGAACGAATATCGCCGCAAGGCGGACCTCAAGGGTTTCCGCAAGGGAATGGCTCCGCTTTCCCTGATCCAGCGCCTCTACGGCGACCAGGCCCTTTACGAGTCGGTCAATGCCCTTGTCTCCGAGCAGCTCGACACCTTCATCCGCAACGAGAAGATCCGCGTCGTGGGTGAGCCCATGCCTGCCGAGGACCAGCCCCAGCTCGAATGGAAGGCCGGCAACGATTTCACCTTCAAGTTCGACATCGCCCAGACGCCCGAGCTCACCTTCGAGGTCGGGGAAGGGGACAAACTCCCTTACTATGAGATCAATGTGACGGCCGATGCCAAGAAGGCCATGAAGGCCCAGATGCTCCAGCAGTACGGCTCCCTCCAGGAGGGTGAGGCCGCCGGAGAGAACGACTACCTCGTGTGCGACATCGCCAATGAGGGCCACAGCGCCGAAGGCGTCTATGTATCCCTGGCCAATGTGGCCGAGATCGCCCGTCCGATGTTCGTCGGCAAGAAGGCCGGCGAGAAGTTCGAGGTCAATGTGAACGAGGCCTTCGAGAACGAGACCGACCGCGCCGCGATGCTCAAGCTGGACAAGGCCAAGCTCGCCGACATCGACCCGATGTTCACCTTCACGGTCGTGAACGTGAAGACCTTCAAGGCCGCCGAGAGCAACCAGGAGACCTGGGACAAGATGTTTGGTGAGGGCCAAGTTACCACCGAAGAGCAGTTCGAGGCCAAGGTGGAAGAGCGCATCCGCGCCAATTATACGCAGGAAGCCAACTACCGCTTCGGCAACGATGTCCGCAAGTATTTCGTGGAGAAGGCCGACATCACCCTTCCGGAAGCTTTCCTGAAGCGCTGGCTGGTGTATGCCAATGACGGCAAGTACACTCCCGAGGACGTGGAGAAGGAATTCCCGGGCTTCGTCGAGGACTTCAAGTGGCAGCTCACCCGCGGCTACATCATGAACAAGCTGGGCCTGAAGGTGGAACAGAAGGACATCCAGGAGGCCGCCGAGAGCTATGTCGCCTACCAGTACGCCATGTACGGCATGGGCAACGTCCCGCAGGAACTGATCCGGAACTCTGCCCAGAACGTCCTGGAGGACGAGAACCAGGTCCGTCGTCTGGAAGAGCAGGTGGAGGACAACAAGACCATCGGTGCCATCCGCGAGAAGGTTACCCTCCAGACCAAGAAGATTTCCGAAGAGAAGTTCCGTGCACTGAAATAAAATATGACCGATTTTGAAAAATTCGCCGCCAAGGACAGGGGCATCTCTTCGATGACCCTGTCCCGGTACGGTTCGGCGCTCGACGCCTACATCAACCCCACCATCACCGAAGAGCGCAAGCTGAATGTCGCCCAGATGGACGTGTTCAGCCGCCTGATGATGGACCGCATCATTTTCCTGGGTGTTCCCATCGACGATGATGTGGCGAACATCGTGATGGCCCAGCTCCTCTTCCTGGCCTCCACCGACCCGGGTGCCGACATCACCCTGTACCTGAACACGCCGGGCGGACAGGTTTCCTCGGGCCTCGCCATCTACGACACGATGCAGATCGTCCAGCCCGACGTGGCCACGGTGTGCACCGGCATGGCCGCTTCCATGGGCTCCGTGCTCCTGTGTGCCGGAACGAAGGGCAAGCGCTCCGCGCTGCCGCACTCCCGCGTCCTGATCCACCAGCCGCTGGGCGGTGCGAAGGGACAGGCCTCCGACATCCTCATCGCCGCCCGCGAGATCGAGAAGACCCGCACCGAGCTCTTCCGCATCATCTCCGAGCATTCCGGCCAGCCGCTCGAGCGCGTCGCCGCCGACGGTGACCGTGACTTCTGGATGACGGCCGAAGAGGCGAAGGCCTACGGCATGGTCGATGAGATCCTGACCAAGAAGACCCGCTGATGGCCGGAAAGAAGACAACCGGCCGCAACCGGTGCGTCCTGTGCGGCCGTACGGATGCGGA
>ODAI012632544.1_pt1 | contig 12215 bp, 10 predicted proteins | sample 1539321 | NCBI WGS metagenome assembly ODAI01 (sample SAMN02144231, study PRJEB22623) | gut metagenome | biome: sheep rumen | host: Ovis aries | place: New Zealand
AAAAATAACCTTCACATTCACCGATTTTGTAATTCGTTTATTTACAACTATTTGTAATGCGTGATTTTTTAAAAATGTGAACCATGAAGGTTCACCAGACTGAAAATCCACAAAAAGGGGTATGAGGGTAATTAGGATATTCAGAAGACTCTGAGTACTCAGAGACAACTGTATTTCTGAACAAAAAAACTAAGTATTTAAACGAAAAATCTCGGTGAATGAGAATGAAAAACTCGATAAATGAAAAATATTATACGATAAATGAAAGTCGGAAGCCTAACAAGAAAGGGCATACTTAAACGAGTATGCCCTTTCATTCCTTTATAGGATGAATCGCTTATTGTTCTTCAAAGTCTTCTTTGCCAACGCCACAAAGCGGACAAACAAAATCTTCTGGAAGGTCCTCAAAAGCAGTTCCCGGAGCAATGCCGTTTTCTGGATCACCTACTTCTGGATCATATTCCCAACCACACACGGAGCATACATACTTCTTCATAATAGTTATTTTAAATGATTAATAATATTGATTGAGCAAATATAGTAGATTTATAGTAGATTTCCTATTCCTCCATCAACTTTTTGAACTCTTCCATCCCTTCGGATGCTACCTTCTGAATGACATGTACCTTGCGGTACGATGGGATATGCACTTCCTTTGGGTCGATCAGGTATACGGGTATGTCGGCCGGTGCATAGTTGAGCAAGCCGGCTGCGGGATAAACGTTCAACGAGGTACCGATAATCAAAAAGATATCAGCCTTCTCAACATATGTGATGGCTTCTTCAATCTTTGGAACAGCCTCACCGAACCATACGATGAAGGGACGAAGTTGACTCCCGTCGGCTGCCGTATCACCAATCTTGACTTCCCATTCCTCTGGTTTCAGCGTTCGGATATACCTCGGGTCGTTCGGGCTGAACGATGAGGTGACCTTCATCAGTTCACCATGAAGGTGAATCACATGACTGCTTCCGGCAACTTCGTGGAGGTTATCGACGTTCTGAGTAATTACTGTTACATTGAATTGGTTTTCCAATTCTGCGACAATCTCATGCCCACGGTTTGGCTTAGCATCTATTAATTGTTTACGTCGGATATTATAAAAATCGGTTACCAACTGAGGATTGCGGTTGTAACCCTCCGGAGTAGCCACGTCTTCTACGTTGTATTGCTCCCACAGTCCGCCGGAATCACGGAATGTACTAAATCCACTTTCTGCACTAATACCGGCACCTGTCAGTATGACTAGATTCTTTTTCATAACGATTTGTTTATTGGTGATTGTATTATTACAAATGTAATAAAAATAATTGTATGTGTCGATAGATTTGGAATTTATTAGGAACTTTGGCTTCGCCGAAGTTACTGAAACTCTGAAAAGTCAAAATAAATTTTGTCTTTTCTCTCGTTTATTCGTAACTTTGTGCGTTTTTATGAATTGATAGATAGTAAATATGGACAAATTCAGTTATGCAATAGGAATGGGCATCGCTCAAAACCTTGTCAGTATGGGAGCTTCACAGAATATTGATGTGGATGTTTTTGCTCAAGCCTTGAAAGATGTATTTGGAAAAGAAAAGACACAGATGACCTTTGTAGAGGCACGCGACTTAGTGAATAAGTATTTTTCGGAGATGGAAGCTAAGATGAATGCTGAGAATATCGCAAAGGGAAAGGCTTTCCTTGAAGAAAACAAGAAGCGCGAAGGAGTGGTTACTTTGCCAAGCGGCTTGCAATATGAAGTATTGAAAGAAGGTAACGGCAAGAAACCGACCGCTAACGATCGGGTGAAGTGCCATTATGAAGGAACACTGATCGACGGTACCGTTTTCGATAGTTCCGTGAAACGTGGCGTACCGGCAGTATTTGGCGTCAGCCAAGTCATCCAAGGATGGGTTGAAGCTCTTCAGTTGATGAACGAAGGTTCTAAGTGGCGTTTATACATTCCATCCGAACTGGCGTACGGAGATCAGCAGGCAGGTGAACTGATTCCACCTCACAGTACGTTGATCTTTGATGTTGAATTGTTACAAATCGTTTAAATAAAATAATAGTAAAGATGAAAAAATTAGCTTTTATTGTAGTTGTTCTTGCAACAGCTGGGCTTTCCTCTTGTGGTAACGCCCCTAAAGCAAGTTTTAGTAATGAGATTGACAGCCTTTCTTATATGGCTGGTATTGCTAATACACAGGGTTTGGACATGTATTACGAGCAACAGTTAGGTATGGACTCAACGGTATACGCCGATTTCGTTCGTGGTATTGAGGCTGGCTTGTCAAAGACTACCAAGAAGGACGAGGCTTATATGGCAGGTCTTCAGGTAGGACAGTCGGTTGGTAGCCGTATGTTTGAGATGATGAATGATCGTCTTTTCGGTAATGACTCTGTTAACAAGTTGAATAAGACGAATCTGCTCGCAGGTTTCGTTGACGCTGTTAAGCATCGTGTAAAAGTATCTGCTGATAGTGCCAATATCTATTATGAAACAAAGAGCAAGGCTATCAAGGCAAAAATCAATTCAGTGAAATATGCCGACAACAAGGCTGCCGGTGAGAAGTTCTTGGCTGAGAATGCAAAGAATGATAGCGTAAAGACTACTCCGAGTGGCTTACAGTACAAGGTGCTGAAGATGGGTAACGGCCCTGTTCCTGCTGATAACGCAACCGTAAAGGTACACTACAGAGGTACATTGATCGATGGCACTGAGTTTGATAGCTCTTATAGCCGTCAGGAGCCGACTTCTTTCAATGTAAATAATGTAATCCCTGGTTGGACAGAGGCTCTGAAGATGATGCCGGAAGGTTCAAAATGGATGATTTACATCCCTCAGGAATTAGGATATGGTGCTGAAGGTGCTGGTGCAAAGATCAATCCGTTCTCTACTTTAGTGTTCGAGGTTGAATTATTGGATGCCGGTGCAAAGAAATAAATTTCGGACTTTATAAGAGAGGGGGAGATTCTTGAATTAGAACCTCCCCCTCTTGTTTTTGTATGCTGATTATTTCAGAATCCGTTTCATACGGTCGGTTGCCCGTTGAATCATATCGTGAGTACCACTACCGTCGCTGACGTATCTGACAACCATTTCGGCATATCCGATCGCCTGTTTCACAGCATCATTATTCGTGTCGGCCGTAGCCTTTGCCTTCTCAATCAGTGGAAGAAGGTCGGTCAGGTCTTCCAGTTCCGGCAAGTTGCCCGGACGCATCGCATTGATCGCTGCGTTTAGGGAAGCCGCCGCCTTATCTACCTCATCTTGACTGTAGTTCTCGGAAGGATTGTTCAGGATGTCGTTTGCATGATCGTACTCTTCCATTAATCGTGCGAATCCATGAGGTGCCCATGGTGCGTATTCCGGAACTTTCACCGTCATCTTGTTCCATGCTTGTTGTGCATCCCGACAACTCTTGGCGATTTGCATCACCTCTTCCAAGCCGCTTTTATCAACACTGTTAGCAGGAACGAGGTCGGCAATGGCATTGCCCAACTCATAGGTCTTCAGGTCAATGGCACTTTGTACCTTTCCTTCTCCTATTAATGTCTTAGCTTCCTTCGCAATGGTCTGGAGTTTTGTCCAGCTGTCGGATGTGTACAGTTTCGCATCCAAGGCATCAGTTTTCAAAATCATTTCTTCGAGGAATGCTTTATCCAATCCTTTTTGTTTCAACCCCTGGATGGCTTGTTGGATAGCCGAAATAACTTTCTGGGTGTCGGCCTGTGTGATAGCAGTCGACTCATACAGTTTATCTGCTGCAGCCACTGCACTCTTTAACGTGGTGAACGAAGCAGGTTCATAGTTCTCTTCCTTGAAGATTTTTGCTCGCTGTATTTCTGGCTGAAGGGCTGCCCTGAATGTAGCATTTGGATCGCCTAAGATATTCATGCGGAAATAGTGAGTGATATTCTTATCACCATAATAATCAGGGATAAAGGTTTTTCCGTTGAATGTCATGGTGTAGACATTTGCATCGAGGCCTTTACCACTTTTTGCCTTGTTCAACTTCACGTCGCTGAGGTCGGACTTGACGTCAATGGTTGCATCTTCCCACGTTTCATAGCCGGTACTTGCCATGACCAGTGGACCGTACATGAAGGCTCCCGCCCACATCGGCTCAAAGCTGGTCCTGCCTCCGCCATTGGCGGTGACAGCAGTTTCCATCTTGTCGGGGGCAAAGTCGATATGCTTCGTAAAAGGCATGATAATCTCTACTTTATCGTTACTTGTCCATTCGCGTTCCGGTATAGTGACGTACGAACTGGGTTGGTATTTCTCTGCAATGGATTTACCGTTCAGTTTCACGTCAAATCCATTGGTAGCCCAATACGGGACACGCAGTTTCATGGCAAAGGTGCCTGAACCTTTGGTGATGCGAATCACTGAACGTTCAGCAGGCCATGCACATTCCTGTTGCAAGGTAACGCCCTTGGCTTCCCACTCTGCAGTAGTCGGCATGTAGAGTCCAATCCAAATGGTGTTGGCGCCTACAAAGTATACAGCCTCCTGGTATTTTACGTGGTTTTCAGATCCTGTACCTCCACAGCAACTCTCTTGCGGAGTCGCATTACCCCAAGGCTTCGAAGCATTCAGTCCGACGGCATACTGATAGGTAGTTTCATACTTGTGAGGATTGACCGAACCAACAATCTGGTTGTAGAGGATGCGTTCATAGTAATCCATGTACGATGCATCATCCGGGTTGAAACAGTTCAGGTCTTTTGTCAACTTCGCGAGATTGTACGCACAACAGGTCTCGTTAATGGTTGGCTCTGGCATCAACCCTTGGCCTCCCCATGACGAAGCGTTGGTGGCCATGTTGAGTATCTGGGTATATGGTTGACGGAACATTTCACCATTGCCTACACCACCCATGGCATAACGATAGCGACCTTGGATGAACGACCAGAAATTCTGTGCGATATGATAGTAATAGGGATTATTGTTGAGGCGGAAACTACGCAGAGCACCGATAATCATCGGGATGTGCTGATTGGCGTGACGCGTACGTATCGCATCAACATTGATGGATAACGGCTGGAAGAATGCCGGACTGTCGAAGAAGTTGGATGCTTCGAGCAGACGTTCCTTCTCGGTTGCATCCTTTACCATCGCTGACAGACGGGCCAGTGACTCACTCATGCCACCTACCTCACCGGCAATATACATGTTCCACATTTCATAGCGATTACCTGGTTTTGCCCGACGCTCTTCCTGTGTGCCGTCACTCTTCACATAGGTACGGTAGTGTAGGCGATTCCATACCCATAATCCCATGTCTTTGGCAATCAGCAAAGCCTTGTCGGCAATAGCTTGGTCATCGATGTATGTTGCTATGTCGATAAGTCCGGCCAACTGCTTGTGGATGGAATAATAAGGAGCCCACACCCAGTTGTCATTATTATATGCCCGATACATCTCAATCAGTGCAGGATGTTGTGCTGGTATAGCATTGAGGTAGCCGTATCCATATTTCTGATATTCTTTTTTGTAGTTGTCGAAATCGGCCCAAGTACCGTTCAGCTGGCGGAGTTCTGCTTCCGGAGCCAAGTCGCGAGCTTCCCAATAACGCCCAAGTTTTTCATCCCATACAAAAGTCCTTTCCTGACATTCGCGTAACTCGTTCACCATACGGGTGATATTCTGTTTGAGTTGTTCTCTCTTGGCCGGATCTTGACAACTGGCAAAAGCAAAGGCTAATGCCGACATGTAATGTCCTGTACCATGTCCTTTTAACTTCGTTGTAGGAGAGTCCCATCCATCGGATTCTTTATAACCTTCGGTGCTGAGGCCGTATGTGTCACGATAGTTATAGAGTTGTTGGCTGACATCCCATTTCAGAATCTCATCAATGTCCAAGTCACGGTTCCACGTTAACCGATTATCTCCCGTCACGCTTACCTTGTCGAGTGGAAGGGTTTCAGCCACTGGCGTGTTTGATGGTGTGGCATAAGGTTGATCTACTACTTTTATGGAGGCAGAAATAGGATAGCCGTTAGGCGTTGTGTTATCGCCGAGGATATATCCTTTTACACTGTAGGTCGTTCCCGTTGGATTGATCTGGGGATTTGCTTCAGCTTCTTCGGTAACCGGAGAAGAATTGGACCATTTGGCTTGTCGGAACTCCTGGCTACCATCCGAGTAGGTGACCCATACTTGGAACGGTAGGCGAGGGGCTGTCCCTACTGGTGCTTCTACGCTGATGGCTTCCACACTTACAATGTCCTTGAAGCCAGAAGAAACGTTCTGATTGCCTGTCTGGGTACATGAACAACATAATCCAATCCATGCTGTCCATAAGAGTGTCTTCACTTTCATAAAACTTTTCATATCGGGTTGCTTTTAATAATTCTTGAGATTCTCTTAGTATGAAATTACAATATTGCATAAAAAACTCAATATTTGCAAATATTTAAAACGAAAAGTGAAAACATACCATTCTTAAATGCCCATTAGTACGATGAATTATTCGCGTTAAATGATTATTACTAGATATATCAGATAGTTGTAAGAACAAGAATGTCCAACTTTTTTGAGGTTATATCTTTTTTTGTACCTATATATTAAGGGCATAAGGGAACCGATAAGATTAAAAAAATCCAAATCGACATATTTTATCTAAATTATGATGTGCTTTTCCGTGCTGTTTTAAAGAATTTACCTATCTTTAAACAGATTATTGAACACTTTTATTCAACAACAATGAAAGAGACGTTAAAGGTTTATTGCAAAAACAGTAATAGTTTTAAAGATTTTCCGATAGGAAGTACACTCTTGGATATTTATGACGGATTTGGCTTGTCTATGCCCTATGGCGTAGTCAGTGCAAAAGTCAATAATGTGGTTCAAGGCTTGTCATACCGTGTATATAATAATAAAGATGTAGAGTTCCTCGATATAACCTGTGCATCAGGTATGCGAACATATGTGCGTTCGCTCTGCTTTGTCTTATGTAAGGCTGTTGAGGATTTGTACCCTGGAGGTGATTTTGTCTTAGAACATCCCATTTCAAAAGGTTATTACTGTCGGCTCCTTATAGGTAGGGAAGTCGGATTAGACGATGCTATCCGCCTTAAGAATCGGATGCTGGAGATTATCGCACAGGATATTCCGTTCAAGCGTCATCATGAACACACCAAGGATGTAGTGAAGATCTTCAATGAGAAAGGACGTGAGGATAAGGTAAACCTGTTGGAAACTTCAGGACAACTGTGGTCTTATTACTATACGTTGGATGATTGCGTAGATTATTATTATGGCTCTTTGGTCCCTAGCACCGGTTATCTGAAGAAGTTCGACTTGGTGAAATACTATGACGGGCTACTTCTTCAGATCCCGAAAACATCGAATCCGAATGAACTGGAAGATGTGGTTAAGCAAGAGAAAATGTTCGATGTACTTAAAGAGTTCCGTCAATTAAACCAAATCGTGGGGCTTGGTACCGTAGGCGAATTCAATGTAGCATGCCGTAAGAAATGGGCCTCGGGCATGATTCAAGTGTCAGAAGCTCTGCAAGAGAAAAAGATCTCGAATATTGCGGATGAAATATATAAACGTTATAAGGGTGAGAACCATGTCAGAATGGTGCTTATCGCCGGACCTTCTTCTTCAGGAAAAACGACTTTCAGTAAACGCCTGTCGGTTCAGATTATCGCGAATGGATTGAAGCCTTTCCCTATCTCTTTGGATAACTATTTTGTTGACCGCACTCATACACCAAAGGATGAAAACGGAGAGTATGATTTTGAATCTTTATATGCACTTGACTTGGAATACTTCAATCAGCAGTTGAATGAGTTGCTGGAAGGGAAGGAGGTCGTGTTGCCTCGCTTCAACTTTACGACTGGGAAAAGAGAGGCTGGTGAGAAATTTAAGTTGGCGCCGAATACCATCTTGATATTGGAAGGAATCCATGCGTTGAACCCTGACTTGACACCAAATATCCCTGACGAATGTAAGTTCAAGATCTTCGTTTCTGCCATGACGACGATCCTGCTGGATGATCATAACTTTATCCCGACAACGGATAACCGACTTCTCAGAAGAATAATCCGTGATTATAAATATCGGAATTACTCAGCAGAAGAGACAATTAGCCGATGGCCAAGTGTAAGAGCGGGAGAGGATAAGTGGATAATACCATATCAGGAGAATGCGGATGCCATGTTCAACTCAGCTTTGCTTTTCGAATTGGCGGTAATAAAAGATGTTGCGGAACCACTCTTGAGGCGTGTCCCCGAAGATAGCCCGGTTTATTCAGAAGCCTACCGGTTGTTAAAGTTCTTGGACTACATCACTTCAGTGCCAAGCAGGGAGATTCCACCAACTTCTTTGTTGCGTGAGTTCTTGGGGGGGAGCAGTTTTAAATATTAACGCAAATAATAATTGAAAAGGTGACTTATTCGCGATAAATCACTAATTTTGCGGCAAAAAGAATACAATATGTCACAAAGGTCAGGACAAATTCAGATACAGGATCAGCAGCAGATACAAACTTTATCTCCTCAGCAGATTTTGGTTGTGAAGCTACTGGAATTGTCGAAACAGGAGCTGGAGGAACGAATCCATGCGGAAGTACTGGACAATCCGGCCCTGGAAACTGAACCGAACCCAACAGAGGCAGAAGAGAAAGATGATTTCTCGGAAGATAATGAGGGAAGGTCGGACGTAGATGATATGTCCTTGGGGGATTATGCGAATGAAGATGACATACCTGATTATAAATTGGAGGAACATAACCGAAGTCGAGGTGAACGGGTAGAAGAGATCCCATTCTCGGATACAGACTCTTTCTATGATGTCCTCAAGGAGCAGCTGGCTATGCAACCGTTCTCTGAAAAGGAGCGGGAGATAGCAGAGTATCTGATCTTATCGTTAGACAGTGACGGATTCTTACGAAGGGATTTTCTTCCTATGATTGATGATCTGTATATCAACTATGGAGTTGATACGGATGAGGTTGAATTGGAGAAAATCTTGAATGCGATACAGGAGTTCGATCCGGCTGGCATTGGAGCACGTTCTTTGCAGGAGTGCTTGTTGTTACAGATAAGGCGAAAGCCTGATTCTCCGTTAAAGAAGATAGAACAGGAGATCATCGAGAATAACATGGATGATTTTACCCGAAAGAACAAAGAACGTATCATGCAACGACTTGGTATTTCGGAAGAAATCTACGCACAAGCCCTTGCCGAACTGGTTAAACTGAACCCTCGTCCGGGAAGTGCTCTGGGTGAGGCGATAGGAAAAAATTTTCAGCAGATAGTACCCGACTTCATTGTTGAAAAAGATGAGGAAGGAAATGTCCAGGTGAGTTTGAATAACTGGGATGTTCCTGTCCTACGGCTAAGTAACGACTATAAGGTACTTCTGGAGGAATATACCAAGAATAAAGAGAATCAGAGCCGGGAGAACAAAGTGGCCTTCTCTTATTATAAGCAAAAGGTAGATGCTGCTCAGGGATTTATCAATGCAGTGAAGCAACGTCAGCACACGTTGATGGTGACGATGGAAGCCATTGTTAAGTTACAAATGGCTTTCTTCGAAGAGGGAGATGAAGCTCAGTTAAAGCCAATGATCCTAAAAGATGTAGCAGAGATAACAAAACTGGATATATCAACCATTTCCAGAGTTAGCAACAGCAAGTATGTACAGACTGATTTTGGCATCTTCCCGTTGCGCTTTTTCTTCAGCACCGGTTATAAGTCATCGGAGAGTGGAGAACAGATGTCGGCACGTGAAATAAGACGCATCCTCCAGGAATTGGTCGATCATGAAGATAAGCAACAGCCTTTGACGGATGACCAGTTGGTGGATGTCTTGAAGGAAAAAGGCTATCCGATAGCCCGACGTACGGTGGCCAAATACCGTAAGACATTGAATATACCGGTGGCCCGATTAAGAAGAATATGATGGAACAGATTGAAGAACAGAAAATAGTTGAACAACCGATAAACAGATGGTTGATCTGGTGTGCCCGCTTGGTGTCGGTCATCTTCAACCCATTCCTCGTTCCATTGCTCGCTTTTTGCCTGTTGTTCTTTTGTACTTATCTAAAGATTATTCCCTTTTTGGCACGTATCCAAGTGTTGAGTCTGGTGGTGTGTTTCACGATTACGATACCTTTCTTGGCCATATACATCTTGCAAATGGTAAAAGGATGGACTTTCAAGGATTTTGGCAAGCGAGAATATCGTCCTTTCCTCTATTTCTTGACCATACTTAGTTATGTTACTTGTCTCATCACAATGTATCGCTTACGTTTGCCTCGATATATGACGGGCATCATCATGGCTTCTTTGTTATGTATGATCATCTGTACGCTCATTAATTATAAGTGGAAGATTAGTGTTCATGTAGCGAGTGGTGGTCTGATGGTCGGTGGTTTGATATCGTATGGTGTATTATTCAGTTTTAATCCCATATATTGGTTAGGATGGTTTATACTTCTTTCCGGTGTCTTGGGGACAGCAAGGATGATTCTATGCCGGCATACCCTTTTAGAGGTTTTAATCGGATTTCTGGTCGGTTTGTTTTGTGGAGTCATCGGAATTTTGTTTATTTGAAGAAATTTTTGATATTAACCTTATTTTTAAATTAAAACATTATGAATTTTCCTAACAATGTAAAGTACACCAGCGAACATGAATGGATTCGTGTTGAAGGTGAGGTTGCTTATGTAGGTATCACAGATTATGCTCAAGACCAATTGGGCGATATCGTTTTCGTTGATATCCCAACAGTCGGAGAAACGTTAGAGAAAGGTGAAACTTTTGGTACGATTGAGGTTGTAAAGACGGTATCTGATTTGTTCCTCCCGATAGGTGGCGAGGTATTAGAGCAGAATGAAACATTGGCAGACCAACCAGAGTTGGTAAACTCAGATCCTTATGGAGAAGGTTGGATTATTAAGATTCAACCATCTAACTTGGCCGAACTGGACGAGCTGTTGGATGCTGAGGCTTATAAGGCTTTGATTAGCGAATAATGAAAAGAAATGAATAAAGGTGTCGTGTGAGTGGACGCAGTATGTGGTCTGCTCACACGATTCTTATAAAAACAGAGGATATGAAACCACTTGTAAGTATTATTATGGGAAGCACCTCCGATCTTCCTGTCATGGAGAAGGCTGCAAAGTTGTTGGATGAGATGCACATCCCTTTTGAGATAAATGCACTATCGGCTCACCGTACGCCGGATGCTGTGGAGTCTTTCGCCAAGAGTGCGGCCAGTCGTGGCTTGAAAGTAATCATTGCAGGTGCAGGAATGGCAGCAGCCCTTCCGGGTGTCATTGCAGCCAACACCACTTTGCCTGTGATTGGCGTTCCTATCAAGGGATCGGCTTTAGATGGCGTTGATGCACTTTATTCAATCCTTCAAATGCCTCCAGGTATTCCGGTGGCAACGGTTGCAATTAATGGTGCCATGAATGCAGCCATTCTGGCTGTCCAAATGTTGGCTCTGTCAGATGCTGAATTGGCTCAGAAGTTTGCAGAATATAAAGAAGGACTGAAGAAGAAAATCGAAAAGGCTAACGCTGAATTAAAAGAAATCAAATACGAATATAAAACGAATTGAACCTTAAATGATCGATCTTTTCAATTATTCCCGACGTGAATCTTCAGAAGTTCATGTAGGTGCTACTCCTTTGGGTGCCATTCATCCGATTCGCTTGCAAAGCATGACGAATACATCGACAATGGATACCGATGGTTGCGTGGAACAAGCCAAGCGAATTATCGAAGCTGGAGGTGAATATGTTCGTTTGACAACTCAAGGATCACGCGAAGCAGAAAATCTACAGTGGATAAATAGTAGATTACGTACGCAAGGATACAATACACCTTTGGTAGCAGATGTACATTTTAATCCGAATGTGGCAGATGTAGCAGCTCATTATGCAGAGGCGGTTCGTATTAATCCGGGAAACTATGTGGATCCTGGTCGTACGTTCAAACACTTGGAATATACGGATGAGGAATATGCGAAGGAGATCGAGAAGATAAAGAATCGGTTTATCCCCTTTTTGAACATCTGTAAGGAACATCATACGGCCATCCGAATCGGAGTGAACAATGGCTCGTTGTCGGACGGCATCCCGTCGCATTTTGGGGTTACTCCGGACGGTATGGGGGAATCATGCATGGAGTTTCTTCGTATCTGTGTAGAAGAACATTTCATGGATGGTGTCATTTCAATCAAGGCATCGACTCCCGCCAT
>ODAI014390702.1_pt1 | contig 12215 bp, 10 predicted proteins | sample 1539321 | NCBI WGS metagenome assembly ODAI01 (sample SAMN02144231, study PRJEB22623) | gut metagenome | biome: sheep rumen | host: Ovis aries | place: New Zealand
CAAGCAATTCAGACAGAGTATGATGACTTCTCTCTATATCCTGTCTTGACTGAGAATTTCCTTGACACATGCTATAACAATGGATATGTAGTTGGATTCAAACAAGCATGGAAAGACTATCTTGGAAGTGAAGAAGTAGAAGTAACTATTCCAAGAGAGATGAGAGAACTTACTCCAGCTACTTTCTCTGATTCTGGAGATGCTGACTATGATACACTTACAAATATCATGGCATTCTGCTTAAGAATTAGACAAGAGCTTAAGACAATCCTTGACTTGGACACAGACTTGTTTGAGCTATATCCTCCACAAGCAGTTGCTCTTGCTGAAGATAATTATGCTCAAGGACTTCAAGATGGATATATTGTTGGCATGCAAGCAGCTGGAAGTGTAGTCATTCCTTATCCTATAGTAAATTGTGTGAATAATGTAGTAACTCTTTCTTCATCAATTCCTGATGCTATAATGTATTGGAAGATGAATCCTCTTGATGAGTGGAATGTATATTTATCTGGTGACCCTAGGCTTGTGATTGAAGAAGATACAACTATATGGGTTTACTCAAGTCTAGGAACAAAAACAAGTGATGTTTATTCTAAAGAATTGACTTACAATGCATTCTATGTTCCTACATTTGCTTTCAGTAACAACAATATAGTTATATACAGCAACTACAGCTATGATTCTGGTACAGTTACATATTATCATCTAAGCAATTGGACAGACCCAAACATGTGGATTAAATACTCTATAGATTCTGGTGCTATTCCAATTTCACAAACAACTACTATAAGTGCTTATAACAAGCTTGGTGAGCAAGAATCAGCTGTAAATGAAAGTACATTTACTCCAGTTGAAATAGTTGTTACGAAGCCATCTACTCCAACACTTACTTTCAACTCTAATAACAATGTTCTTACAATCACAACAACTACAAGCGGAGCACAGATATATTACAGAAAAGTTGGAACTAATGATTGGTTACCATATTATGGAGCAATTGCTCTTATAGAGAGTGGAACTTATGAAGCATATTGTTCACTAAATGGAGTAAACAGTGATACTTCTTCATCTCTCGCTTGTAATGTAACAAATCCTGGAAGTGGTGGAGGAAATCCTTCTGCAGTTGCTCCTCCAATAATCATTCCTGGAAACAATTCATTCACTATTACATGTTCTACTCTTGGAGCTACAATTATGTGGCAAGATGTAAATACAAATTTACCTTCTTATTGGGGTACATATTCTGGCAAAGTAGATATTACTTCTACTATTACAATTCAAGCTAAATCTATACTTAACAATGAAGAAGCATTCTCTGTTCCTGTGACTGTATACTATTATGAAATTCAAGGTGGTGGAAGTGCAAGTACGGTCGCTCCTCCTGTATTCACTGTTAGTTCAAGTGTTGTATCTCTTACTACTACAACAACAGGAGCAACAATCTATTATAGAAAAGAAGGAGATTCTACTTGGATAGAATATACTTCTCCATTCACTGTTCCTGAAACAGATTTCTATGAAGCAAGAGCTGTTCTCAATGGAGAATCTTCAGAGATTGTTTCTTATAGATGTGAAAGTGGAATTCCAATTCCTGCTGTACCAGTCATTTCTAATTATGGAAATACAGTAACTATCACATGCTCTACTAGTGATGCTACTATTCTTTATAAGAAGTCAACAGAATCTGAATGGAGCACATATTCTTCACCAATAGAACTTTCAAGCACTACTACATATCAAGCAAAATCAACTAAGAATGGATATGAAAGTAATGTTGTTGAACAAGAATGTACCTTCATTACTGTAAGTGCTTGTTCTATTACTTGTGTAAATAATTCTGTTACAATTACTTGTCCTACATCTGGTGCAACTATTCTGTATAAGAAATCAACAGATTCTACTTGGAGCACATATTCTTCACCAATAACTATTCATGAAAATACTACATATCAAGCAAAAGGAGTAATACAAGGAGTAGAAAGTACTACCACATCATATTATTGTGAGTACATTGATGACACTTATTATGATGAATACTATTATCAATACTTTACTATTGAAGTAATTGATAGTGGAACGCTTAACATAAAGCCTAGATTAAGCGGTCCTAGCCCATACTATTCTATTAATGGAGGAACATGGACACAATGGCCACAACTTAATAACAGCAATGACTGGCTAAATCTTTCAGTTTCTACTCAAGACAAAATTAGATTTAAAATGAATTATGATGGAGGTCTTTCAAGAGGATGGAACTGGACTGGAAGTACTATTAAATTCAATGCTTATGGCAACCTTCTTTCACTTGTTTATGGAGATGACTTTGCAAACCATAATAGTGTAAGTGCAACATATGCATTTAAAGACCTCTTTGGTCAAACTACTTCAGACTCTAGCTTTAGCGGACCTAAGATTATATCTGCTTATAACTTAGTTTTCCCTCAATTATTTGGAGCAGAAGCATTTAATGGAATGTTTGCACATTGTAAAGAACTTACTACAGTTCCAAGAAAACTATATGCTACACAACTTACAGATCGTTGTTATGCTTTTATGTTTGAAGATTGTACTTCACTTACTTCTGTACCAAGTACTTTATTGCCTGCTACTACTTTAGCAGATAATTGTTATTTTGGTATGTTTAGTGGCTGTACTTCACTTGTAAATGTTCCAAATTTACCTGCTACAACACTAGCAAGTGCTTGCTATGAGAGTATGTTTGAAAGTTGTACTTCACTTGTAAATGCTCCAGTTTTACCAGCTACTACTTTAGCAGATTATTGTTATAGTGGTATGTTTGAATATTGTTCAAGTCTTGTTAGAGCTCCACAATTACCTGCTGCTACACTTTCAAAAGGCTGTTATAGCTCTATGTTTGCTGTATGTCGTTCACTTAATTATGTTAAATGTTTAACAACTGATATATCTGCAGAAAATTGCACTTCTCATTGGCTTGATTCAACAAGTAATACTGGAACATTTATTAAAGCAAGTGGAACAAGCTGGCCAAGCGGAGGTAGCGGAATTCCAAGTAGTTGGACAGTCCAAGAAGTATAATACATTCAAAATGGAACATGTTCTAGTTTAGAACATGTTCCTATATTATAATAGAGTAGTATGATAGAGAAAGCTTTCAAAATACATGCATGTTAAACAATTTAAATGAGTAGAATTTCAAAAAGCACTAAACTGACTATACAAGTAATCATGTCAATGGTGCTCATAATTACTGGAATCATATTACTATTCTTAGGCTTTTATACAAGTCCAGTCGGCGAAATACATGATTCAATATTAATCGCTTATGGCGAAGTATCTACTTTTGCTGGAGCACTTCTAGGAGTAGATTATACTTATAAATATAAAATCTTCAAAGCAGGCGGTCGCTTAGAAGGATACGATGAAGAAAATGAGTAACTATATAGATGAAATGAACACTCTAGTAAGAACAAAGAGTGAATTAAAAGAGATTATAATTGAGTCTGGCCAGACTCCTGGAGAAGTGTTCTCTTATTATCCAAATATGATTAGAAATGCGATTGCTGCTGGTGGTGCTAGCGAAGAAGCAGTGAACTCTTACATAAGTGCTTATTTGAGTGCTTACAACTTCATTGACCAAGACACTCTTAGCTCTAATTCTTATCTTACTCAACACCAAGACTTGAGCTCATATGCAACTAAATCATATGTAGTTGATTATGTAGCAACTTATGCTCCAACTCCTGATTTGAGTAGCTATGTGACTAAATTAGAATTATCTGCTTGTGGATATATCACAACTAGTGATGTTGATATGAGTGGTTATCTTCCACTTACTGGTGGAGAAGTAACAGGTCCATTATATGTATCTTATCAAGAGACAAACAATGCTCTTTATGGATTCAAATCATATTCACATATAGTTGCTGGTGATGAGAATAAAACAGGAGTAGCATTCTTAGCTTCAAAAAGATACTGTACTAATGGAATTGGAAGTTATATTAATATGGCTTCATTCTTTGTCAATAGTGATGGTAGAGCCAAGTTTGCACATAAATCAAGTGGCGGTGGTGGCGGAGATGATGCATTCATGTGTTTCAATGCTTATGGATTCAAGATTGCTTACAGTGGAGCAGCTGGAACTGCAGCAAGCACTGAATATGATTTAATTCATAGTGGAAATATCAATAATTATATTTCTGGTAGTGCAGTCATTGATGAAGATTTGATTCCTAAAGAAACAGGAACTTATACATTAGGAACACTAAATAAAATGTATGCAGCCACTTATACTGCTAAAATATCAGCATCAAATAATGGTCTTTGGATAGATAATGGCGGTGCTCATAAGTATTATGCTGGTGGTTCATCATTCAGACCTTACACTAATAATGCTTTTACTCTTGGTACTGACACAATTAGATGGGACAGCACTTATTCATATAACTATTACTTTGGATATAATGTATCATTTAATTCTGCTTCTGATTATAACTTGAATATTAGTTTAAATGGTTCAAGAAGATTCTATTATGATACACAGACATTTACAGGTACAGGAACAAATAAGAACTTAGGAACAACAAATACTCCATTTGCATATACTTACACTAGTTACTTAATTCTCAATGGAACTGATATAATGGACATAATTGGAGATGTAGAGACACTTCTTGCAAATATATAATAGATAGAGAAAATGAGCATAGCAACACAGATACAAAGAATACAAGGTTTAGTAGATACATTAAGAACTAAGATACAAAATAAAGGAGTCACTCTTGCAAATGATGCAGACTTAGAAGATTGTGTAGATGCAATTGATGATATTGAAGGTGGTGGTGGAACTCCTACTCCAACTGGATATGAAGCAGAGTATTTCACTATAGAGAATACTGGAAGTAGTAGCATGAATGTTTTTGGAAAACACGGAAACAGTAGTTCTAATAATAATAGTAGTAATTATTATGTAGAAGTTCCATTTATAGTAGATTATAGCTTTGACAAAAATACATGGACTACAGTTAATGCTACTGCTACATCAACTTCAGCAAATATTACTATATGTACAATTCCAGCTGGAGGTAAAGTATATCTGAGAAGCAGTAGTCCTAGAATAATGTATAAAGGATATAATTCTTCTGTTTATGCTAATTTCTGGTATATTCAAATAGCTGGTATGGGACAAGCAACTATAAGTGGAAATATAATGTCCCTCATATCTGGAGATGATTTCATTGGACAAAAGAATGTTGCTTCATATCAATTCCATAGTATGTTCCATAGTAGTTATGGAATTGGAGATGCTTCTAATTTAGTAATTAATACTAATACTTCATATTATAGCCATGCTCTAATGTTTTATAACTGTACTTATATGACTTCAACTCCATCTTGTTTGCCACCTACTACTTTAGCTCAGTATTGTTATTATTCAATGTTCAATGGTTGTACTGGACTTACTTCATTGCCAAGTGGATTATTACCTTCTACTACATTAGGTCCAGATTGTTATAATTCAATGTTTAGAGGTTGTACTGGACTTACTTCATTGCCAGAAAATCTTCTTCCAGCAACTATAATAACAGTAGCACGTTGCTATCAGAGTATGTTCTATGGTTGTTCTGGTATTACTTCACTACAAAGTGGATTATTACCTGCTACTACATTAGGTAATAATTGTTATACTTCAATGTTTGCAAGCTGTACTGGACTTACTTCATTGCCAAGTGGATTATTACATGCTACTACATTATCTAGTGGTTGTTACAGTCAAATGTTTGAATACTGTGATGGTTTAGCTTCAGTACCATCAAATCTTCTTTCAGCTACAACTTTAACTACTAGTTGCTATTATTCAATGTTCAGAGGTTGCACAAGTCTTACTACTGCTCCTGATTTACCAGCTACTACTTTAATTGACTATTGTTATAGTCAAATGTTCCAAAACTGTGGAAGGCTTAATTATATTAAAGCTCTTTTCACAACAGAACCAGGTACTTGGTATACTAATAACTGGGTAAGTGGAGTAGCAAGCAGTGGAACATTTGTAAAGAGTTCATCAGCAACATGGACTACTACTGGAGTATCTGGCATTCCAAGTGGATGGACTGTTCAGACAGCTTAGAAAATGAAATTACACAAATATATCGCGATAAAATAAATATATGTCAAAAACAAGTATACACTTTAAATCACAAGCTGAGTGTGATGCTTACTTTAAGGATTATTTGCCCAACTATCCTAGCAAATACTTAATCATCATCGACTCAGTTGATGTAGACTCAAGTGGTGAGACAAAACTCAGCAATGTACTTATCACCTCAACTAACAACTACAACCAACCAGGTTCTACTGCTGCTGTCACTATGGGTACTTCTGCAGTTGAGACAGCTCAAGAGAAGACATCTGACAATGATGAAGCTCTCACTCTTAGCGAATACACTCTAGAAGGTGAACCAGAAGAGGAAAATACAAATATATCTAATGAATAATTATTATGAGTACACAAACAAGTCAACTTGTAAGTAACCTTCAAAATATCTATAACGAAAAGCTGTTGATAAAATCAGCTATTGGTACTAATAGCGACAACTTCTTAGAATATCACACACTCATTCAAAATGCTATATCTGAAGGTGGTGGAGGAAGTGGAGATTTTGATGGATATGACTATTATACTTCTAGTGCATATTCTTTACAAGATATAGTAGATGATAGCTCTCTTCTTAATACTGAATTAAACTATTATAAATCATGCATAAGCAGTGATTTCACTTTTGAGGAAGATATTGAAACACAAGTATCTTATTTTACTTGGTATGATATGATGGAAGTGCAAGTTGGAGAAAATGATTATTCTACTTATACATGCTATGTAACTGTATATGATGATGATTTCAGAGGAAACTATGAAGACATTGCACAAGCATTTGAAGACTATCCTACAGAACTTGAAAATATGATTTATCCTGTTCTTCAGAATGTAACTGTATCAGAAAGTTCTAACCCAGCACAAGATGGATATGACTATCTTATTGAAGGTAAACTCTATTCTATGAATTTAATGAATGCTACTGGACCTGTTATGGAAATCACTAAAAATGGATTCTATCCCAACTCTACTGAAGCTTGTTATTTTGGATTCAATGTCAATGTAAGTAGTAGTGACCCTTGGTATGGAAGTGTCCAAGTATTTGACATGATTAAAAATGGAGATACAACTGCAAACTATGTTCAGTCTATGATTTATGAAAACTTTGAATATACTGAAGAAAATAATGAATACACTATTTCTTGGGATGACAAAGTAGACTCTGCAGAAGAAGGACAACCTATTCAAAAGATTGTTCATGTAGTTCTTGTTGGAGACCCTCATGAAATTTATGGATTAGGTTCTAATATTGCTTCTGCTATTGAAGATTACCCTTCTTTATATACTAATATATATCCAGTTCTTGAGAATGCTACTCTCAGTGAGAGCTCTGACCCAAGTGAAGATGGATATGACTACTTACTTGAAGGAGATTTATATGCTTGGAACTTAAATGATAATTGTGGTACAGTAGATGAAATCATTGGAAATGGATTTCATGTTAATAGTGGAAGACTTGGATTTATTGTTAATGTACAATAATTCATAAAAAGCTGTCCAGAATCAACTATTAAGGCAAGAGATGAGTTACTACTCATCTCTTTCTTTTAACTGTCCCAGAACCAGCCTTTGGTACTGCCAAACCAAAAAATTTGAAGATTTTTGAAGATTTTTTCGAATTTATTTCTAGAAAATGCTATAATGAAAATGTCATTTAGATTAATTAGATATTTTGAGTGAGTGCTGTCGTGATGATACCACTCACTCTTTTTTTGAAAATTAATGAAGATTTTTCTGAAGTTTTAGAAAAACATACTATATTAAGTCGTACGACAGATGTTAATGAAATTCTTTTCTAAGAGGTGTAGCTGTGACAGTTCCACCTCTTTATTTATACTATCTCATTCTGGGCAGAATCATAGAAATGAATAGCATGTGCATTTGAATAGAAAGAATAGATGCACTTGTAGCCATCATTGAAAGTGTATGAAAGCTCGTAAGTAGAGAACTTCACTTTTCTAACAACTATCTTCTTGATGTACTTCTCTACTGCTGCTCTCAAAGACTCATTGCTGCTTAAGTCAATATCTTTAGAGTAGTCATTGAGAAGCGGATTTGCTAGAAGTATGAGCTTGCTTTCTGCTGTAGATATCTGATAGGACAAATCTTGTCTTTCATCTTCAAGATGTTTCATCTGAGACAGATTAGAGTCTATCATCTCATCTCCTTTAGCTTCAGAAAGCCTGCCTTTGATTATTCTAGAATTTATGAAGTCATTCTCTTTTCTGAGACTGTCTATCTTAGAGTCTATGCTAGAAAGCTTGATGTTATTGATAGAAATAAGTTCGTTCAGCTCTATCCTTTGTTTTTCAATGTCTTCTTCAATCACTCCTCTTTCAAGGTATCTTCTAAGAACTATTCTAGTGAGATTGTCTGCAGCATCCATTCTTAAGCTTATCCTTTGCACTACTGCATCATTCATCTTCAAGTATCTGTTGTTAGTCACACCTATTGTAAGTCTATAACCATCTGTTGTGAAAAGAAATCCTTGAAGTGGATATACTTGCTTTGTTCTGCTCTTTCGTGTGAACTTTCCTTTTCCTGCTCCACGAATCTTTTCTGCTTCTAGCCAGATTTCTTTGCTAACGAGTGGAGGATAGATGCTCTCTACAAGATTAGCATATCTTTTTTCTCTCAAGATGACACAGATATAGTTCTGGATAGTAAGAAGCTTGTTGCTGTCATCTCTGAAGCATTTCCTGAGATACATATCTTTAGCAATCACTCCAGTTGACTCTCTTTTGTTAACATACCTGTCATATATCTCTTTGACAGTAGGTCCTTCTATTGGATGCGGAATTGGCCTGTGGTCTGAGTCAATAGTATATCCATACAGAGGTTGTCCAACACTTAGCTTGCCTTCTTTAGTCTTTCTCTCTTTGCCTCTCATCATTCTTGCTGTCCTGATGTAAGTCTCATTCTCAGCCATAGTAGAGAAGATGCCGAAAGCAAGATTAGAAGACTCATCAAAGCTTCCATCTTCTCTCAGCATCCTGAAGTATGGATTCAAACAGATAAGATTGACTTTATGATTAATCAGGTAGTCTCTGATAGAATACACTACAGCAGCTTTTCTAGAGATACGACTAAGTTCATAGCAATATACACTGTCTACTTGCTCGGTCTCAATGGCTTGTTTCAGCTTATTGAGACCACTTCGTTCTTCTTCACTTAGCTTACTTCCACTCTCTTTGTCTTCAATCAGAATGACATCAGATTCATCATAGCCATCTCTAAGGATAGCTTCTTTTACTTTAATAGATTGACTCTCAAGCTCTTGTACTGCTGTACTAACTCTAATAAGACCTACTGCTTTCATACTCTGTATCAATTAGTTGATACAAATATAATCAAAAGCGGTTTAAGTTGTACTTTTTTAGACAGATATCTTAATATGTCTCAAAGAATGTACTCCCATAAGTATTCAATTTAAGGTTTAACTGACTGCAAAGGTAATGATTTTTTCTTATAATTCTGGTATTCTAGTCCCTTTATATACATATGCGTATTCTCCTTTGACTAAGAACAGACTTCCATCTTTCATGACATAAAGACCTTCTCTCTCAAGGAGACAGTCTTCATCATAGATGTTCTCTTCTTTAGAGAAGTCAACAGGATAGTACTCACCTACCTTACCTATATCATCTGAAATCTTAAAAGGCATAACACTTATTTTTTGTGTCTCTTACTCCATCTCTTAGTGACTATCTCTTGCATCTTGTCACTAAGCTTAGAAATGTCAAACCATTTCGGGTCATCTTCTAACATGACTTTCGGAGAACGAGGTACAGATACTCCATCATCAGATATATCTGAAGGAATAGCAAATCTCCAGTCTTGGTAACATTTCTCTTCTAGTTCTTTATCAGTTGTAGCTCCATAGTATTCTTTAAGATAAGCTATTACTTTAGGCTTGTCAAGAATAGTGAGTATAGCGTCTACAGAGCCACCTTCATAAAGAGCATTAGAAGTGTTTGACATGACTATATCAAACTCACCAAGAAGATACCTGTCATTAGTTGTCTCTAGCTTCTTAGTGTTGCTTCTTGACTTATGACACTTGACATTGAAATAAGGCTTAGCTTTAGCATCTGCCTTCTTGCTTCTGTTAGCATCTTTGAAAGAACCACGAACAGCATTCTTGACTTCCATCTTCAATCTAATGCCAGTCCTTCTATGAGTGATAGAGACATCTTCATCATTGATGTCATTCTGAGCATTCAGATTAAGTTTCTGCACATCCCAAATCATTGGGTCAAGCTTCTCTTTCAAGTATAGGTATGCATTATACTCAGATGCTTTTCCACGAATCATAGGAAGCACTTTCTGGTCCTCAAGTATCTCCATAAGATATTCTTCAGGAACAACGAAATCAGCACAATACTGATGAATTCTCTCTATAGACAATTTTGCCATAACAATGATTATCTCTTGCTATGGCAAATGTAATGAAATATTTTGTGTCTACCTACAGAGACTTGATAATGAACAGCTCTTTTCCTTTGTATCTCTTGCCCTTTTCTTTGTTCTCAGGATTTCGCTGGTCATCAGTTCTCTGGATGCAATAGTTCCACTCTTCATCATGCATCTCATCTGCCCATGCATAAAGCTCTCTCACAGGCTGGACATTGTCATAAGTGATGAAATAGTTCAACCTATTTCTATGAGCATACAAGCACCTTTCTAACCTGTAATGGTCTTCTCTTGAGAAGAAATGTTCATAGAACTTATCTTGGTCAGCATTGAAATAAGGAGGGTCAATGAAAAGCAGAGCACCATCAGGAGCTGCTTCAACTACCTCTTCAAAATCTACAGAAGTAAGCTGAACTCCTTGAAGCTTCTCAGAAGTACGCAGAATATTTCTTGGCCAGTTCTTAGGAGTCATTGAATACTTGTCTCCATATCCCCAATACATATTCTGAACATTCATTATCCCACTGTATGAAGTGCGATTCAAATAAAACCATCTGAATGCTCTCTCAAGCTCATTTCTTGGTTCGTACACTTCTTTGAAATAGTGATGAAGCTCTTTCTTTGCTGGAATTGGCTGACCATCTGCTACATCACCAATCAAGTCCATAGGAACTCTCTCATCTGTACCCACTTTAAGATGATTAATCAACTGTTGAGGCATGTCCCTAATGACGATAAGTGTGTTCATCAACTCTTCATCAATGTCATTCAGCCAGTTCTGCTCTGCCTTCTCTTTATTGAAGAAGATAGATGCACCTCCACAGAATGGCTCTATATAATATGTATGTGGAATCACATGCTCCATAATCAACTTACGAGCATAGAACTTGCCTCCTGCATATCTGAAAGGACTATTTATAGCTGCCATATTCTTTCATTATAATAACTTACAAATATACTAAAAAGAAGGATTCTTACCAACTTGGACAGACCTATCCATAACACAGAATTGTTTAAGCAAGATAGTTGGTAAGAATCCAGAAACAGAAGAGTCTTAATCTGTAGTATGTATATAGTATTCTAATTCTTCTCCTTTAAGATTGTTCATGCACCATTCATCAAGCTTGTAGTATAAGTCACTATACAGCTTTGATGCTTCTTCATGCTTCAAATCATAGTGCTGCCAGCACTTCCAATTAAGAACAATCACTAGCTCAGTGATGAACTTGTAATCTGATTTCCATTCTTTGAAAGCACGATTGTATGTGTCTTTCACTGAAGGCAATCCAAAGACATCAGCTATGCTGAAGTCCTGCCAAAAAGTAGTCATAAACTCATAATCCATACTTGTAGCTTGTTTTGATACGTAATTCTCTATCATTCAGGGTTTTACCTAAGTCAAGACAAATATAACCACTATTCTGATACAGTGGCTCAAAAAAGATGGAAATTTTGATTGTAATTCCCTATCACTCAGGGTTTTACTAATAAATAATAGAAGAAGTGTAAAAATAGTTCAAAAAATTCTGAATTTTTTTCCATAACCTTCTATGTTAAAGCAGAGGGTTATTTGTTTAGAATGCCTAATAATTATTGTTTAACTATTAAAATGATTAAAGATTATGAAACAGAAAGACAAAATTACGAAAGATGAGTTCATCAATCA
>ODAI010855203.1_pt1 | contig 12213 bp, 10 predicted proteins | sample 1539321 | NCBI WGS metagenome assembly ODAI01 (sample SAMN02144231, study PRJEB22623) | gut metagenome | biome: sheep rumen | host: Ovis aries | place: New Zealand
CAGGTGCTGGTCATCACAAAGATGGATGCACTGCCCTATTTCACGTTTGATTTAGAAAAATGCAGGAAACGGGCGCTGACGCTCAACCCGAACATTAAAATCTTCCCTGTATCCGCCAAGACAGGCGAGGGGATGGAGGATTTGGAGAATTGGCTGGGCAGCCTCATAATATGAAATCGCCGTCAAAAATGTGTTTGATCTTCCACATGATCCTTACCTACTTTTTCAGCATTATTATCCTGAATGATGATATTGGTCTCTCCGGATTTTATATAGTTGCGCCCGAACTGTTTCTGGCATCCCGGACTCTCAAAGCGGGAAGGAAAGAAACGCAAAACCATTTCAAGCACAAAAATGGACCATGTGACAACAATGATGACCGGCTGTTTCTCCAGCCTCGAGGTGATTGCGTCACAGCCACGCAGTCTGTAGGATATGTAACCGATAAGCAGCAATAAGAATAATCATCAAAGTGCAAAATAATGTAGACATTTTGTAGACGAAAAAATGAGAGCCCGCTATTTATGCGGGCTCCCAGCGTTTTTACATTATTCGAATTCTATGTTACCTTGCAAAGAACGGCGCATACTTCGCAGCCAAAAGAATCGCCTCCGCCATACTGACCTCGCTGACGATTCCCTTGCCGGCTATATCGAATGCCGTTCCGTGATCAACAGATGTTCTCAAAATCGGCATACCGTTGGTAATTGAAATCGTGCGTTCGAAGTCGAGCGTCTTGGTCGCGATATGTCCCTGATCATGGTACAGGGACAGAACGCTGTTGTAGCGTCCGATCGCAGCCTGATGGAACACGGAATCCGCACCGATCGGTCCGACAACCGGATAACCTTCCGCCTTCAGTTCCTCGACAGCCGGAGTAATCTCATTAACTTCCTCCCAGCCGAACAGACCATGCTCGCCGCAGTGCGGATTGAGACCGGCGATTGCCATAGTGCCTTCCGTGACGCCGAGACGCTTCAGTGCGGCAAGACTCTCCTTAACGCAGGCCTTGATATTGTCCTTCGTGATATCATCCAGCATGTCACGCAGTGATTTATGCCGTGTCAGGAAGAAGACACGCAGGCCGTTGGTCTCGAACATAGTCAACGGATCCGGCGTTCCGGTCAGTGCTCCGAATATTTCGGTGTGTCCGATGAACGGTACTTCCGCCGCGTGCAGAGATTCTTTGTTGATCGGAGTCGTAGCGACCGCATCTGCCTCGCCGGCCATGGTGATCTCGATGCTCTTCTTGATGTATTCAAATGCAGCCTTTCCGCACATCGCGGAAACAACGCCGAAGGCAAATTCCGCCTGATCAATATTAGCAAGGTCTATAAGGTTCAAAATGCCGGGACGGTAATCACCTGCGGTCGGCTTCTCCACAACATTAACGGTAAGCGGAGCGCCGACAATACCGATGGCATTTTCCATGACCTGACGGTCACCGATCACGATAACATCGGCTGCATCATTTACTTTTTCCAGAGCACAGGCCTTGGCTACAATCTCGGGACCGACGCCTGCGGGATCGCCGATCGGTACTGCTATAAGTGGTTTTCTCTGTGTCATAGTTTTTTCCTTTCATCGTTGTGCATTTCGAAATTTCATGTTGGATGTACTGTCTATATACAGTATACCGCTTCCTTGCCGGAAATTCATCCTTGCAAACTATATCAAAGATTAAATGAATAGCTTCTCCTTCAGATATGCTACACACGTGACCAGCGCATTACTGTCTCCCTGGCTTCCGCCCTTCGTGATGAAGTCAAGCCCGTCAAATTCTCCGCCGGCGAACTGTCCGTAGGCCGCAAGCGGCAGGACCTCATCCTGAAGATCCAGTCCCGATGCGCCGAAGCTCCTGCACAGAGCCTGCGTCACATCACCGCCGCTCGCATAGAGACCATGGAAAAGATTGTCTCTGCGCAGAATTCTCATTGCGATTTGTGCCAGAGCATTGTTAATCAGAAGCGTTACGTCCTCCAGAGAACAGTTATACCGGCTCATATACGGCTCAAAGTCAATCCTGTTCTCATGATAGATTCCGTCACCTACAACGGAAGAGACCTCAAAGTCAGCCGATTTTTCGAGAATTGCATCGACGACCCTGTTGATTTCCCGCTCTCTCCGCTCTTCTCCCTCGAGGAATTCACGTGTCCTCACCAGAACATTGTTCACTTCCTGAGACATCCAGAGCTCCTCCAGCTGCGCTGTCGTACTGGAGTTAACGCTTCCTACAACAACTAAGATACGATTATCTCTGCGTTCGATTCTGGGTTTAATGATTTTTCTTGCAAGCGTTGCGGTGAACACACCCGGATCGACAGCAAGGATCTTCTCACCGCTCTCAATACAGGCTTCCGCAATCATATCAAGGTCTTCCTGCGTCACGCAGTCCAATACTATTATCCGATAGCCGTCTTTCTTACAGTTCCTGATCTTCTCTGCCAGAGCACTGCGGCCGGCCATCATCTCACACATTTGAATGGAAGCCACTTTATACCGGCTTCCTTCACGAAAGAGGCTGACTACTTCTGAAGTACGTACGGGACATTTGGGATCGAGAGCGATATTTGTCCTGTGAAGGGGAACCCCGTTCACCAACATATATCCTCCAATCACAATTCGCCCGGACGAGGGGAAACACGGTGCCGCAACAGCGATGTAGTCATCACCCAGACTATCCAGCATCGCATCCGTCTCGCTTCCCAGATTTCCCCGGAGCGTGGAATCGATGCGTTTGCCGTACAGAAGCACGTGATCGTCTTTTAACGTTTCCGTTGCTTCATATGTCCTCTTGTAAGCCGTCTCCGGATCGACGCCGCGGCTGTCCGTGGGATATATAAGACAGTCACAGATATCTATGATCTCCTCGTCCCGGTCATTGAGGTTCATCACGGTTGCTGCACGATATTGCATTTTGGTCAGGAGAACGCCTGTCGCATTCGCCCCGGTCAGATCATCAGCCACAACTACACAAGCCGCCATACGAATCTCCTTCTTTATTAACAGTTTCATTTATCGCATTCATCTCACGGCATCTAAAGTCATGGGAATTCTGCGTCAGAGATAAGTTTCACTTTGCGCATTCATCTCACGACTGAAGTCACGAGAATTCTGCGTCAGAGATTAAAACAACGTTGAACATCTGAAACTCATAGGGGCTGTCACATAAGGCTTTGTCGCCGCAATATATTGAAGACATCTGCATATGACGTCTACGACATATTGCGGCTTCTCGCCTATGCAACAGTCCCTATGTTAGCTTTTTACATATGTCAGTGCATAAAGAGACTCAGAACAAGCACCTCTACAACGCCGACCGCCCATGCGATTGTGGAAGTTATGGACCAGATCTGAAGCTGATCCTTTGCCTCGCTGACGCCCAGAGTACGGTTAACGACCCAGAAATAGGAATCGTTGAAATAGCCGAAGAACAGAGAGCCTACGCAGCATGCGATAGCGCCAAGTGTCGGATTCACGCCGCCCGCGATGAGGATCGGTGCGGAGATGGAAGCAGCCGTTGTCATGGCAACTGTTCCGGAACCCTGAATGAAACGCATAGCCGTGGAGATAACCAACGGCAGAATGATGATCGGAATAGCTGTCTGAGACAGACCGTCTGCCATGTATGTACCGAGACCGGAATCCTTGATAATCTGTCCGAGGGCTCCGCCGCCGCCTGTAACAAGCATGATGATACCTGCGGAAGCCATGCCTTTTTCCATCTCAGCCAGAGCTGTAGCGCGGTCAAGACGATTTCCGAGTGTGAAGATTGCTACAATCAGTCCGAGACCTACAGCGACGATAGGCTGTCCGAGGAAGATAAGGACCTGCATAAAGCCGGTCGTCATCTTGAGCGCAGATGCGACAGTATTGATCAGAATGAGGATGATTGGGAGAATCAGAGGCATAAAAGATTCAAGCGTGCCGGGAACACCGGTCATATCCATGTTGAATGCAGCTTCATAATCCGGATCCTGATACTTTGCCGGATGAACTTCATCATTGTCATCCATGAGCCAGTAATACTTCTTTGCAAGAACAGTACGGGCATAAATAATACATGCAATTGCCATCGGCAGTGCAAGAACAATTGACAGAAGGATAAAGAAACCTACATCGATTCCGAAGATACCGCATACGCCGAGCGGGCCCGGAGTCGGAGGAACCAGAGAGTGTGTGATAACAAGACCTGCAGCGAGGGATACACCCAGTGCTATGACAGATTTCTTGGTTGCTTTGGAAAGGGCTTTTGCGATAGGTGCAAGTACGACAAATCCCGAGTCACAGAAAATCGGGATAGAGACAAGGAATCCTGTGAAAGCCAGAGCTTCTTCTTCACGGCCCTTGCCGAAAAGTTTCAGGAATGTATAGGCCATTCTCTTTGCGGCGCCGGTCACCTCAAAAATCTGACCCATCATAACGCCGAATCCGATGATTATGCCTATGCTTCCCAGTGTTCCGCCAAAACCTGACGTAATCGAGTTGATTATACCGAAGGTCTTTCCGTCTTCCAGAGTTATATTCAGAAGGGGCATACCGCCGATAACACCTACAAGGACAGTTGTCACGATCAGAGCCAGGAAGGCCTGAATTTTAGTCTTAAGAACCATGATAATCAGAAGAATTATACCGATTGCGAGTGCAATCAACATTCTCTGTCCACTTAATCCGTTAACCATATTTTTCTCCATTCTGGAGCACTTTTTTCAAATAAGAACTAAATCCGCTCATGCAGCATTTATAGCCGGCTCTGCTGCCCGGCAGTGCTCCGATCCGGGCAGCTTTCTATTTTATTCTTCATCGCGCAAAGAGACTCTCGTCTTCTTCGCATCGTATGATTAAGACACCAAGCGTGCCCCAGGTACCATTCTTCCCACTCGAGCAAGCTCAGTGTCAGAATGATACTTTTGACACTGCAATTATCATCTTATTTCGCTGTAAGGATCTCCACCGCCTCGCGCAGCGTCGTATTCTCACCGACATTGCCCGGGAAGATGACATACGGAGTCTGCGGGAATTTGCTCTCCTCACCTGTCTGCCATACCGGGATGCCGGGTCTGATCTGACCCAAAACATTGGCACATCTGACAGCGAGCGCCTTCGTTCCTACATCGCTGGATGTAATTCCGCCCTTGGCGATGACAAATGCCGGCGTCACCGTAAGTCTGCCCACCAAAGACTGAACAGCATCGGAAATTCTGACAGAAAGTCTGAGTTCGTCCTCCTTATCACCGGTATCCGCAGTGATCAGCGCCCTGGTCGTGTAGCAGCATACTGTCTTTCCGCTGCGGATGCACTCTTCTTCTCTGGCAAGGCAGCGTTCTACTTCCTTTTCAAACGCCTCTTCATCCCTGACCAGTGTCGCATCCAGCTCGACAAATTCGATATCCGTGAGCTTCTTCAGCTCCTCGAGCTGAGCCGTTGTTTTATTGGTATGAGAGCCGACGACGATAACGCCGCCGTTATCTGTCTCGCGAACGACCATTTGCTTTCTTGTAAGAAGCGGCTGGTCTGTCACGCCACCCATAACCTTAACGATAGCCGCGGCCGTGCGGAACATAAATACTTTCCCCTTGGCCATCGCGCGGAACAGTGCAACGCAGAATACTTTCAGATCCGCATAGTCTACCGAATTCACAATGATCTTGTTGAAATCTCTGACCGCCAGAAGCTGCTCCTCGATCTTGTCGTACGCCATATCATGGATATCTTCGAGGGAAATGCAGGCGACGTCTTCCGCTTTATATGCACCGCCGGTCTTTTCTTCCACATAGGCGGGCATGGAAGCTGCTTTGTAGCCGAATGTCTTGTCTTTTGCAAATTCCGTCTCGCAGGCATTGACAAGCTCATCACCGTATTTGACATAGTGAACATTGTTGATGGTGTACCGTCCGCCCTCCTTGAAGAACGGGCATAAAATCTCACCGTCAATCTGCTTTCCGGTGTACTTTTCATAGTCAGCTTTCAGGAGCTGTGTCTCGAGCGGATAGTGGCCGCGCAGCGTAGAGTCGCTCCGGCTGATGTAAATGTATTCTTTTCCCGTTTCCTTCGAGACGGCGTCCACTGTTTCCGCAATTTCATGATGCGCTTTCGTTGTCTGCTCAGCTGTGAAACCGCGGGAATTGGTCATCACATAAAAGAGGTTGTTTTCCTCTTCAAATCCGGCTTTGATGCTGTCATGATCCCATCCTGTATAAACATGAATGTCATGAACGGTCTGAACACCGGTGGGATCGTCATCGAGAACGACAATCTTTTTATTGTTCGCGGCGATTTCCGCTGCGAGGAGAGCATCTACCGCTGCCTCATCTATTTTCTTATATGAATTTATAATATCTGTGCTGATCGCCATTTTGCATATCTCCTTCTGTCAATTCCGCTAAACACTGTGTCCGCCGCATTCCGCCTTACTATAGTATTCTGTCCTTACAATATGCGACGTTCAGCCTTAGCCAAGTCTCCTGAACAAACAGTGCTCTACGTACTGCTTTATTCCGGTCTCCTGACCTCACAGTCGGCGAGCTGTTCAAAATACTGAACGATTCCGCCATGGTCATCATTCATATGTCCATGCACTTTGAGGGACTGCAGAATCTCATACAGCTGTGCAGTGTAGGGAATCGGCACGTCAATTGCATGGGCGGAATTGACACAGTTCTTAATGTCCTTGTGATTGATGCGGATTGGTCCGCCGGGCTTGAAATTGCGGTCAATGATCATCGGGATTTTTGCATCCATGACTGCGCTTCCTGCCAGTCCGCCGCGGATTGCCTGATAAACCTTCTCCGGATCTGCGCCTGCCTTTGCAGCAAATACAAAAGCCTCCGAGACCACCGCAATCGTATTATTCACGATCATCTGATTTGCGAGTTTTGCTGTTGAGCCGCTGCCGCTCGGTCCTATCAGAAGAGCAGAATTGCCGAGGATATCAAATATCGGCTGCATAGCCTCAAAGTCTTTCTGATCACCGCCGCACATAATTGCGAGACTTCCCGCAACTGCGCCCGGCTCACCGCCGGAGACCGGTGCATCGACAAATCCGACGCCTTTTTCTTTCAATTTCTCATAGCAATATTGTGACTCGACGGGTGTAACAGAGCTCATGTCACATACAAGAGCTCCTTCCCTGATAGTGGATGCTACGCCGCCTTCTCCGAAGAGAATGGATTTTACGATGTCTCCGTTCGGGACCATTGTAATAATGACCGGGCACTCTGCGCCGATTTCGGCATATGATGCCTCTTTTGCACCGTTCGCCACTACATCGGCAACAGCTTCCTTGTTGAGGTCTGCGCACAGCACTTCAGCGCCTGCCTTCAGTAAGTTCTTTGCCATTGGTCTTCCCATTATGCCAAGTCCTATAAATCCAACTTTCATGGCTTCCCCTTCCTTTCCTTTTCGAGGGCATTCTTTCGTGTCTCTGCCGTTCTTTCCTGCAGTGAAAGAGCGTACGTTTGATTCGGAATACCGGTATACCGCTTGTTGTTAATATAGTATCACGTATAAACATCTACGTCAAGAAAATACTGTTTTCTGCGCTTCCAAAAAAGATGACTTTAAATTGTTAAAATCGCACAAGCGACGTCTGTCAGCAAAATCCGCACGCTCCTGCCGCCCCGCTAAGTGTGCCGGAAAATGTATCCCGCAGCGCCCCTGTTTGGAAAATATCAGATAACGCTGACCCGAATCCCGCGCCAAGTCTCGCGAGCGAAACATGAATGTATTTGAGCCGTCCTTTTGCAGTGTGCAGAGAAATCTCTTAACCCACGGTTGACATATGAAGTTAGCCACCATAGAATGAAAATTACAACAAACACGAAATGATTTCAGAATAGGAGTCCTATGTCCCGATTCAAGCCATTACAGGAAAAAGCATATGAATATTTAAAAAATAAGATTGCCCGCGGAGAGCTGGAGTATGGGAAGTTCTACTCTGAAACGAAGATGGCCTCGGAGATCGGCATTTCCCGTACACCGTTCAAAGATGCTCTTGTCCGCCTCATGCAGGACCGGTACATTGATATCGTTCCGAGCAAGGGCTTCTGTCTGCATGTCCTTTCCCTGCAGGACATAACCAACACTTACCAGTCCCGCACTGCCGTGGAAGGTTACTGTGCCTTTTTCCTTCACACCCGGAGAAAAGAGCCAGAGGCAGTTGCTGTAATTCGCGCCATTGAAAGTGATCTTGAACATATGGAACAGGCTATCCGGGATGGGGCGCCGCTTTCGGAGATCCTGGATCTCGATTTGGATTTCCATCGCCGCATTGTGGAATTCAGCGGAAATGACGAGCTGATCAAGCTTTATGAATCCCACAACCATCAGCTCTACGACATCGCCATGAAGACCTTCGAGCTCAAAGACCGTCCTGCAAATGCTGCAAAGGAGCATCGTGAAATCCTCCGGAATCTTGTTTCGGATGATGAAACTGCAGCGGCAGACACATATATGAGTGTCTTGAAACATATGGACAATACCAAAGATACTGTTATAAAGCTTATGAGCTGACGGCTATCCCCGAGACCCTTATGACGCCTTTACAACAACCTTATAACAACGTAAAAACCACTATATATAAATGACCGTTCTGTGTCATTCATAGATAGTGGTTTTTTTATCTATATCAACTACGAGATTCACACTGCTTTATTCCTGTCTGTGAAAGTCTCATAGATTATTTGATTTATAATATATCTATCATAAACTATTTGCTCCGCGCTGCCTTATTCCAGGCCGCGAAAGGCTTATAGATTGTTTAATTTATATATCTATTTTAAACTATTGATTCCGCGTCGCCTTATTCCAGGCCGCGAAAGAATCATAGGTTATTTTTTTATTTATCACGCTTTAAAGGCATTTTCCAGTGCCGGACTCCATTGGCAGTATAGCGTATCTGTGTTTGCCGCGTAGGCTACGATTCCTGTAAAGACGGCGATTACTGCCAAAGCGATTACGATTTCCATGTCGGCTCCTCTGCTCCGTTTTGTCTTACATGCTTTTATACGACTCCAGTGAGCAGAGGGCCAGTTTTTTGTCAAATTTAAAATTAATTCTTAACCTCTGTTAACATCGGTTTCTGTATCTTAAGATATTCCCTCACACAGCCCGCAGACAGCCATAATAAGCGCCGCGCAAGATGTATACGGAACACGGACGTTTTATTACTCCTCCCCATATTTATGGAGAATCTCATCGCCCGCCACATACGACGCATCGACCTTCTTCCCGGACTCCCTGTCAAACACGACGACATTAAGGCCCGGTCCCTGCAGATCATAATTGTTCAGATCCACTATGATCTGAGATCCGCTTCCCTCTTCCGCTGAGCGGCTCAGGGCCAGTACACTGACGCCGTCGACCTTTTCCTCATAAAGGTCGGAGGTGAGGGAGAAATCGCTTGTCTCATATACCACATTTCCCCGGTCAATGACTGCGATGTAGGCGTGATCACCGGCGGCGGAGTCGACATTTGCAAGCCCCAACGCTTTCAGCGACGCCTTCACCGTATCGGTCATGGACGGCGTGGTATCCCCGGAAGCCACAAATACATAGAGGTAGTTATCTGTGTCATATGTCTCGAGCATCCGCGCAAAATAGGAGGCTGTCCGGTTGTCCGTCGCCAGCGACTGACGTGCCCGGAAATGAAGATAACTCTCATAGTCCTTTTCGAGGAATTCATAGCCCTGTTCTTCCCGTCTGTCCGGCAGGTCACACAGACCCTTCAGCTCTTTTCCGAGGACAGCTGAAAATTTTTCGGCACCGCTCAGATTAAGATGCATCCCGTCGAGCGTATCCGTCGTGCAGTCAAGACCGAGCGAGGTGGTCTTATCGATGAGGTTGAGGCAGGAGAGGTGGTGTGCATTTGCAAATCTCTCCACCGCATAGCTCTCATTAATTCTCTGCGGGTACAGATTGTCTGTCAGAAGCCCCGGTCCGAACACAGGAAGGGTCAGGAACACAAGCTTTGTGCCGGTCTCTTCGCAGAGCTGCACGGTCTTCTCCATATACTCGGTGACAATTTCCGGAAGTTCGTAAGCCGTATCCGGTGCCACCGGCTCAAAGTATCCGGAGTCTCTCCCCTGCGCAAGGATCCAGGAACCGTACGCCGCCCCGGAATCCTCATGAACCACTTCCTCTTCCGTCAGATTTGTCCAGCGGGAATGATATTCGTACCACGGGAACAGGAAGCGGGTCAAATCATCTTCCTCCTTCCCGACGCCGCGAATCATCTCGTATCTTGATTTTGAGAAAAATGGCATGTTATCCGTTATATAGTGGAGATCCTCCGTTCCCTCATAGGTCGTCTGATAATCGCCCATTCCGACTTCAAGGACGACCATCTTCGGGTGCTGGCGCTCGATCGCATCCTTCAGTACATAGTAGGAAAGTGCGGCTGTCTGATCGCCTGTCCCGAGGTTATAGGCGGAGATGCCGTATTCATTGTAGAGCGTCATGGGGAAGACGCCCTGCTTGATTTTGGATGTTCCGAGGAACAGGACGTCGAAGCGGTCCTTGTCCTTCCGATAAAAGTCTCTCGGGAGTACATAGTTCCCGTCATCCGGCGTGAAGGCACGGAAAAAGAACCCGGCCGTGAGGGCAAGGATGATCAGGAACAGTATGTATGTGACAATACGCTTCGCAATAATCTTCATGGGTTTTATTCTTCATCGCGCAATGCTCGTGACTTGAGTCTGTAATACGCGCGCAACGTGATACTCGTTTTCTTACTCGTTTTTATTCATTCTGAAGTCTGTCAATCAGCTCACACATAGCGTCGACCGTATTGAAATTCTCCGGCACAAGGTCAGTGGCCTTCACCTTGATATCAAACTCGTCGTTGATCTCGCTGACGATAGAGATGATATCGAAAGAGCCGAGGATCTTGTCATCGATGAGAGCTTCCTCTCCCTCAAAGTCAACATCCGGTCTGGTCTCCTCAAGAATCTCCAGAAGTGCGCTTTTGATTTCGTCCATTGTTTTTCTCCTTTTCTTATAATTAATGTAATTAAAACTTCACTCTTGCCTCTTTCTATCTCTGACACGGGGTACAGACCTGTGTCAGAACTGCTGATACATAAACGCCCCGACATCAAACCCCGGACCGTAAACGCCGAAAATCAGAATCGCCCAGATTGCCGCAAGTACAACAATCCATCGGAACACGACCTGCTGGTCGGCAATCACATCGCGAATCCGGACGCCGCGTTCATTTACGATATCAACCGCGATCTGCAGAATAATCGCCAGCATGAGAATCGAAAATTCTCTCTCCGACACGCCGAGCTTAAATACAGATCCGTCGGTCAGCACCCATGGGTTGAAGGTCGAAAACGTCTTTTTCAGCATTTGCACTGCGACGACCGTGTTTGGCGTGCAGTCGAAGTAACGTCCGATCGTGACCAGGAATGTCGTCCTGACCATGCTGAACGCTTTCCATCCCGCGGACTTTCCGTTGATATGGAAAATTGCCCGCATTCTCTCATATACCCTCTCGAGCAGAGTATGACTCGATACCAGAGTGGCGTGGTATATACCGAAGATCACATAGCGCCAGCTGGCTCCGTGCCAGATACCTACAAGGACAAATACTATGAACGATGCCAGTGTCGTCGGTATAACTTTGCCGACATAGGGTCCGAGAGTCTTTTTGAGGTTCTTCTGCATTTTTGCAAACGGCTTCGACAAGGCCAGCGGATAGAACACATAATCCTTCATCCAGTTGCCGAGCGTCATATGCCACCTCGTCCAGAACTCGGACACGTCAAGCGCCATATACGGCTGGCGGAAATTCTCGGCGAGATGCACCCCGAAGAGCTCGGAAACGCCGATGACGATATCGATACCGCCCGCAAAGTCGCCGTACATCTGAATTCCGTAAAACAGCACGCCGAGGAAAACAGTGATGCCGCTGTAAGACTTCGCATCATACTGCGTAATGATCTCCTGAACGATGATCGCGCACCTCTCCGCTATGACCATCTTCTTAAAATAGCCCCACAGCATGCGGTAGATGCCGGTCCGGAAATTCCTTTCGTTGAAAGAGCGCTCTGCATAGAGATCCGGCGCGAGTGTATCGTGACGGCTGATAGGTCCCTGGATAATCTGCGGGAACCATGATGCAAACAGCGCGAACTGAAAGATGTTTCTGTCTGCGTCATATTTTTCATTATAGACATCGATGAGATATCCTGTCGTCTGGAATGTGTAAAA
>ODAI012166521.1_pt1 | contig 12213 bp, 11 predicted proteins | sample 1539321 | NCBI WGS metagenome assembly ODAI01 (sample SAMN02144231, study PRJEB22623) | gut metagenome | biome: sheep rumen | host: Ovis aries | place: New Zealand
AACAGGGTGCAGGTCATCCTTGAGTGTACCGAGCAGAAGGATAGCGGCGTACCGGGCATCTCCCGTTACATCACTACCAAGAACAAGAAGAATACTCCCGAGCGTCTTGAGCGCAAGAAGTACAACCCCTACCTCGGTAAGGTTACTGTTCATCGTGAAATTAAATAATTAGAGGAGAATAGATTATGGCAAAGAAAGCCGTTGCAACATTCGCAGCAAAGGCCGGTGCTAAGAGCATGGTCAAGTGCATCCGTATGGAGAAATCTCCCAAGACCGGCGCTTACGTTTTTACCGAGCAGCTGGTAGAAGCCGACAAGGCCAAGGAATTCTTCACTAAGAAGTAATACTACGATCTACGCCAGTGATTCTGGCAGACTGCAATCCTCCGGGCTCACAAACAGGGCCTCGGAGGATTGTTGTCGTAATGCTCTTTGGATAGTCATAAGACAATTAAAACAGTAAATTAGTTTCTCCGGGCCCCATAAAACATGGGAAAAGAGGCCCGGAGAAACTAATTTACTGTTTACACACCCCTAATTATTCGTTTTTACAGAGTTTATTTGTAAATTTGTGAGTTATGGCATTTAGTTTCTTTCAGAAGATTGGCCGGGCCATCGCCGGCCGCTCCAGAGTGGACGATGATACCCTGGACGCCATAGAGGAGGCTCTGGTAGAGTCGGATATGGGAGTGGATACCACCCTCAAGGTGATAGATGCTCTTGAAGAGCGGGTGAGCAAAGACAAATATATGAGCCAGGATGAGCTCCGCGGCATGCTCAGAGATGAGATCGCTGCCCTCATACCTCCCTCGGGTCCCTTCGTCCCCACCTCCACTCCATTCATCGTGCTGGTAGTCGGCGTAAACGGAGTAGGCAAAACCACCACCATAGGCAAGCTGGCATATTATTTTAAGTCCCAGGGCAAGAAGGTGCTCCTCGGAGCAGCCGACACTTTCCGTGCCGCCGCCGTGGACCAGCTCGATATTTGGGCTTCCCGCGCCGGCGTGGACATCATTAAGCAGCAGATGGGCTCCGATCCCGCAGCCGTGGCTTACGACACGGCCAAGGCGGCGGTTGCCAGAGGCGCAGATGTGGTGCTCATCGACACCGCAGGCCGCCTGCATAACCGAGTGGACCTCATGAACGAGCTCACCAAGATCCGCAACTCCGTGCGCAAGGTGGTCCCGGACGGCCCCCATGAGGTTCTGCTCATCCTGGATGCCAGCACCGGCCAGAACGCCTTCGCTCAGGCCAAGGAATTTGCCCGCGCCACGGACATAAGCGGCCTGGTTGTGACCAAGTTGGACGGCACTGCCAAAGGCGGGGTCGTGGTCGGCGTCAGCGACCAGTTCGGCATTCCCGTCCGCTTCATAGGCGTGGGAGAAAAAATTGAAGACATAAAGCCGTTCGATAAAGATTCTTTCGTGGCGGCGTTATTTAACCCAGAAGATATATGAAATTAAGTTACAGTTGGTTAAAGGACTATTTGAAGTGCGAACTCAGTCCGGCGCAGGTAGCAGAAGCTATGACCTCCATAGGCATAGAAGTGGATGCTGTTGAGGAAAGTGAAGAGATCCCCGGAGGGCTGGCCGGAGTTGTTGTGGCTCGAGGGATTGAGTGTGAGCCCCATCCGGGTAGCGATCATTTGCATATCACTAAGGGTGATGACGGTGGCGCCGAGCCTCTTACAGTAGTGTGCGGTGCGCCCAATGTGGCTGCAGGACAGAAAGTTCTCTTTGCCAGGATAGGTACGGTTCTTCCCGGAGATTTCAAGATCAAGAAGTCCAAAATACGCGGAGTGGAATCCATGGGCATGATTTGCGCCGAGGATGAATTGGGCATAGGCACTTCCCATGAGGGAATAATGGTGCTGCCCGAGTCTGCGGTAGTAGGGACTCCTGCCAAGGAGTATCTGCATCTCAAGACCGAAGCTGTGATCGAGTACGAGATAACGGCCAACCGCGTAGATGCCGCTTCGCATTGGGGCGTTGCCCGTGACCTCTATGCCTGGTGTGTATTCAACAATATCCCTTGTGAACTTGTACCTCCTCTTGCAGACGGTATCCCCGTGTCCGATCCCGACATGTCCGGATTGGTGGACGACGCTCAGGCCGAGGCACCCTGCGTGCAGGTCGAAGACCCTTCAGGCGCCCCCAGGTACACCGGCGTCACAATGCGCGGGCTCAAGGTCGGTCCCTCTCCGGAGTGGCTCCAGAAGCGCCTCATGAGCATCGGAAGCCATCCCATCAACAACATAGTGGACGTCTCCAACTATGTCCTGTTCGAGCTTGGACAGCCGCTTCATACCTTCGATGCGGCCAAGATCGGCGGCGGCAAAGTGATTGTGCGCCGTGCACAGGACGGCGAAGTCATACGCACCCTCGACGGCGTGGAGCGTAAGCTCAAATCGACCGACGTGGTCATTGCCGACGACAAGGGCCCGATGTGCATAGCCGGAGTGTTCGGCGGCGAAGAAAGCGGCGTAAGCGATTCTACCACAGATGTTTTCATCGAAAGCGCATATTTCGATCCTGCCTCCATCCGCAAGACTTCCAAACGTGAGGGCCTTCAGACCGACGCCTCGTTCCGCTTCGAGCGCGGCTGCGATCCCCGTATGCCTTTGTACGCCCTCAAGCGTGCGGTAGAGCTCCTGCGCGAATGCGCCGGCGGCACTGTGGTTGGCAAGATTTACGATTGCTGCAATGAACTTCCCGGGCGTAAACGCATAGAACTCGACTATGCCCGCATCCGCTCGTTCGTAGGCAAGGACATCGACAATGCCTCCATAGACAAGATACTCGGCGCCCTGTGCTATGAGTTCGTGGAGCGCGACGGCGACAAGGCGGTGGTTCTGGCTCCGTCTTACATGGTTGATGTTTACAGGGAGTGCGACGTCGTGGAGGAGATACTCCGCATCTACGGCTACAACAACATAGACCTGCCGCATCACATGAAGATGTCTGTGGCTCCGTCACCTGTTCCCGATCCGGAGGCTATACGCAACAACGTCTCTAATTTCCTGGCTGCCAATGGCTTCACGGAGATTATGAACAACTCCCTCACCAAGAAAGACTACTACGGCAAGCTTGAGTCGTTCCCCGCATCGGCATGCGTGGATATTGTGAATCCTCTTAGCCAGGACCTCAATGTGATGCGCCAGACTCTCATTCTTGGCGGGCTTGAAGTGGTGGCGTACAATGTCAACCGCCAGATCTATTCCGTGAAGACATTCGAGTACGGCAATGTCTATCGCAGGCTAGAAGGCGGCGACAGCACCAAACTGGAAGGGTATGAGGAACATGGCTGCTTCTGCCTTATGATGTCGGGAACTCCCGACAAATCCTGGAAGTCCGCACCGGCCAAGTCCGATTATTTCCAGCTCAAGGGTTATGTGGAGCTGTTGCTCAAGCGCTATGGAGCCGATCTGTATCAGCTGTGGGCCGAGGCTGCCCCTTCTGATATCTTCTCGGACGGAGTGTGCTACAACCTTCCCGGAAAGGGCCAGACCCTCCTTACCATGGGAGTCGTGGCGCCTGCTCTGTGCAGAAGTTTCGGCATCAAACAGCAAGTCGTGGCGGCCGAAATATGCTGGCCTGTGTTCTTCGAACTTGTCAAACGCGACAAAGTGGCTTTCAAGGAACTTCCCAAGTTCCCCGAGGTCCGCAGAGACCTTGCGCTTCTGCTCGACGAAAGCGTGAGCTATGCAGACCTTCGTGCCGCTGCCTTCAAGCAGGCCAAGAAGCTTCTCAGGCAGGTAGGCCTCTTCGATGTGTACCGCGGAGACAAGATTCCTGCCGGCAAGAAGCAGTACGCCCTGAGTTTCGTCATCCGGGACGAGGAGAAGACGCTCACCGACCAGGATACCGAAAGGCTCATGGACAGGCTGCTCCAGATGTTCCGTAACGATTTTGGTGCAGAACTCCGATGAAACTCCGTGTCCGGTATATTCTGTCCGCGGTTGCGGTCCTTTGCCTGCTGTGCTCATGCGGCGGCAGGGTCCGCATAATTCCCCGCGGAGTGATGTCGGACATTTACGCAGAGATGCTCCTTGCCGACCAGTGGCTTGAAGATCATGGTACGGAACGCTCCATGGCTGACACAATGCTGTTCTACGACCCTATTTTCGAACGCTACGGCTACACTTTCGAAGACTATGACGCCAGCGTGAAGAAATATCTTGAAGACCCTGAAAAGTATTCCAAGATATTCAAGGACGCCTCCGACAAACTGAAGAAAAAACGTGACATATACCGCAAACGTTCCGACCGTCTTCAGGAAATACGGGACTTCAATGCGTCCATTAAGGGGTACAGGCAGAAGGATTTTGACCGTGATACCCTGCTGTGGCGTTCCTCGTATAAAGACTCGCTGCGGCTCCATATAGCTGATTCATTGTTCCGTGACTCACTGTTCCGTGATTCATTGCTGCGCGATTCTCTGCATCGTGACTCACTTCGTCTTGACTCACTTCGTCTTGACTCACTTCGTCTGGATCCATTGAAGCGGCCTTTGAGAGTATCCCGCACAGCCAGGCGCAGGGTCATGACGAGACATAATTTATAAATACTTCTACATATGGATTATCTTGATAAATACGGGTACACCCCCGATGAAGAAAAGATTGCTGCAGGTATCAAGGCTATCGCTGACAACCCGGATGAGCTTTCTTCTCCCGAGGTCCTGAAGCAGTGCTTCTCATTGATGGACCTCACCACTTTGCATACATCCGATACTGCCGAGTCCGTTTCAAAATTGGTGGACAAGGTCAACAAACTTCCCGAGGCTTTTCCGGATTATCCGGCTCCTGCCTCCATTTGCGTTTATCCCAATTTCGCTTCTGTCGTCCGCAGCCGCAAGCAGGATCCGCAGGTGCACGTGACAACCGTTTCCAGTTGTTTCCCCTCCGCCCAGAGTTTCCTCGAGGTGAAGGTGCGCGAATGCGAACTGGCGGTCAAAGAAGGCGCGGACGAAATTGATATAGTCCTTGCCCTCAATGCTTTCCTTGCAGGTGACATGGACCGCGCCTATGAGGAAATAGTCACCATGAAGAACGCGATTGACAAAGCGGCAGTGGCCGAGAACCGCGACGTGGTGCTCAAAGTCATCCTCGAGACCGGACTCCTCGTGTCTCCTGCCCAGATTGCCCGCGCTTCTTTCCTGGCCATGGAAGCAGGCGCCGACTTTATCAAAACATCTACCGGAAAGGTCGATGTGAACGCGACTCCTGTCGCCGCCTACGTTATGTGCGAGGCTATCCGCCGCTATTATGAGGTGTCGGGCCGCAAGGTAGGTTTCAAGGCCGCCGGAGGCATCTCCACAGCTGCTGACGCCCTTTGCTATTACTACATCGTTGCCAATATCCTGGGCCGCGACTGGCTTTGCAGGGAACGCTTCCGCTTTGGTGTGAGCCGCCTTGGCAACAGCCTTATGAGTGCTATCGAACAAAAAACCGTTACTTTCTTCTAAAGTATGCATAAGCCGATTCTCCTTATACTGGTACTTTTCCTTTGCTGCTTCTGCAATTCGCCTCATACCGGGCTGCAGACAGGAGACCTGATCTTTGTCGGCATCCCTTCCGACTATCGTATCGAAGGGTCCATTGAGGATGCTATTTCGGCATCTACTTCCGACGATGCCGACTTGAATATTATCCATACGGCCATTGCTGAAGTAAAAGGGGATTCGGTGTGGATTATAGACGCTACCATCAAGCATGGGGTGGACAGGCATCCGCTTGATACTTTTCTCCGGGATTTCACCCTGAAGGACGGTTCGCTGCCCAAGTTCATAGTGATGCGCCTGAAAGACAACTCCATGGCTCCAGCCTACGTGGAAATCGCCAAGAATTATCTGGGCCTGGCATATAACAACACGTTTATGCCTTGTGATACTGCTCTTTATTGCACTGAGCTCGTCCGCAACAGCTATGTCAATTCGGATGGGAGCTATGTGTTCAGTGAAGCGCCTATGAATTTTCTTGCTCCCGACGGGACCATGCCAGTTTACTGGGAAGAAATATTCGCATTGCTGGGCAGGCCGGTTCCTCAGGGAGAACCGGGGACAAACCCTAACGCAATGATGCATGAGGCATGTCTGGAAAAGGTGACCGACACTGTTTTTGACAATGTTAAAAGCCCTGCCCAGAAATGATAAAACTGCTTTTCACTCTGCTGCTTGCAGCTGCCGCAATTGATGTTCCGGTGAGCTGGCAACCGGAAGTCAAGAAGACTTCCGATGGCTACGAACTAACGGTAACCGGCCAGATTGCGGACGGATATTACATACATCCCATGACGGAAGCTTATGTAGGTGCATCTCTTGCGGTGGAGGAGAACGAGTCTGTGCAGTGCCTGGGGCTGGTGTCCGAGCAATACACCCCGTCGGATTACAAAGGCGAAAACGTGGTCACCGGGACCTATGTGCTGCGCCAGAAGCTTGAACTTTCAGGCGAGGGCAAAACGGAGGTCAAGGGCACTGTCCAATGGAGTGCCTGCTCCGGCGATGCATGCGGCCTTCCGGAGGAATATGAATTCAGCGTTCCGGTAAAGCTTCCCGGCGCATCCGGGAGTTCAGGACTGTGGGGCCTTATACTCGAAGCCATCCTCTGGGGGCTTCTGATGCTGCTGACGCCATGCGTTTTCCCTATGGTCCCCATGACCGTATCGTTCTTCCTCAAACAGTCGGATAATCCGACGGCCGGACGTTTCAAGGCTCTGATGTACGGACTGTTCATAGTCCTGCTTTACACGGTGCCGATATGTATCATAATCGGACTCACGTGGGCTTTTGGCGGTTCTGCGGTCACGGCCGATATATTCAACTGGCTGTCAACGCATTGGCTGCCGAATATCCTGTTCTTTATCATCTTCATGGTGTTTGCTGCATCCTTCTTCGGGGCCTTCGAAATCGTGTTGCCTTCGAAGTGGGTCAACAAGGCCGACAAGGGCAGTGACAAGGGAGGCTTGCTGGGCGTTTTCTTCCTGGCGCTTACCCTCGTGCTTGTGAGTTTCAGCTGCACCGGTCCCATCGTGGGTACGGTTTTGATAAAGAGCACCAGCGGGGAATTCTGGGCGCCCATGGTCACAATGCTGGCGTTCAGCATCGCCTTTGCCATACCTTTTGTGCTTTTCGCCTTTTTCCCTTCGGTCCTCAAGAAACTGCCCAAGAGCGGGGGATGGCTGAATAGCGTGAAGGTTGTGCTGGGCTTTATCGAAGTCGCCCTTGGCCTGAAGTTCCTGAGCACTGCAGACCAGACATATCACTGGCATCTGCTGGACAGGGAGATTTACCTTGCCATATGGATCGTGTGCTTCACCCTGCTGGGGCTGTATCTGCTCGGCAAGATACGTTTCAAGTACGATTCGCCCGTGGAGCATCTTTCGGTTGGACGTCTTGCGTTGGTAATCATAGACTTTACCTTTGTGCTTTATCTGCTGCCCGGTCTTTGGGGCGCCCCGCTCAAGGCGCTCAGCGGCTACCTTCCGCCTTTGGAAACCCAGGACTTTGTGCTGGGACAATACACTCCGCAGGCTGCACCGGCAGAGACGACGCTCCAGCAGCAGTACGGCTCTGAAGTGTCTCTCGCACATGGGCTTAAAGGCTACTCGAAGCTCGAAGACGGCATTGCCGCTGCGGCTGCAGAAGGGAAGAAAGTCTTTGTGGACATTACCGGTCATGGCTGCGTGAACTGCCGTGAGATGGAGGCGCGCGTGTGGAGCGATCCCCGCATCCTGCAGTCTCTTCGGGACGACTATGTGATTGTCTCACTGTATGTTGACGACAAGACCAAGCTTCCTGAGAGCGAATGGGTTACCACCGCTTCCGGAAAGGTCTTGAAAGATGTTGGCAGAGTGAATGCCAATCTTGTCATGGAACGCTTCGAGGTAAACTCCCAGCCAAATTATTTTATTCTTGATGCCGAAGGAAATGTGCTGAAGGGCCCGCGCGGCTACAATCTGGACCGTGACGATTTTCTGTCTTTCCTAAAATAAACACGAGCATATGTATAAGTACACAGAAGTATCTGATTTCAAGTATGTGCTGAGCCTGGACAATCATGTGGAGATTTGTTCGGCAATTGCTGCATTCTGTGAAGAAATGGATATTTATGCGGGGTCTGTGAGCGGCATCGGAGCCATCAACGAGGCGACTTTCCGCTTTCTGGATCCGGCTACCAAACAGTACGTGGACAAGACCTTTAACGAGCAGATGGAGATTACCAACCTCACCGGCAACATTTCCCAAAAGCCCGACGAGCCCATGTCTCCGTACCTGCACATTCACATCACTGCGAGCCGCAGGGATTATACCTGTGTGGGCGGACATCTTCTCAGCGCCCGCGTGAACGGCGCTTGTGAACTGATAGTGGAAGATTTCTACGACGCTGTGCTTGAGAGGGTCTTCGACCCCGAAACCGGATTGAATCTGTATAAACTATAATCCCTGGATATGTCATTCGCCATGATCGTCGAGCTGCTCATCGTGCTGGCAGCTCTGTATGTAGGCTCGCGCTATGGCAGCCTTGCACTTGGTGCCATTTCCGGAATTGGCTTGGCCATTCTGGTATTCGGCTTTGGGCTCCAGCCCGGCACCCCTCCCACCGATGTTATCTATATCATCATTGCGGCGGTCACCTGCGCCGGAACCCTTCAGGCTTCCGGGGGTATGGACTGGATGATTCAGATAGCGGAAAAGATGCTCCGGAAGCATCCTGAGCATATTACTTTTCTGGGCCCCCTTGTGACCTTCTTCCTCACCGTGCTTGTGGGTACGGGGCATGTGGTCTATACTATCATGCCTATTATCTGCGACATAGCTCTCAAGAAGAACATTCGCCCCGAGCGTCCCTGCGGTGTGGCGTCGGTGGCTTCCCAGGTGGGAATAACCTGCTCGCCAATTGCAGCGGCCGTGGTGGCGTTCGTGACAATTTCCAACGCCAATGGCTACATGGTGTCTATCCCTCAGGTGCTCATGGTCACCATTCCTTCCTGCGTCATCGGCCTCATGTGCGCCTCGCTTGCTTCTTACAAACGCGGCAAAGACCTGGACAAAGATCCCGAGTTCATCAAGCGTAAGTCCGATCCGGAGCAGTATGCTTATATGTATGGCAATACCGCCACTACCCTCGACAAGCAGATTACTCCGCAGGCAAAAGCTTCCGTGTTTATATTCCTGGGGTCGCTCCTGATCATCGTGGCCTTCGCGTTCCTTCAGATGTTCCATGTCTCCGACGGCAGGACGGTGGCTCAGGCTGTGAACCTGCCCAAGATGAACATCTGCATCCAGATTATCATGCTCATGGCTGCGGCCTGCAACATCATGTTCTGCAAGGCCTCTCCCAAGAAAGCAGTCGCTGGAGCCGTGTGGCAGTCCGGTATGGTAGCGGTGGTTGCCATATATGGCATTGCCTGGCTTGCCGATACCTATTTCGGCAACTATATGGAAGAGATGAAGCAGATGCTCTCGGGCATCGTTACCAGCTATCCATGGAGCATAGCCTTCGTGTTCTTCCTGGTGTCGGTCCTTATCAATTCCCAGGGTGCGGTGGTGGTGGCCATGCTGCCGCTCGCTTATGAACTGGGTATCGCCGGTCCGGTGCTGCTTGGCGTGCTCCCGAGCGTTTACGGCTACTTCTTCATCCCCAATTACCCTTCCGATATCGCCACGGTCAACTTCGACCGTTCAGGAACCACTGTTATCGGTAAGTACCTTCTGAACCACAGCTTTATGATGCCTGGTTTGATAAGCGTCATCGTTGCCACGGTGGTCGGATACCTCATTACGAATGTCATCTTTGCCGGTTACTTTGCTGGTTTTGTGCAATAAGTTCCCGGCTGTGTGCTTTTATAACGGCTCTCTGCATGCGCGGAGGGCCGTTTTTGCAAATAAGAGTGGCGACACTTTTTTAAACGGATAAAAGCTTTCAACTTTGCATCGAAACTAAACGAAAAACTATGAAGAAGTTCATTACATGTCTTGCCGTTGCTTTTGCTGCGTTCGGTTGTTCCAAAGAAGGCGTCTTCTTTTGGGAGAAGCCAGACAGTTCGGGAGAAGAACTGTCACACGATATGATTGTGCTGGGCGAGCAGCTCCAGGATCCTTATTCAGTTGTGAATATGTCCAAGGCTCTGCAGTCCGTGGTACCTGCCGGGGCAGGGAGGACCACCATTGATCCAACCGATTACTATGTGCGCTTTTTGCCCAAAGATGAGGAACAGATGAACTCGCTGCTTTCGGCTGGCCTCGAGCTTATCGACCATCCGCTCGATTACCGCATCCTGAAAGACGGAGACTGGTATCATGATCCATCGGTACCCGAGGGTCAGATAACATGGCAGTATGCAGTTGTGCCTGTGGGTTTTGAGTTTCCCAAGGGCATACGCTATGAAAGACTTGACGAGTGTTTTATAGCCGAGCATAATCCTTCCACGAAGTCGGACGGGATTGATTGGGATGCCGTGGAAATGGAGGCTTACAGGCTCACCGGCAACATGGACCTTTACACTAAAGCAGGTTCCGAAACTGAGTCTGCGCGGCCTAGCGGCAGGATTGCCATTATGGATCCGGGCTTCGATGAGGAACCTGTTGGTGTAAAGGGAGTAAAAGTGTGCTGCAATGCTTTTGTGAAGTTCAGCACATGTTACACCGACGAAGAAGGTTATTACAAGATGTCCAGGACGTTTAATACGGCGGTGCGATACAGGCTGGTGTTCCAGAATGTCAAGGGCTTCAGCCAGGGCATGAACCTGATTCTCATTCCGGCTTCTACCTCCGGTCTGGGCAAGCATGAGCCGTCCGGGCTGAATGTTCTGATTGATGCCGGTTCGGAGCGTAAACTGCTCACCCGCTGTGCGGTGAATAATGCGGGTTATGATTATATGGAAGCTGTGGCGGAGTTTCCTGAATCACTGCCGGCGCCTCCCAAAGATTTCAGAATATGGAACCTGCAGATATGGAACGGTGAGTTGCCTCTGATGATGCACCATGGCGTTTTGATTGAGACTTACGAGCCTCTGGTCCAGGCACTTGGAAATTATACCCCCATAGTAAAGCTGCTGCCTCCAGACGTTGTTCTGGGGGTCAAAGGGGCCGAGACTTATTCAGACATCTACGCTCATGCGATGCATGCGTTTGCCCATGGCGGTCATTTCTCCCTGGCCGGTAAAGAATGGTGGGCCCATTACGCCCAATTTGCCCTTAAGTCCTTGGTGTCTTCTGCCAGCCATGATAATTACGGCTCCCGCGACGACGATGATTACCCTTATTGCGAGATAGCTGAGAACTATGCTTTCTATTTGCAGAGTGCATTGTACCGTAGGCACTACAAGGAGTCGTCGGCATTGTTCGGCACCGGGTACTGGTTCGCCCCTCAGCTGCTCATGTTTCTGGATGAGCGGGGACTGGGAATAGACAAACTGCCTCCCTTGTTTACGTCGGATGTGGTTGATATGGAAGTGCTCCAGGCCAAGATGCTCAGCTACTATCCTGCCTTCAAAGGCGTTATCAATGAAGCTTTTACTCGATATGGAAATTAAAACTTATACTATGAAAAACTTACTGTCGGCAGCCGCAGGTCTCTTCCTGTGGGTTGTAGTCGGAGCACAAAATTATTCAGTAACGACAAATGTGTTGGACTACTTGGATTATGGGACGTTGAATGTGGAAGCGTCCTGCGGTATTGCCAGACGGTGGACTTTGCTTGCCGGAGTAAAGTATAACCCCTTCTACTGGCAGAAAGGCGACGCCCAGGTCGCCGACCGTCAGCGAAGCGTGGAGGCCGGGGCGCGTTTCTGGCCATGGCATATTTACTCCGGCTGGTGGCTGGGCGGCAAGCTGAAGTGGCAGGAATACAATTTCGGGGGCTTTTCTTCTCCCGCGGCTTCAGAAGGAGACCGCTATGGCGGAGGGCTTTCTGCCGGCTACACCTTTATGTTGAATACACACCTGAACCTTGATATCGGAATGGGATTGTGGGGCGGCTATGACAAATACAAAGTTTATGAATGCCTCCATTGCGGGCGGATGAACGGAGAAGGAGAGAAAATTTTCATTCTTCCTAACGATATTCTGCTCACAATATCGTACATTTTCTGAAAAAATTGTATATTTGCAGTCCAATCCGAGCGCGGGTGGCGAAATGGTAGACGCGCTAGTTTCAGGAGCTAGTGGGGTAAAACCTGTGTGAGTTCGAGTCTCATCTCGCGCACAAGAGCTG
>ODAI014065584.1_pt1 | contig 12213 bp, 9 predicted proteins | sample 1539321 | NCBI WGS metagenome assembly ODAI01 (sample SAMN02144231, study PRJEB22623) | gut metagenome | biome: sheep rumen | host: Ovis aries | place: New Zealand
ATAAGTATGCCTCCTCTTTTTTTTCTTTTATTCTATCAAAAATCCCGGGAAATTTCAACCCACCCGGGCTTGCAGGGATAAGTTCTTGCCCGATATTGGTCGCAAAAGTCAAAATAGATCACCCCCGCGCTTGCGGGGATAAGGGGAGATACGTTCCCTCTGTGCCGTTAAGCACGGGATCACCCCCGCGCTTGCGGGGATAAGCTCATTTATGCCGTCGGAGAATTCTACCTCATAGGATCACCCCCGCGCTTGCGGGGATAAGCCGAGGGCGGGGCTTACCGTCTCGATGCAATGTAGGATCACCCCCGCGCTTGCGGGGATAAGCTGTTAACAAAGATACTGACGGCAAGGTCGATAGGATCACCCCCGCGCTTGCGGGGATAAGTTTACAACCACGGTTGCGCATCCTAAACAGTCAGGATCACCCCCGCGCTTGCGGGGATAAGCAGTTGAAGATTGCTTAATGGTATCTATCCCAAGGATCACCCCCGCGCTTGCGGGGATAAGCGCTCGGAGAAACACCGTTGTTGAGGTTAGCCAGGATCACCCCCGCGCTTGCGGGGATAAGTGCGTGTATCTATGTCAAAATTTACCGTTTCCATGGATCACAACCGCGCTTGCGGGGATAAGTTATCTTCATCGGAAGCGTTTTTGACTTCCTCGTGGATCACCCCCGCGCTTGCGGGGATAAGGAGATTTAATTACGAAGTCAAGGATAGGTGATAGGATCACCCCCGCGCTTGCGGGGATAAGTCAGAGCTTCGCCTTTAAGTTTTTTCTTGCTGAGGATCACCCCCGCGCTTGCGGGGATAAGGAACAGCGGCAGGAGCTACAAAAAAGCATTTAAGGATCACCCCCGCGCTTGCGGGGATAAGCGCAAAACTCATTGCTACAGAGGACACAGGTCAGGATCACCCCCGCGCTTGCGGGGATAAGTCCACGTGAAAAAGCGGCAGACGAAGCTATATAGGATCACCCCCGCGCTTGCGGGGATAAGGCAAACTAAAGAATATTTATGGAGAAAATGATAGGATCACCCCCGCGCTTGCGGGGATAAGCTTTTTGGCAAAAGCGCACAGGAGCTTAACCCAGGATCACCCCCGCGCTTGCGGGGATAAGCCCATTTTTCTTTGATAACTCCGAATAGTGCTAGGATCACCCCCGCGCTTGCGGGGATAAGGAGAGGTAACAGCGATAGTAAAGGCTGCGGCGAGGATCACCCCCGCGCTTGCGGGGATAAGTGTTTTAAAAAGATACACATTCAATATTATTGAGGATCACCCCCGCGCTTGCGGGGATAAGGGCATCAGCAGTTGTCCGCAGTACGTGATTGAGGGATCACCCCCGCGCTTGCGGGGATAAGTTTTTCAGCCTTTGCGCCGTACACGTACTGCCAGGATCACCCCCGCGCTTGCGGGGATAAGCGACCGAAAAACAGCCGGGATAATCATTAAGAGGGATCACCCCCGCGCTTGCGGGGATAAGAAAACAAATGACAAATCCGAGAGATGCGCTCGAGGATCACCCCCGCGCTTGCGGGGATAAGTGATTGATGCCGTCAGCAAATAAAAGACCTATAGGATCACCCCCGCGCTTGCGGGGATAAGCTATAGGAGACTTCAAAGCTTGGGGTGCGTACAGGATCACCCCCGCGCTTGCGGGGATAAGACATCTATATATACATCTTTCGGCAAAGACCAAGGATCACCCCCGCGCTTGCGGGGATAAGTGTCGCTACACCCGATGTTTCGGATATAGGTAGGGATCACCCCCGCGCTTGCGGGGATAAGTTGCAGGACTTCTACGGTATCGAGGTACCGCTAGGATCACCCCCGCGCTTGCGGGGATAAGGCTCAAATATCCACTTGAGCTTCCACTTGGCATAGGATCACCCCCGCGCTTGCGGGGATAAGAATGCAGAAGCTGAAAGCGACAACAAATGCGGAGGATCACCCCCGCGCTTGCGGGGATAAGCGAGGGTCCTTAATATATATCTGAACACTCGTAGGATCACCCCCGCGCTTGCGGGGATAAGTTTATACAAACAAACAAGTAAAAACCTTACCGAGGATCACCCCCGCGCTTGCGGGGATAAGGGACATATGCGCCGAGTGAAATGGGAGAAGCTAGGATCACCCCCGCGCTTGCGGGGATAAGTCATATTTACCTCTCTTTCAGTTTATCCATTTTAGGATCACCCCCGCGCTTGCGGGGATAAGCAAAGATAGGTGTACGCGGCTTTTGGACAGGTAGGATCACCCCCGCGCTTGCGGGGATAAGTTGTAGGCATGGATTTCATCCGCAATACCTATAGGATCACCCCCGCGCTTGCGGGGATAAGAACAGCTGTTTGCTCCTTTGGAAAAATGAAAAAGGATCACCCCCGCGCTTGCGGGGATAAGCTACTACAAACCTTTTCGCACTACCGTCTGTAAGGATCACCCCCGCGCTTGCGGGGATAAGACTAAAAAAGTATGAAAAATAAGCGGTTTTATAAAAACCAAACTTAAATTTCATTTAACTTTTCAAAGACCCTTAGTATACGTCTACAATTATACAACATTTTATCCGAATCATCAACCCGAATTTCAAAATATCCTGCAACTGCATCAAGAGAATAGCCATCCAAATCGTCAAGTTTTTTTCTTGCAAGCCTCATAGTATCCGTCAATTGATTTCTAAAAATCGGAATACCATTTATCTCGCACTCTTTTTGAACATAACGCACAACAGAATTTATATTATGTCCGACAATACGCTTACCGCCGCAAAATTCGCCAAACTTTGTCAATGCGTCTTTTATTGTCATACCTTTGCTGACAAGCAATTCATCTGTAACACCCGTTAGTTCTGCAATATCCTGCCGAAGCGTTTCTTCACATTTTACAAGAAAACAGCAATTCTCCGACTCATTGCCGTTTTTAATATGTAAAGCCGCCATTTTTATTATTCTGCCCGATATAATAACAATATCCGCAATCATAAAATCATTATATTCTCCCGATGCATATCTTTGCTTTAGTCTGTTTTTATGATATACAGCAGCTTTTGAGGCGGCTTTATAATTAAAATCATCATTGGTTTCCATCCTGCGGTACACAAGTTTTATTCCGTCAAAATCTATCGGCTCCCAATCGGTATTATGTATTCTGAACTCCAGTTTTTGCTCGTTATTCGAAGAATATGCCATAGAAGCTCTTCCGGTTTTTATATTTGTGCATATTCTATCCCAAACAGCATCACGTACTCTGGCATTCATGTTTCCGACAAATACATTTGTATCTATTTCAAATAGCCACCGTGTCAAATCACCCCTGAGCTTTTGGGGACAGTTTGACAATACGATCACAACCATCATTTGACATCATTCCCACCGTACTGTTTTCCAAAATCTACAGTTTCCTTTTTGTCATCCCACAAATACATTATTTTTTCCTCGGTTTCTTTATCATCCTCCAATAAAAATTTTATGTCATGCACCATTCTTTCAAGCAAATGCGCCTTTACCATTTCATCTCTTACGCGCCGTCTTACCGCACCCGACAAGTCATCCGGTTTTTGAGCTGTGATTTCAAAAGCTATCGGTATAGTTATCTCCGCTTTATACAGATCTGCAATATCATATACAAAAGAACAATCATGCCCAACATGAACAAATCCCAAAGCCGGAGAACAGCCGACAGCACATACTACTGCATTGGCAAGTCCGTACAAACAGGCATGTGCCGCCGAAAGAGCCTGATTGATCATATCAGAAGCGCCAAAGTTTTCAGGGTCGTATTCCCTGCCGTTCCACTCAACATCCCACTCTTTTGACGCTTTGCGATAAACCGACCTTATTCGGCTTCCTTCTCTGCCTCTTAACTGCTGTAAGGTAAGTTTTGAAACTTCTTCATCGGGAAATCTCATCAAATACATTTTTCTGACCACTTCAAGATGCTTTCTTTGATTTGAGACCAGTTCCGCTTGACGAACTATCAGGCGGGAACTGTGTGTAAGCGGTCTGCCGCCTGCATAATAACGCACGCCGTGTTCGCCTATCCAACAAACACTTACTCCCGCATCCCCGATAAGTTCCATAGCACGATGTGTTATCTCGGTCCCCGGTCCTAACAAAAGCACCGATATTGCACCCGAAGGAATATGCGTGACTCCTTTTTCATCAAAAACGGTTATAGCACTATCCTGTCGGTTTATTTTGCAGTGTTCGAGATATAAAAAAGTGATCCTGTCCGTTACTTTTGGAAGTTCCTGTATATCGGGACGTATCATCCCCGGAATATCCGACATATTTTTCACCTCACCCGATAACTGTCATAAGCCCCATACCATATGCTTTTCCCCTGCCAATACCACATAGAAGCACATTTTTAAATAGTTCTGCATTCTTGACCGTCAATATACCCTCATATGTTACGGATAAAATGGATACCGTTTTGTTATCCGACTTATAAAACTTATTCCATTTGCTTTGTGTAACATCAAACTCGTCAACATCAAGTAAAAATCCGTTTTTTTCACCCTTTTCCACAAGCCACTTTTTTTGATATTCGCTTGTTATATGCGCACAGACTTTGCCGCGCTTTCCGTCTTTATCATACACAGACACAGTCGGGTTTGCCGTCAGTCTGAAACGCAGGCGCATATCATTTTGTATACGGTTGACAAGTGTATCATAGTTTTTTGTTTCCCAACCGCTTTCTGTGCCGAATTGTTTGCAAAACTCGGTAAGGTCGGGCTTTTCACCGCTTAAAAGCAATAAATATAAACTTCCGTTAAGGTTATCAAGTCTCCATAAATTTCTCTGTCTTTCTCCTTTAAAAGAGTTTTCTATTGCACCGTGAAATTTGCTTGGAGAATGGAGCGCACGCATGACCTCGCGGCCGGTCGTATCAAGCAATACTCTGGATAAATACATTTTATCACCCCAATTCCGTAAATGGATCGTGTAAAGTAACCGTTTCTACAATATCTGTCGTCGGCATTTTATCAACGTATCCGTGGTCTTTTACATTGCGCCATGTAAATTTACGATGTTTTTTGCTAAAAGAAACAGGTACATCCTGCAATACCGAAAACGCTTCCTCTGCCGTGCCGTCTGTAATGATGCGCAGTTTTCCGAGCGACGCTCTTTGTCTTGATGCTTCAAGCTGCCACGGTTCTTCTTTTAAGGCACTCAAAATATCCTTTTCTTGTATGCCCAGTACCAACGGCATAGTCGGCGGACAGGAACGCCTGCCGAGAAAAAGCGGAAACACGGGATTTTTAAGTGCAAATTCAAGTTTTGACAAAAGTTCGTTATCCTCACTTTCAAAACCCACAACAAAAATCGCATCGGAAAGGTAGTATCTGTTTGTTATATACGGTTTTTCGCCTACCGCGGTATGATAATCCCGCAGCAGTTCGCCCTCTTTGTCAACACGTACTCCAAATTTCAGTTCACTTAACCGTTTAAGTGCTTCATCATCTTCACGTGATATACCGAGTGCGGCGGCAAGCATACCTATAACACCGCTTTTTGTGGGATAAGGCAAAGTTCGCCTTGTTTCAAACTTTGAATCCGCTCCCCATGCCTGCAGAGGGGCTGCAAGCCTTAGCAATAAAGTTGCCATTATATCACCTCATTTCAGATATTTTCGGAAATATATTTATGCAGCTTTTCAAGCAGTTCATTAATGTTGACTTTTTCGGCGCCGAGTATTCCGTTATGTCCTATGACAAAACTGCAAACGGGTTCGCCGCAGTAATCAGAATATATCTTCTGCGCATATTCAAAAAGTTTTTCTTCCGATTTTTCAACATAGCCTTTTTCCTCATAGTGTTCATTTGCCCTGACAGCCTTTTCAAATGCACCCGAAAGATTAACGGGCTGGTCTGTTCTTATCGTTACATAGACCATATCGGGAAGTGTCTTGTTTGCATAGGAATTCTGTTTGCCTGTAGGCATAGAACGGATAAAGGCATCCGCAAAACCCTTTACGGCATCAGCCGTATCTGCACCAATGATATTGAAAAGATCTACAGCATTTACCGTAGCATATCTGTAAAGCGTAGCAGAATTGAATTCCATCGTTCCAAGATGACCGGCACCCGCATTATCGGTCTGAGAATAATCGTCAACAGCTGTAAAATAGTCGTATTCGTTTTGGATAGCATGGGTGGATATGCTGTGTGCGACCTGTGCACAGGCATCAACATTAAGGTCGTTATCATCTGCCGCCATTCTGCCGAAAAGTGCAAGGTCAATAGACGGAGCTTCTTTTAGTGCCGCTTTGTATGCTTTTTTATCTTTTTCGCCCGAAAGTTTCAATTCCGCCAATCTGTCCGCCTGAATACTGCTTATAAAAAACAGTGCGCCCGTAACATTGCCCTTTTTATCATTTACTTTTATGCCTGCATCGGTAAGTGCGGCAGCCGCAAGTTTTGCGGCATCTTCATCACTCACGGAGGGATCACGTTTTTGAATTGCCTTCGCAATAAGCACCGCCGCATACTTTGTTCTGAAACCAAGCTGATCATCCGCAAATATATCCATAAAACGACTTCTCATTGCGTGTTTCCATGCCTGACTTGATACCCTTGCCCTGTTTACACCGCCGTATACGGCTGTTTTGGGTCTGCCTGTATCATCACGGTTAACACAGCTTGGCGGAACGGTCTGAATGATATGAAAATCTACATATAATCTTTTATTGGTCATTGTCTGCATCTCCTTTTTTGTTTTTATTGTTTATTACTCCATAAAAATCGCGTCCCCAGCGAAGTTTAATGACTTCTGCTTTTTCGGGATAGTTAAACAGATATAATTCTTTTGACAGCCTTGCATAATCAAGCCCGATGTTTTCGCTTTTTAAAAGCTGTATCAGACTTCTTGTGTGATATGCAAGATCGTCCTTTGATACCGCCGTAACAACAAGATTCATTCTGTGCATTATGCGCTCAATATCATCCTCGGAATGAACAAGTCCCGCAGCAGCCTGTCCCAACGATACTTCTTTTAAATCAACGTCCCTGTCACTCCCCTGACGATGAACGGCATACAAGGTCAATGCGGTATATATCGACCATTCCGCATACGATACCTCATTTTTGCCGAGAAGTTCATCGGGGACTTTTTCAAAGATCATACCCCACAGTTCGGGAAGTTCCCCGGGCTTTTTGCCTGCACCGCGCCGAAGCTGTGCAAGTATCGCCTTGCCCGGACCCGTTTCGGATATGCTGTTTATGTAATGCAGTTTCCCCGAAACGCAGTTATAGACCATATCCGCTTTACTTTTGTTTTCACTCATTTTTTATCACCTGCCTTGTTAAAAATTTTCTTTATGGAAGAAATATAAAGATTGAGTGCCTGTGCCGATGATGTACATTTTTCATTGTTTTCGGGCTTTTTATATCTGCCGAATATCGCATTCGCCGATGTTTGTCCCACAAGTTCGTAACCAAAATCACGAGCTATTATAAATATCTTATCTTCAAGCTTATCGGTATATTCTTTGTATTTGTCACTTTCGGCATCCAATTCCTCAAGCCATAGGCGGAAAGTACGGTCGATACGGTCATAGAATTGGACTTTTGCTTCACTGCCTCTTAAACGCATCTTTTTTTCTTTTTCTTTTTTGTTTTTTTCGTCCATAAAAAAACCGGATGTTTTTTCCAAGTTAATTTTCAACATAAATACACTTTTAGCCGTTTTTTCGCATTTTTCAATTTCTTTATTGACTTCACTTCTCCAAATAGCCCCAATATCAAGTAATAAAGATGAATGGAATTTTATATTATCAAAAAACATATCAACCACTTGATGTGACGGGGTGTCTGCCGTTCCTAAACTTATTGTTGTAATGGACACCATATAATCTCTGGGAAGTATTTTTTTATCTGTTAAGTATCGCACCCATTTAATTATACCGGGAATACGATAACCATTCTCACTCGTTTTTTCCATTTGATTATTATCGGAAAAAGCGGCAATTGAGCCAAATTCCTGCCACATTTTTTGAGAAACATCGTGTTTTCGCGGGGAAAACCCGATCTTGTCGTTTTTGTCTGATTTTTCCCAGATTGTCATATTTTCAATTGCAACGTCTGATTCCTCAAAAAAATCCCCTCCGGATATATCCGCATTGTATACAACACCATTGTTTTTGTGTAAATAAATATTTCTGGATTTAAGAGAAAGAAGTTCTGCCTGGTTATTCGGAACTTTAATTTCTCTGTTAAATTCTTCATTGTGTTGTAAAAATTCCCATGACGGTCTGCTTATGTATATACCTCTATCGACATCTGAATAAGAAACAAAATTCAGCATAAGTGTTTCAAATAGATTTCGCCCATTCAGCATAATTATTCCCAATTTATTTAGCCACGTTATTCTGGGGCCGGGATTTTTTTCTGCTGTATCGTCAAACCCGTTAGCGTGAATAAGCCATCTTGCGGCTTCTGAATATTTTAAATACAACTCATTTCCAAAGCGATCTTTAAATAGCCTTTTTTTATTATCACTTTCATAAAGCGATCCTATAATTTTTACAAGTTTATCCTTTGCATCTTTCCTATCGACATTTTTCCCCTTTACCGCATTTGACTGATAAAACGGATATTCTTCATCAAAAAGCCAAAATCTGTCGTACCACTTGTCAAAATACTTTTCTATCGGCTCTGCGGGCAGCTGCTTATTCTGCCATATCGTCTCCCAATTATCCACGGGAAAATCAAGATCGTCCGCCAATTCAATTTCATTTCCGTCTGCATCATAACGCGAAAACACAGTATACAACACCGCAAGCATAAGCCTTAATAACGCAAGATCCTGCGTTTTTGTTTCACCTGCAAGTTCTGTATACTTGTGAGAATTCAACAACGCATCTTTCAGACTCACTTCCCTGACAACACAATCTTTCGTTCTGACCACAATCCATGGCTCATCAATAAGATTAAATTCTTTTTCCATATAATCACCCCTCTTTATTTATAACTTCAAGTCCATATTCTCTGCTGTATTTCAGCGTTTTGCCTAAAAGTTTCGTTTCAAGATCATCATCAAGCAGAAGCAGAAGTTCTTTATTCAACATTCTGTTATCACGCCAGCGTGGGAAAACAGGATCCAACTCGTCAAGAGTCTTATCAAAATTAGAATATTTCCCAAACCACATTGGCAAGCGTATTCTCTCACGCGCCGCTGCTATTTCTTCCGCCTTTGATAATATTTGTGTGGTATCCAATACTGCGCCGCCATTATACCACGGCAGGAAGCATATTGTACCGTCACTTTTCTTTTGCAGGACAAGTACTTCGGGCGTTTCCTGCGAATCCCTGACAGATGCCTCTGCTTTTGCTCCATTGCCTACATTATCATCAAGCAGACGGTCAAGATATTTTGTTCTCTTTGAATTAAGAAGATTGGATTTTATACAGTATGTCTTTGCAGCTTCTGTTTTGTCGCCGATCCTTTTCAGATATTCTTTCCATTCTTTGCCTTCCGCCTCTTCTCCCTCTGCATCCGCATAAACTTCACTTACAAGTTTTGGTATACAGCTTGGTATAACAAGTTTATCGGGCAGGAATTTTTCGGTCTGCATCAGTATCCATTCACTGTATATCTTATCCGACTTATCTTCATTTGTTTTTAAAACAGTCAAAACAGGAGTTTTCACTCTGTCGGGTCTTTGCCTGTCATGTCTGTGAAGTCGTCCCGAACGCTGCAAAAGCAAGTCCATAGGGCAAAGCTGTGTTACCATATAGTCAAAATCAAGGTCAAGAGACTGTTCTATCACCTGTGTTCCGACAACAATAAGTTGATTTCTTTCTTCGGGTTTTGAATTCTTGCCGACTATTTTAAGAAGTTTTCTTTCTGTATCGGCACGGTCTGTGGCAGTAAACCTGCTGTGAAAACAGATAATTTTAAAACCTTTGAGTTTATCTTCCAACATTCTTGCTATTTTTACGGCATAAGCAACAGTATTTACAATAACCGCCGCACATCCGCCTCCGTTTAACTTTTCAGCGATATTGTCGGCCAGATCGTCTTCATTCACCTTATCTATAATTATGGTTTTGTCGGGAGTATCATTTTTCAGTGCTTTTGTATGCACCCTTTCCCCGTCCGTCCATGTAAGTGCAGGATAAGCAAATGCATTTTTGCTGTCATCAAGCGGAATAGGTTTTGTTTTGTTCAGATATGCCTGTATAAGTTCATTTCTGCGTTTTGGCGGAAGAGTTGCCGACAAAATAATGACAGGCACACCATAAGCTCCCATCCACGCCAGGGTTTTATCAAGATATACATTCATATAGGCATCATAAGCATGACATTCATCTATAATGACCCCTTTTCCCGCCAAGCCAAGATGCCTTAACATAACGTGTTTTTGTTTAAGCGATGCAAGCAAAAACTGGTCTACGGTAGCGATCACAAAGTCGGCAAGCAATGCCTGTTTACCGCCCTCAAACCATTCGTGTACCAGAATTTTATCATTGCTTTCATCATAAACATCCGATGCTTTGCCGCGGAACAAACTTTGATATTCCTCATTAAGTTCCGTCATACCATGAGCAAGTCTTATCGCCTGCGGATCATCCGAACATTTCGACACCCAATCCCGTATTCTTCCGAAAACTCCGTTTGCTGTCGCCTGTGTCGGCAAACCGAAATATATCCCTCCGCTTCCGAAACGATTTGCAAGTACCTCGGCAGATGCCAGAGCCGCCTCTGTCTTTCCAAGTCCCATAGGTGCCTCGAGTATATAAATACCTGCATTTGAAACGTTCGATACGATATCTGTAATATCACTTTGAACGCCGTTTGGATCAAATCCAAATCTGTCTTTAAAATCAAGGTTCCCCGCACACCAGAACGAGGGAAGAGAAAGCTTTTCCCATGCTTTTTTTCCTCTGATTTTTAATTCTTCCTCTGTCAGATGATCCGTTTCCGTATCTATAAGCGGAAAATATTCAGTGTTGCTCGCTATCCAGTCGCTCATTATCAAAAGTCCGGTAATAAGCATCTGACATTTTACATCCGGACTCGGCAGATCTTCTGCAGAATAAAAACCCGTATGCTCCATAGCATGATCGACCAATTCCCGCCGCAATGCGATCCACTTTTCTTTTTGGGCGTTATGTATACCGTAGTAGTTTTCCGAATATCTCTCCAACTGGTATTCGGTATCAAGATCCATACTTCCGTGATGCAATCCTACAATAACGGCCGTTTCCTCGGAAAATCCAAAGTTCTTCAGTATTACACAGCCTGCAAGATTATGCGGAGACCTTTGGACCTCGGAAATATTTTCCATATCAAGCCCGCATTTTTTGAGTTTTTCCGCGTGACCTTCTATATTGTGCGTGATCTTGCTTTGAAATGCAGGAGTGATTTTGCCTATATCATGCAGCATCGCGATCAGGCGGCAATAATTGCAGGCTTTATCGGTATCATCAGTATCAAATAAAGCCGATGAAATATGATTTCGTTCAGCATCAGAAAGCCAACTGTTAAACAACCGTTTTATTATGTATTCCGTATCCGATGCATGCACCAATAAAGGCAGCCATAAAACCCGCGACTTACTGTCACTTTTTGCTGCAATATAATTTAACATTTTATCATCCCCTAAATACCTTCTATTCGATTTGAGGCAGCTCTAATGCCGTCACCAATCGCATAGGTGCAATTACAAAAAAATTTGTATTATTTTTTATTATATCATGCACATATAAGCTTTTCAAGTATATGACCGATCAACATTTACCTCTGCTTTGCATTCTGTTCAAAACGCAAGTGCTAAAAGTATGGTCATTCATATCCGAACGAAGCACACTAAATATTTAAAAATCATTTTACATGATGATACTTATTTATCTCGTTTATAGTCAATTTGTTTCCTGTGCTTGTCTTATAAAGTTTTCCGTCAGTACCACGGTAGACTTCAAACCCTTTTGCACGGTGTTTATCACGGATATAAGCGTTATCCATGATAAATTTTATCCACTGATAGCCTATGAAGATAATTCCTATTATAATAAACATATCACTGCCTCCTTTGAATCAATTTACGTTGTTTTCCCTTTACGGAATCATTATAACATATTTAATGTCCATTTGTACGGACTTTAAATTCAATTAAGCAATTTTTTACTCTTGTTATCGGCTATGTTAGTAATACTCTTATGGGTACCCTTATTTCTTTTCACTGCATATTTCATAGTCGTATA
>ODAI014667164.1_pt1 | contig 12213 bp, 9 predicted proteins | sample 1539321 | NCBI WGS metagenome assembly ODAI01 (sample SAMN02144231, study PRJEB22623) | gut metagenome | biome: sheep rumen | host: Ovis aries | place: New Zealand
AGTTACTCGGCCGTCTCACGCGACAAGGAAAGCTTTGTTCTAGTAGTTTCCCTTGGCCAGTTATGAAGAGGGGGGGACAATAAAAGAAGCGAAGGAGCTGCTTCCGTATTTGTACCGGCAGCTTTCCATCCATATCTGTCCGGGCATACGCGCGGGAGTCAGCGCGCTGGAGACAGATATGGCGAACACGAACGCGGCCTACAACAAGTCTCTGGAGGTGCTTGAGAGCGTCCCGGCGGCAGGCGGCATACTCTTTGCCGAGGAATCCCGCGAGAAGGCGGGGCAGAAGACTTCCTGCGGCGAAATCGCGGAGAAGATTTTCGGGCGCATCCGCTCCGGCGACCCCGCCATGCTGACGCCGCTCGTAAAATCCTACTGCGCCGCGCTCGCCGCGCAGTTTGGCGGCGACATGGACAAGATAAAGAATTCCCTCTTTGAGCTGCTGGTAAACGCGCGCAACATCACGACCGAGGTAGACAACGCCTGGCGCGACGAAGCCTTTGACAACGCATTCTCGGTGCTGCGCAGCGAGAACGATATGGCGCGGCTGGAATTCTTTGTGCAGAGCCGCTGCAGCGAATGCGCCGCCGCGGTGCTGCGGATTTCCTCCCAGCAGGAGAACCCGATTATCAGCAAGGCCACCGAATTCATTTCAGCCCACCTTGCGGAGGACATCTCGCTGGAGCGCATGGCGCAGGAGGTGAACGTGAGCCCGTTCTACCTGAGCAAGCTCTTCAAGGAAGAGAAGAACGAGAACTACATCTCATACCTGACGGGCATGCGCATGGAGAAGGCTCGGGCGCTGCTGAAAAACCCGCGGGCGAGCATCAAGGAGGTGAGCGCCGCCGTGGGCTACAACGACCAGAATTACTTCAGCAGGACGTTCAGAAATAAATTCGGCATGACGCCGACGGAGTTCAGGGATGCGGCAAAGAAATAGGAACACATGTGCCCGGCTGGCTGCCATTGTGCTGGCGGCGCTGGCAGTCCCGCCTACGCTGCTCTCGTGCAGCAGGGGCAGCAGGGAATCTCCCCGGAAGGAAAGCGAGGTTCAGGAGAACCGGAAGGTCAGCATCGGCTTTTCTATCGATACGCTGGCGCTGGAGCGCTGGCAGCGCGACCTTGATGTGTTCATGAACAGGGCAAAGGAGCTCGGCGCGGACGTTATCGTGCAGAACGCGGGCAACAGCGTGGAGGAGCAGAACAAGCAGCTGCTCTACCTGATGGAGCGCCGGGTTGACGTGGTCGTTGTGGTGGCAAAGAAGCGCGACTCCCTGACGGAAAGCATACAGAAGCTGCGGGCAAAGGGCATCGCCGTCATCTCCTACGACCGGCTCATCACCGACGCGGACATCAGCCTGTATATATCCGTCAGCACGGAGAAGGTGGGCGAGCTGATGGCCCGCCAGCTCGTCAAGCTGAACGCCGGTCCACGCTGGTTCTGCATACTCGGTCCCGACGAGGACTACAACATGACGCTCATCAAGAAGGGCATCGGCAAAGTGATAGCCGGCAAAGGCATCGGCATCATGGACACCTTCTACACCGACGGGTGGAACTACGACCTTGCCTACCAGGAGGCAGTGCATGTGCTGACTGGTACCAGCATTCCCGATGCGATAGTCTGCGGCAATGACGCCGTCGCCGTCAGCGTGCTGCAGGCGATAGAGGATTACAATCCCGGCCGCCACATCGCGCTGTGCGGGCAGGATGCCGACATTGCGGCATGCCAGAACATCGTGCAGGGCAAGCAGGATTTTACCATCTACAAGCCTATCACCCAGCTTGCGGCTGACACGGCGGATTACGCGGTCAGGCTGGCAAAGGGCACGCCGCCGGAAGAGCTCGTTCCCTCGCGCACCGTCATAAACAACGGCTTCGGGGATATTCCCGTCATCTGGCTTGACCCGCAGATTGTGACGAAGGACAACATCGACGAGGTGATAGTCAGGTCGGGGTTCCACACGGCCGGGGAAGTATACCGCCTTGCCCGCGGCAGGAACGCTGCGGACGCGGACTAGCACCGTGCGGCTCCGCGCTTCAATATAGGAAGAAAAAATGCGCTTCCATCGGGAACCCAATCGCCACCACCTGTTGCAAGCTTCGCGTTGCAAATGGCGGTGGCGATTGGAACCCCGCTTCCGCGCTTTTTTTCACGCTGAATATCCGCTTCCTTCAGCATAGAAAAATGCCTGGAACCCCGCTGGAAGCGCATTTTGCTTTTCATGATAAAGCCCTTGCCGTGGGGGTCTGGATTTTTCCGAGCACAAAAAATTCCAGAAGCGCGGCGCACATTTTCCCCGTAGAAAAATACGGCGGCATAAGATAGCAATAAATTCAAGAAGGTCGCCGCCCCCGCACAGCCCTTCATGCGCTACAATACAATCATACGGCAGGGAACGCTGCCGCGCACACACAACAAACAATGTATTTCTTTAAAGGAGGAAATCAATGAAAAAGATTGTAGCTTTGATGCTGGCAGGTCTGATGGTGATTCCTGCTGTCTTCGCCGCAAAGAAGACCAACAGCACCACCGTCGGTGTCTCAATGCCGACCAAGGACTTGCAGCGCTGGAATCAGGACGGCGCCAACATGAAGCTGGAGCTGGAAAAAGCCGGCTACACGGTTGACCTGCAGTTCGCAAACAACGACGTTGCCGTGCAGATAAGCCAGATTGAGAACATGATTACCAAGGGCGACAAAGTCCTCGTCATCGCCCCGATTGACGGCTCTTCGCTCAAGTCTGTCCTTGACAAGGCCCGGAAGAAGAAGATTCAGGTTATCTCCTATGACCGCCTGATTATGAACTCAAAGGCTGTCTCTTATTATGCGACGTTCGACAACTACAAGGTCGGCACCTTCCAGGGCAACTTCCTTGTCGATAAGCTTGACCTGAAGAACAGGACTTCCGCAAACCCCGCGACCATCGAATTCTTTGCTGGCGATCCGGGCGACAACAACGCAGGCTTCTTCTTCAACGGCGCTTTCGACGTGCTCAAGCCGTACATCGACAAGGGCGTGGTCGTCGTTCCGTCCGGACAGACCACATTCGCGCAGGTCGCGACCCTCATGTGGTCATCAGAGACCGCACAGAGCCGCATGGAGAACCTGATTGCCTCTCAGGGCTATGGTCCCAAGGGCAAGAAGCTTGACGCCGTGTGCGCATCAAACGACTCAACCGCTCTGGGCGTTGTGAACGCGCTGGTCGGAGCAAACTACACCGCTGATAACATTCCGTTCGTCACCGGTCAGGACTGCGACCTCCCCAACGTAAAGAACATGCTCAAGGGGCTCCAGTCAATGTCTGTCTTCAAGGACACCCGCACGCTGGCAGTAAAGGTCGTCGGCATGGTCGATGCAATCATGCAGGACAAAAAGCCGGAAATCAACGACACCACCACCTACAACAACAACAGCCAGAACCAGAAGGATCCCAAATCCTTCATCCCCTCATACTTGTGCGACCCGGTCATCACGACGAGCGCAAACTACAAGAGCGTTCTTATCGACAGCGGCTACTACAAGGAGTCAGAGCTGCGCTAGGAGCAGTGTCCTGAAGCAAACAGGCACCGGGGGTGTCTCAAATGCAAGACCATTTGAGACACCCCCTTTTTCTAAGGGAAGGGAGGAGGAGGTTCCAATGGCAAAAAATTTGTTGGAAATGCGGCACATAACCAAGACGTTCCCCGGCGTAAAGGCGCTTGACGACGTGAACCTTGAGGTGCAGGAAGGAGAAATCCACGCCCTTGTAGGTGAGAACGGCGCGGGCAAGTCAACGCTGATGAATGTCCTGAGCGGCATTTACCCCTATGGCACGTACACGGGAGACATCGTGTACGACGGCGAAGTGTGCAAGTTCCAGACCATAAAAGACAGTGAAAAACGTGGCATCGTCATTATCCATCAGGAGCTGGCGCTGGTTCCGCTTCTGACAATCGGCGAGAACATGTTCCTCGGCAACGAGCGGGGCAGCGCGGCAAAGATTAACTGGGCAGAGACATTCAGCAAGGCGGACGAGCTTTTAAGGAAAGTTGGGCTCAAAGATTCGTCCCGCACGCTGATAAAAGATATAGGCGTCGGCAAGCAGCAGCTTGTGGAGATTGCGAAGGCGCTCGGCAAGAACGCAAAGCTCCTTATCCTTGATGAGCCGACCGCATCACTGAACGACAGCGAGGCAAAGCACCTGCTTGACCTTCTGCTGGAATTCAAGAAGAGAGGCATGACCTCAATCATCATCACGCATAAGCTGAACGAGGTCTCCTACGTCGCCGACAAGATAACGGTCATCCGCGACGGTCACACCATCCAGACGATGGACAAGAACAAAGATTCCTTTACCGAGGATGTCATCATCTCCGCTATGGTCGGCCGCAGCCTGACCGACCGCTTTCCCAAACGGCAGAATTCCAAAATCGGCGAGGTCTGCTTTGAGGTGCAGGACTGGTGCGTGGATCATCCCGTTTTTGACGGCATAAAAGTCTGCGACCACGTGAACTTCAAGGTGCACAAAGGCGAGGTTGTTGGTATCAGCGGTCTGATGGGCGCGGGGCGCACGGAGCTTGCCATGAGCATCTTCGGGCATTCCTACGGCTCAAATATCCGCGGAAAAATCCTGCTGAACGGCAAGGAGGTGAGCTTTCCCTCGGTCAAGTCCGCCATCAATCACGGCCTTGCCTATGTTACGGAAGACCGCAAGGGCAACGGGCTCATCCTGTCCGAGTCCATCTGCCGCAACACCACGGCGGCTCGGCCGGAAAAGATTTCCAAGCACAGCATCATAGACTTTGACAAGGAGCGGGAGGTCGCCCGGTACTACGTAAAGGAAATGCACACAAAGTGCTCTTCAATAGAAGAGAATGTTGGCAATCTTTCTGGCGGCAACATGCAGAAGGTGCTGCTGGGCAAGTGGCTCTTTGCCGACCCGGACATCCTCATCCTTGACGAGCCGACGCGCGGCATAGACGTCGGGGCAAAGTATGAGATTTACTGCATCATCAACCGCATGGTTGAGGAAGGCAAGTCCGTCATATTCATCTCTTCCGAAATGCCGGAGATTCTCGGCATGAGCGACCGCATCTACGTGATGAACGCAGGAAAGATGATAGCCGAACTTCCGGCAAAAGAAGCGACGCAGGAAAAAATCATGTCCTGCATCATCAATTCGGACAAGGGCGTAAGCGCCTGAGCCGCACACTTTAAGAGGAGGAATCATGTCTACAACAACTTCTTTCGATATCAAACGTACGCTGAAAAGCAATACTATATTCGTCGCGCTCATCGCCGTCATGATTCTGTTTCAGGCGCTCATCGTGGCGACCGGCAACGGCTCTTTGTTTGCCCCGGCGAACATAACGAACCTTATCAACCAGAACGCATACGTCGTCGTGCTTGCGACCGGTATGCTCCTGTGTATCCTGACGGGAGGCAACATCGACCTGTCTGTCGGCTCCATCGTTGCGTTCGTGGGCGCCGTGGGCGGTTCGCTCATCGTGAACATGCACTGCAATATCTATGTGTCCATCCTGCTCTGCCTGGTGGTCGGCATCCTTATCGGCGCGTGGCATGGTCTGTGGATAGCCTTTATCCATATCCCGCCGTTCATCGTAACGCTTGCGGGCATGCTCTTGTGGCGTGGCGCTGCGCTGCTCATCCTGAAGGGGCTGACCATCGCGCCTATGCCGGACAACTACCTTGCGCTCTTCTCCAGCTACATTCCCTCGTTCTCCGAGGAATTCTGGGATGATGACATGGACAAGGCGGTCGCGCTGACATTCGCTATCACGATGGCGATTGCGGCGGTCTGCTGTGTGGTCTACGTCGTCATGCAGTTTATACAGCGCAGCTCCAAGCAGAAGAAAGGCTACAGCGTGGAGCCATTCGGCTTCTTTATCGGCAAGCTGGTGCTGCTCTGCGCGGTTATCCTTGCGGTCGCTGCCCTGCTCGGCCAGGACAACGGCTTCCCCGTCATTCTCATCATCGTGGGAGTGATTGTGGCCGCATACTCCTACTACACGCAGAACACGGTTCCCGGCCGCTACCTCTACGCGCTGGGCGGCAACGCCAAGGCCGCAAAGCTTTCCGGCGTCAACACGGACAAAGTCATGTTCTTTGCCTATACGAACATGGGTTTCCTTTCCGCGGTGGCAGCGCTCATCTGTATGGCGCGCTTTAACTCCGCCGCCCCCACCGCCGGCACAAACTACGAGATGGATGCCATCAGCTCCTGCTTTATCGGCGGAGCCTCCGCATACGGCGGAACCGGCACCGTAAGCGGTGCGGTTATCGGCGCTATCTTCATGGGCGTTCTGAACAACGGTATGTCCATCCTGGGCGTGGACGCCAACTGGCAGAAGGCGGTCAAAGGCCTTGTCCTCCTGCTCGCAGTTCTCTTTGACGTCATGTCCAAGAAGAAGAAGTCCGGAAAATAAGCTGCCGCGGCACCGGGATGCCGCTCTCAGCTCCCCGGAATGCAGGGTGCGCTCCGGGGTCAAGCGGGCTGCAAGGGAACAAAGCTGTTTCCTTGCAGCTTTCTTTTTTCCGGCGGCGGATTTTGCGGGGATTTTGCGGCGGAATTCCGCGGGGCGCCTGCCCGTGCGCCGCAAAATTCATGAAATTCAGGCTTTATTTGTATAATTTGTTTCTTGGTAAGCATTTATATCTAAAATTCAGGCCGGGCGCAAAAACTTATGCTTGCAAAGCAACCGGTTTCCGTGCTAGTATATAAAGACACAGAAGGCGCATGCACAAGCCCTGAAAAGCTATCACCAGCAGGAGGAATTATGAAGTTCGGTCATTTTGACGACAAGAACCGTGAATATGTCATCACCAACCCGCGGACGCCGTATCCATGGATTAACTATCTGGGGAACGAGAAGTTCTTCTCCCTTATCTCAAACACGAGCGGAGGCTATTCGTTCTATACGGACGCGCGCCTGCGCCGCCTTACGCGCTACCGCTACAATGACATGCCGCTGGACAACAACGGGCACTATTTCTTCATCAAGGACGGGGATACCGTCTGGAACCCCGGCTGGCAGCCCTGCCAGACCGAGCTGGACAGCTACGAATGCCACCACGGCTTCGGCTATTCGCGTTTTATCGCAAAAAAGAACGGCCTGCGCGCGGAAAGCCTGTACTTTGTCCCGAACGGCGAGAATGCCGAGGTTGAGATGATAAGCCTCAAGAACGAGGACAGCGCGGCAAAGAGCATCAGCCTTGTCTCCTTTGTGGAATGGTGTCTGTACAATGCGAGCGATGACTGCCAGAATTTCCAGCGCAATTTCTCCACGGGCGAGGTTGAGATTGAGGGCAGCGCAATCTACCATAAGACCGAATACCGCGAGCGCCGCAACCATTTTACCTTCTACTGGTGCAACCAGAAGATTGACGGCTTTGATACCGACCGCGAGACATTCCTCGGTCTGTACAACCCGATATCCGCGCCCAAAACCGTCGTCGAGGGAAAGAGCGGGAATTCCGTGGCGGACGGCTGGAGCCCCATCGCATCCCACCGCCTGAACATCACGCTTAAGGCCGGGGAAGAGAAGACAGTGGTCTTTGTGCTCGGCTACATAGAGAACGACAACGACAAGAAATTCCTTTCCAAGGCAGACGCGGATAAGGCGCTTGCGGCCGGACTGCTGCGCACGAACACCGCGAGCGGTATCATCAACAAGGAAAAGGCGTACAGCCTTCAGAAGAAATTTGACAGCAAGGAGAAGGTAGAGAAAGCGCTCGCCGAGCTGAAGACCTTCTGGGACGAGACGCTGAGCCACTTTGTCATCAAGACCGGTGACGAGAAGCTTGACCGCATGGCGGTGTGGAACCAGTACCAGTGCGTCGTCACCTACAACTTTGCGCGCTCCGCGAGCTACTTTGAGAGCGGCATCGGGCGAGGGCTCGGCTTCCGCGACACAAGCCAGGATATGCTCGGCGCGGCGCACCAGCTGCCCGCAAAACGCATCCGCGAGCGCCTCTACGACGTTGCCGCCACGCAGTTTGAGGACGGCTCCGCATACCATCAGTTCCAGCCGCTCACCAAGCGCGGCAACGCGGACATCGGCTCAAACTTCAACGACGATCCGCTCTGGCTGGTGCTTGGTGTGGGCAACTATATCCGCGAGACGGGCGACGTCGATTTCCTCAAGGTGGACGTGCCGTTTGACAACAGCGAGACCAACAAGGCGACGATGTTTGAGCATCTGCGCCGCTCCTACAACTACATCCCCAACCACATGGGGCCGCACGGGCTGCCGCTCATCGGCCGCGCCGACTGGAACGACTGCCTGAACCTGAACTGCTTCTCCACGAACCCGAACGATTCGTTCCAGACCTGCACGAACAAGGAAGGCAAGAACGCGGAATCCGTGATGATTGCACAGATGTTCGTGTTTGTGACGCCGGACTATGTGCAGCTGTGCCGCCTGATGGGCGACGAGGCAGAGGCAAAGCGCGCCGAGGAGCTGTGCAAGAAGATGGAGCAGGCAATCTGCACCGCTGGCTGGGACGGCGAATGGTATCTGCGCGCCTATGACGACGCGGGGCACAAAATCGGCAGCCACGAGTGCGAGGACGGCAAAATCTTTATCGAGACGCAGGGCTTCGGCACGATGGCAAAAATCGGCGCGGACAAGGGCTATCCGCAGAAATCCCTTGACAGCGTAAAGAAATACCTTGATTCGACATACGGTATCTGCATCCTGTCCCCCGCGTACCAGAATTACCACGTGGAGCTGGGCGAGGTCTCCTCGTATCCGCCGGGATACAAAGAGAACGGCGGCATCTTCTGCCACAACAATCCGTGGGTCATCATCGGCGAGGTGGTGAACGGGCGCCCTCAGGACGCTTTCGAGCACTACACAAAGATTGCCCCGGCATGGGTGGAAGAGAAGTGGTCTGACATACACCGCACGGAGCCCTATGTGTACAGCCAGATGGTCGCAGGCAAAGAGGCGAGGCGTGAGGGCGAGGCAAAGAACAGCTGGCTCACCGGTACCGCCGCATGGAATTTCGTGGCGCTGAGCCAGTACATCTGCGGTCTGCGCCCCCAGCATGCCGGGCTTGAGATAGAGCCACGGCTCCCCGCGCACGTAAAGAGCGCCGAGCTGGTGCGCAAATTCCGCGGAAAGACCTATCACATCACCGTGGAGAACAAGAACAACACGGGAGCCGTTGCCCTGCAGGTCAAGGGTGGTACGGCAAACGGGCTTGTCGTGACGGCTGACGCCGGCGTGCAGGACGTGTATGTGACCGCAACCGTCGGTTAAACGGAGCTCTGCCTGCGCAAGCGGGCAGGTTCTGCAGATCAGGCGGGCTGTCCTCCCAAGGGCATCCCGCCTGTTTTCTGATGGAATCCGGTCCGCGCTGGAGCCTCTCCGGCTTCCGCGCGAATCAATTTTCGGGCATTATTGTGGCAGGGGCGGAACACAAAATTGCTTTCCGTGGCAGGCTTCTTTCCTCTTCTATAAAAAGAATCAATTCGTTATACTGAACCCTGTATGAGACGGTATTCTGCATTTTTACGAATCGTTACGGCCTTGTGCATCGGGGCATTTCTGTGCGCCGGGCTCTGCGGCTGCGACAAACAGAACGCTGCGGCACAGGCCGCAGTGCCGGGAGCCGTGGCAGCGGACGAGCCCGGTCAGGAGGAACCGCTCCAGTGGCATCCTGAGGACGGCTACATCTGCATCGTGTTCGGCTACGGCTTCAACAATCCTGAGTTCCACGAGGACGCAATCAAGAAACTGCAGGAAAAATACGGGCTGGAGGAGGACGGCGGCATCATCATTCCCCTCATCTACCCGGACAGCCTGAACGGGAGAATCTCGAATATCTACGACATCATCACGGAGCATAAGACCAAGGGCGTCATTCTTCTGGGCGCGCCGGAGAACACGCACCGGACGCTGACCAAGCTCCGCGCGGCATGGCAGGAGCCGTCGGCTGCTGAGGCAGACGGAACGGAGGAATCGCAGCCGGATGGCCAGCAGCCCTATCCTATATTCTCCTTTATGCCGCAGGACGATATTCTTGGGCAGGAGTCTAACTGTGACTTTGTGCTGGAATACGAGCGCAGCTCCTCTATCGAGGAAGAGCTGAACCAGGAGACCGAGCTGCTGGACAAGACGGTGGAGCAGATATTGATCCGCGCCGTCCGCTACATCGACGAGCACAAGGATCCGCTGCCGCCGGACGACAAGCTGCATGCCCATGTGCAGACCATTGTCGGCGACCACAAGATACACCGCTACACGGACAGCGAGTCCGGGCTGCAGGCTATAAACCATTTTGTCATAGAGCAGACACAAGAGCCCCTAGAGTGAACGCGCTGTTACAAGATACCTCATTCCTTATCGGCAGCCCGCAGGATATCGATGCGCTCGCGGGCAAAACCTGCGCGGAAATCGTCGTCGTCTCTGACTCCCACGGGGCGGAAGCGCAGCTGCTCGGCATCCTTGCGGCGTGCGGCAGGCAGGCGGACGCGCTGGTGTTCTGCGGGGACGGCATGAGCGAGCTGTGCTCCATCATGAACCAGGCGGCAGCGCAGCCGGAGATAAACGCGCTGCTGCCGCCCGTCATCGCTGCCGTACAGGGGAACAACGACATCTCCTGCTACCCGCTGCAAACGGATGGCGGCTGCACGCGGCTCAAAATCCCCCTCACGCAGACGATGCGGGTCTGCGGGCATACGCTGTTTATCACGCACGGGCACCACTTTACGCTGTACGGCAGTATGCAGGAGCTTTCCATGATGGCGCTCAAATCCGGCGCGGACACCGTGCTCTACGGCCACACGCACGTTGCCGCCGCGGAATACACGAACAGCGTGCTTCTGCTGAACCCCGGCAGCTGCGTGCTCCCGCGGGGAGGGCAGCCGCCCTGCTACGCCCGTCTCCGGCTCAAAAACGGCAGGGTTCCGCCGGAATTCACCTTCTTCCGCATACAGGGGCAGCAGCATGTCCCCTATGTGCCGCCGCCACGGCCGAGCTTCTGCTGATAAGCCGGACTGCCGCCCCTCCCCCGCAAAAAAAAACGGCGCCCCCGCGGAAATCGGTCTTGTGCTCCGGCGGGAGTGGTACTTGATTCCGGCGGGAACTTTACAAAGCGGCATTTTAGGCTTACACTAGGGGTATGGCAAGAAAACAACTTCGTTTCGCATTTGACGCGCCTACCACGACGGTATTCGCAATCCTCGGCGTGCTGGTATACCTTGCGGATGTGCTCAGTCACAATTTCCTTATCCCCGGCTTCTGCGTGTGCAGGAGCCTCAAGGCAATCGGTGACGGCGCGGAGCTGTTCGACTTTAAGAACGTAATTGATTACGTGCGGATTTTCCTCCTCGTGTTGGCGTGCAGCTCGTGGGAGATGGTGCTGCTCAATTCCCTGCTGGTGCTGCTGCTGGGACCCCAGCTGGAGGAGCGCTACGGTACCCCCATGCTTTCCCTGATGATGGTGCTCACGGCGCTGGTGACCGGCGTGCTGGATGTGTGCACCGGCTGCCTCGTCATTACCGGCGCGGAAGGAATCATATTCATGATGATAGTGCTTATCTCGCTCACCGCCTTTGCCCGCCACAAGCTTCCGGTCTCATGGGTGTTCATTTTTCTGTGCTACACGGCATACCGGGTGCACTACTACACCTTCCTGCCGCGGGCAAGCACATCCTTTGCCACGGACAATTCCGTCATGGCGCTGCTGCAGAAGAATATCCCCCTGCTCATAGACCTTGCGGGCGGGATTGTCGGCAGCCTTTTCGGCTTTTTTATACAGCCTCGCAAGCACGGCGGCAGGGGCTTTGCCGATGACGACGCGACGCTCTCCTTCAGCGAGGCAAAAAGCCGCCGCGGGCGCCCCGATGACGAGACTGTCGTTGATACCCGGCGCTCCTGAAAAGGCCTGCAATGTGCTCCCGGCGGGACTGGTACTTGATGCCGGCGGGAGCGGAACACAAAATTGATTTCCGTGGGGATGCCGCAGGGCTTCAGCATGAGATGTATTTTATCTGAAGACGGACGCGGTAGTGGAAAATCATGTAAACTGTTTTAAGATGAATTTCTTTTTTATGCTACAAAAGCCAAGGATTCAACATAAAAAATGCGCGGAAGCGGAAAAACGCCCGGGCTGCCATTTGCAAAGCGAAGCGTGCAACAGGCAGCCCGGGTGTTTTTCCGCTGGGAGCGCATTTTTGTTTTCATGCTGAATCCCTGCGCCTGC
>ODAI012190644.1_pt1 | contig 12212 bp, 12 predicted proteins | sample 1539321 | NCBI WGS metagenome assembly ODAI01 (sample SAMN02144231, study PRJEB22623) | gut metagenome | biome: sheep rumen | host: Ovis aries | place: New Zealand
ATTGATGATGGCTTCTCACGGTGTAGAGGTCATAGGTACAGACTACAACAAGGAACTTGTTGCTACTCTTAACGCAGGTAAGACCACCTTTAAGGAGGATGGTCTGGACGAACTTTTCCAAGCCGCAGTAAAGGCAGGCATCAAGTTTACCACAGAGTATCAGAAGACAGACATGTATATTGTCAGCGTTCCTACTCCTTACGATAAGTTCAGCAAGAAAGTGGATGCCTGCTACGTAGTAGCTGCAGTCAAGGAAGTGATGAAGGTTTGTCCTAAGGGTGCTACTGTCGTTGTAGAGTCAACCGTAAGTCCCGGTACGATGGATAAGTTTGTTCGCCCTGTAATAGAGGAGAATGGCTTTAAGATTGGTGAAGACATCAACCTAGTCCATGCTCCAGAGCGTATCATCCCAGGTAATATGGTTTATGAGCTTTTGCACAACAACCGCACAATTGGTGCAGACAGCAAGGAGATAGGTGAAAAGGTAAAACAGTACTATGCTTCTTTCTGTCAGGGTGAGATTGTTGTTACTGACATCCGCACTGCAGAAATGACCAAGGTAGTAGAAAATACATATCGTGCTGTGAATATCGCTTTCGCCAACGAGCTCAGCCGCATCTGTCGTCACGACAATATGGATGTGTATGAAATCATTAAGATATGTAACATGCATCCTCGTGTAAACATCCTCCAGCCAGGTCCTGGTGTCGGTGGTCACTGCATCAGCGTTGACCCTTGGTTCCTCGTAGGTGATTATCCTCAGTTGGCTAAGGTGATAGACGAGAGTATGAAGACCAACGACTACCAACCAGTTTTCGTTCTTGAGCGCATATATGAGATTATGCAGAAGCATGGCATAACAGACAATCGCCGTGTTGGTCTCTATGGTCTTACATACAAGGAGAATGTAGATGATGTTCGCGAGAGTCCAACTCTCCAGATGCTCGACATTCAGGAGCGTCACCTCGCGCGTCCTCTCAAGACCTTCGATCCGTTCTTCACCGACAAGGAATTGGTTAAGAATCAGATTCTTGATTTCGACCAGTTCCTCGATGAGGTTGATATGGTTGTGATAATGGTAAAGCACGACCACATCAAGCAGAATTGGGACAAGCTGAAGGGTAAGGTCATTCTCGACTGCCACAATATTTGTCCGATAGAGGGAGTATATCATATTTAATAGGATAAATACTCTATACAATTTATATCTGTGGCAAAAACCAATAATACAAAACAGGCAGCATGGATTGCCATAGGCAGTCTGTTCTCCTTTGGTTTCGGAATAGTGAGCTCAATGATATTGAGCCGCTATTTCGAAAAAGGAGATTATGGAACATATAAACAGGTGCTTTATGTATATCACACATTACTTACAGTCTTTACTTTAGGATTACCGAAAGCATATTCATATTTCCTGCCAAGAGCAGAAAAAGATCAGGCAAAAAGTCTTATCCGTAAGTTGACCAACCTGTTCTTTTTGTTAGGTGGCGTTTTTTCTTTTATACTCTTTGCAGGCGCAGGACTGATAGCTGAGGGAATGAATAATAAGAATTTGATAGAAGCACTACGAATATTTTCTGTTGTGCCAATTTTACTGATGCCAACTATGGGGTTGGAGGGCATATTGGCTACTTATAAGCGTACAAAATTCATGGCGATATATACAATTTGTACAAGAACAATGATGTTGTTATGTGTAGCTCTGCCTGTAATGTTTTTCAATGTTGGCTACATTGGTGCAATTATTGGTTTTGTTGTTTCTTCTTTTTTTTCTTGTTTGATAGCACTATATTTCAAGTATATGCCAGTCCGTGAGTATGGGAATGAGTCAAGCACAGTAACTTACCGTGAGATTTTTCAATTCTCTTTACCTTTACTTCTTGCCAGTCTTTGGGGAATGGTTATTAATTCAACGGATCAGTTCTTTATCAGCAGATATTTTGGTAACGAAGTGTTTGCAGAGTTCTCTAACGGCTCAATGGAATTACCATTTGTAGGTATGATAATAGGTGCATGTTCCGCTGTTCTTTCCCCTATATTTTCCAGATTAAGTAATAATCAAGATGATTTTAAAAAGGAAATATTTCCTTTATGGATTAGTGTGTTTGAGAAAACAGCAAAACTAATATATCCAATAGTTGTCTATTGTTTGGTATTTGCTGACATTGTTATGGTCTTATTATATGGTTCACAATATGAAGTTTCTGCAAATTATTTTAGATTAAAACTTTTAGCCAATTTTTTCACGATGATAACTTATGCTCCATTAATTATAAATACAGGCCATGTAAAATTATATCGTAATGTTCACATGTATGGAGCAATTGTTTTAATTACACTTGAATATATGAGTATTATAGCATTTAACAACCCATTAGTCATTATGGTTGTGTCAGTGTCTTGCCGTATAGGACGCATATTATGTATGCTATATTTTGCTGCAAATATATTTAGACTAAAAATGTATGTATTATTTCCGCTTCGGCTGGTTTCGAAAATTTTATTCCCCTCTTTATTAATACTGATTTTTCTAAGAGAAGCATTGATGTATAGTGATTGTTTACGGTCTAATCCGATTTTAATATTTGTCTTAAGTGGTATTGTTTATTTGTGTATATATGCTATATATTGTCGTATGGCAAATATTGATTATATACAAATAATTAAACCACTACTGAAGAAAAGATAAGTTATAGTATAGCATTTTTATCATTAATTCTTATGATACAATCGAAAACAATACATACTGCAATTAAAGGAATTTTACCGCCCCCACTACGTAAATATTTATTATTTAAACATAGTATTACAAATAGGGTAAGTTTCTGGCAATATCTACGTTTTCAGCTAAGTAAAGACAAACGTATATATTGGCCAGTACATAAGAACTCAGAGGTAACACATCCGGATAGAATATTTGTGGGAATTAACACGAATGCAGGAACACGCCCTGGTTGCTATCTGCAAGGAAACGGAGGAATTTATTTAGGAAATTATGTTCACTTAGCATCTAACGTGGGCATAATAAGTGGAAATCACGACGTCTATGATCATACAAAGCATGTCAATAAAGAGGTTCGCATAGGAGACTATACATGGCTTGGCATGGGAGCCATTATTCTTCCTGGTGTGGAACTCGGACCGCGTACAATTGTTGGTGCAGGGAGTGTGGTGACTAAAAGTTTCCCAGACGGATATTGTGTCATTGCTGGTAATCCTGCAAGGTTTATTAAGTCTCTTGACAAAGAAAAATTTGTTCCAACAAAGTATAGAACAGAATTTTATGGGTACATTCCTAAAGAGAAGTTCAAACAATGGGCAAAACATCATTTAAAGAACAATAAATATTTCAAATCTGAAAAATGTCTCAACGAATTAAATATATAGATACAGCTAAAGGAATACTGATTATTCTGTTAGTATTTGCACATTTTCGATCTGTGGTACATAGAATGCTCTAGTAGTTTATGGATTTCATTTTCCTCTTTATTTGTATGCTGCAAAGCGTTTATTAATACTAAATCCTGTTTCAATAAGTACATTCTTGTTATATATAACAATACTATTTATTGTAGAATATATTTGGTGTTTTTTAGTTATAAAGTTGTTTGAAAGAAAATTATTTAAAGTTCTTTTAGGTAAATGGTAACAAATGAATAATTATATTATTAAAATCATAATATTTTTAATCAATCCATTTTTGTCTGTGGTTTACTCGATACTCCACATTAAGGAAAAAGGTTCTCTACCTATAATTTATTGCTGGTTCTTGATTTTTGGTATTGCCTTTTGCGCTGTGGGTGAAACTATGGATTCCTATAGATATGTAGAGAGATTTTACTATGAGAGCCAATATACGTGGGATATGTATGTTAATAAACTCAAGGAATGGTATTCTTTCAATAGTGATGTAAAAGATATATACAGGTTATCAGTTAACTTTCTTGTCGGCACCTTTTCATACAACTATCATTGGACATATTTGATATACGCTGCTGTTTTGGGTTGGTTTTATATAAAATCGTTAAAAATATTTATTCAAATCAATGTAAATGAAAAGCTGATTTTCTTGATATTGCTATTCATGTTTTGTATTAGTAATCCAATTTTTAATATCAACGGGGCTCGTTTCTGGACCTCAGCATGGATAGGAGTGCTCGCAGCCTTAAAGGTCTTCGTAGAACACAAAAACAGATACTTGCTCTTACTTTTGCTAATGCCTTTGGTACATGGCTCATCTGTAATTTGGGTTTTCTTAGTATTAGTAGCTTTTTTTACGTGTCGTTACCAAAGTGCTTGGATAGTTCTGTTTGTAGTATCTTCATTTGTTTCCGCTGCGTCATATCTGGATGTATTGAACGATTACTCGTACTTGCTTCCTCCAATTTTTCAAGATCAGGTTGAAGCCTATACACAGTCAGATGAAGCTATCGCCAAAATGAATGGTGAGATACAGGTGTCCATATATACGAGGATTCTAAGATCCCTGCCATCATATTTTCATCTGTTGTTAACATATTTATTGATTATTAATCGCCAGTTTATAAATGCAGATAGAGATGGGAAATATCTATTCTCCGCCTTCCTGGCATTGATGGCAATGGTTAATTTTTTGTCGGCAATACCATCGGTGTGGAGGTTGCAATATTTAGTTGTCCCTATTCTTGTGATAGTTTGGGCACAGAATTATACATACATGATGCGATATAAACGTTTGTTTTATTTTATACCGATAATATATTTCTTTTCATTGTTTTTGTGGTTTAACCGTATGGCTACCGTGACAGAAATTTATTTATATGTATTTCCAGCTCCTTTAACAATATTAAAATATCTTTTGTTTATATGAAAATTCTAATTATTTCCAGAACAACATTTCCAATGCAAAAACCCCGTTCGTTTCGCACAGCTGAGCTTTCAGAACAGTTGTCGAAGATGGGGCATGATGTAACTTTATATACGGTGCAAGGCAATTATGACTACACCTCATACATGCAGAAGACGGGAATAGTTATGAAACCTATTCGGATGAAATATGCAACTCTTGCGAGTGATGGTAGTCGTAAGTCGGGGTTTATCGATAAAATCATGTCAAAACTATTTAGAAGGTGGCTATATTACCCTGATATAGAGTTTATGTTCCGAATGAAGAAAATCCTGCAAGAAGAAAATGACGCAGATTTGCTGATTACAATAGCCCAGCCTCATTCTATACATTGGGGAGTAGGGTTTGCAAAGGCGAAACTGGGTAAGAAATTTCCTAAAGTCTGGGTTGCAGATTGCGGTGATCCATTCTGTGGTAGTCCTTTCGGGAACTGGCCAAAATATATGAGCTACTTTGAAAAGAAATGGTGTCGCCAGGTGGATTACATCACTGTGCCGACAGAGGCGAGCAAGGAAGGCTATTTTCCAGAGTTCAGGGACAAGATACGCGTCATCCCGCAGGGTTTCGATTTTTCCAAGACTCCTATTTTGGAGTATAAGAAGAATTCTATCCCCACGTTCATATTTACGGGGGCAATACATCCAGGAAGATCCCCTAAGAGCTTTATGGATTATTTGCTTACCCTTGATAAGGATTATAAGTTCCTGCTTTATATGCGTTCTCCCTTAGATAAGAAGTATGAGACGTTGTCTAATGGCAAAATCAAATATATGATTGGCTATGGAAGACAAGAGATAATTAAAGCAAGTAGTCAGGCTGACTTTCTTATCAATGTTAGGAATCCGACACCAGTACAGACTCCAAGTAAATTGATAGATTATAGTATATCTAAGCGACCTATACTTGATATATCTAACAATTTCAAGGAGCAAGAGGAATTTACTCAATTTATTAATGGAGATTATACAAACCAGCTAAAGATTCAAGACTTGGATGCTTATAGAATTGAGAATGTGGCATCCGCCTTCATTTATTTGGCAATTAAAAAACATTAATTATGATTATACGTACAAAAGCAGATCTCAAGGAATGTCTTGAGGGAGATTTACTACGTCGCAAAAAGCCTAAGTTTTGGCACCGTTTTGTTAACACAGAGAGTTATATGCTATATAATTGCTTTCGCAACTTCCGTTATTACACTTATTATAAAAACAATAGGCATTGGTATAATTTTCCTGCATATTTGTATCATCTCATTAAGTGGGAGCGATATGCTGTAAAATATAATATTAAGATTCAGACGGCTGATGTTGGGCCTGGTCTATATATGGTGCATCCAGGTTTCTTAAGAGTTAATCCAGATGTTCATATAGGAAGAAATGTGACAATTCTCCCAAATGTACTAATAGGAAGAAGAAGACCAGGAACAGCCAATAATCATGTTCACATAGGTGATAATGTGTATATTGCAACGGGTGTAACTATTCTTGGTCCTGTGCGAATAGGAGATAACGCGATTATTGCTGCAAACTCTGTAGTAATAAAAGATGTGCCTGATAATAGTATTGTGTCTGGAGTACCAGCAAAGATTATTAGGCAAAATGGTGAGATAGTTGCGAAATAATACCTTTCATAATAATAGATATTATGCACATTTGTGTTATTACGATAGATTATCCTTCACCTGGATATCCTGTTTATACTTTTGTTGAGCAATTATGCGTTGAACTTGCAAAACAAGGACATGAGATTTCTGTAGTTGCGCCACAGAATGTCATAAGCATTCTAACTCGTAAACGTAAAAAAGTAAACCTTATTAGAAAACAACAATACGGAGATGGTAAGATTACGATACACTCTCCATATACTATAACAGGATATAGCATTCCTTGTATAGGAAAGTGGATAAACAGGGTTGCTGGTTATTTTACGAGAAGATACATGAGAAAGCATAAGATTAATCCTGATGTATATTATAGTCATTTCTGGCGTGCCGGCTTGTGGACATACAAAGAAGCAAAGAGAAACAGTAAACCATTCTTCGTAGCCTCAGGAGAGTCAAGTATTGCATTAAAGAATAATTCGAAATACATAGATGATTACTGTAATTATGTTAAAGGTGTAATCTGTGTTTCGACAAAGAATAAGAATGAGAGCATAAAAAATGGATTGACTACAGAGGACAAATGTGTAGTTATACCTAATGCGATAGATAACAATTTATTTTACCCCAAAGACAAATCTGCTTTGAGGAAGAAATTGGGTTTCCCGGAAGATGCTTTTATTGTAGCATTTGTAGGTTATTTCAGCAAGCGTAAAGGCTCTGATAGGCTTTCAGAAGCAATAAAATTAATAAATGACCCTGAAGTGAAATCTATTTTCATAGGAGCAGATACAGGTGAAAATGCATCTCCATCATGTGCCGGTATATTGTTTCAAGGACGAGTAAAGCATGAGAGCATTCCTGATTATCTGAATTGTGCAGATGTCTTTGTACTTCCTACTCTGCGAGAAGGATGCTGTAATGCCATTATTGAAGCGATGGCGTGTGGATTACCTGTTATATCGTCGGATAGGGATTTCAATTATGATATCCTTGATGATACATGTGCAATCATGGTTGAACCTTCGAATGTAGATGAAATATCTGATGCAATAAAAAAACTTTATGATGATATTTCTTTGAGAGGACGAATGTCGAGAGGTGCTTTATCAAAAGCAAAGGATTTAACAATTGATTTGAGAACAAAGAAAATAGTGGAATTTATAAAAACAAATCGATAGAGATATATGGAGATAAATTTTTCGTTTATAATCCCCCATAGGAATTCGCCAGATCTTTTGAAGCGTTGTGTTGATTCTATTCCAATACGTGAAGATATAGAGATTATTGTTGTTGATGATAATAGTGAACCATCAAATAGACCAGATTTGTCTCGCCCAGATGTAAAAGTCATCTTGCTCAGTAAAAAAGACTCTAACGGGGCTGGCCATGCAAGAAATGTTGGAAAGAATAATGCAATAGGAAGGTGGGTGTTGTTTATTGATTGCGATGACACTTATACAGAGAATCTTGTACCATTTATGGAAAAATATAATGACAGCGATGCTTCTGTCGTATATTTTAACTATAACAGGGTTAAAAGAGATATTGTAGAACGTAATATATGCAGGTGTTTGAAAGATTCAACTGATGATGCAGTTTTCGATACTAAGTATTTAAATACTATGCCATGGAATAAAATGGTAAAACGTAATTTTATCTCTGAAAATAATATCGTATTTGAAGAAACCCCTGTAGGAAATGATATATTCTATACTTATCAAGTAGGCTATTTTGCGAAAGACAATTTTGTATTAGAGGATAAGGCTTTGTACAATTACTATATAAATGGAGGTAGTATTATTCACAGAAGGAGGGGAGACGAGATGTACTATCTCACGATATTAAAACATATCTATCAGTGTAATGCCTTTTATACGTTTTTAGGAAGGAAAAATAAAAGTAAAAATATATTCGTGAAGTTTGTTGCTATTCTAAAAAAAAGAGGTATAGTGCAAATGTTTTTTGCGATACAAGTTTTTATTAATCATTATAGTGAAATTAGAAACTCTCGAAATTATTTTGTTGAGAATGTTGATAAAAAATGAAGAATGGATAAGCGAAAAATAAGAGATATACTAAAACTATTAGGTGCTTTATGCTTTAGTTGGCTTTACTTGCCACACATTTTCATTTACGTTTTAGGTGGAAAACGTGAAACCATCAATGAGGACATCCATAAAATTATGCATCAAATAAAGTTGGGTGTAGAGGTTCCATGTTGGTTGGCTTTCTTGTTTTTTCTACATAACAACGAATACTTTCGAAATCTTTTCTACTACAGGATAGGTCCAGCCGTAGCGCTGATGATTAGTTGGTGGCGACCAGGTAGCAGAACTTTTATTCTTCCATACTCCACAAAGATAGGCAAGGGCTTTTGGTTCGCTCATCCATATTCAACGGTGCTTAATGCGGAATCTATAGGTGAAAATTTTCATTGCATTCATTGTGTTACTCTAGGAACAAAAGAAGGAATGAATGCAGTTAGGGGGGGGCGTCCTATCATTGGTGATAATGTATCGATAGGTTGTCATGCTTGTATTATCGGTGATGTGCATATCGGGAATAATGTTACAATAGGTGCGGGAAGTGTTGTCATTAAAGATGTTCCCGATAATTGTGTAGTTGCAGGAAATCCAGCTCATATAATTAAACAAAAATAAAAATAATGAACTACAAAAAAATAATTAGAAGCCAACAGTTACGTTTCAAGATATTGCAGATGCTCAGTTGGGTGCCTGATTCTATAATGATAAAATTGCAGTATCGCATAAAGTTAGGATTTTGGCCCAATTTGAAATATCCCAAAAGGTTCACAGAGAAGTTACAACTGTATAAAATGAAATACAGAAATCCTGTAATGCATCAATGTGTTGATAAATTCGAAGTTAGGAAATATGTAGAAAACAAGGGGTTAGGGGGTATACTTAATAGATTGTATGGGATTTATAATTCTTCTGATGAAATAGATTTTGATGCATTGCCCACAAAGTTTGTAGTAAAGACTACAAAAGGGGGAGGAGGAATTAATGTTATTTTAGTTTCTGACAAATCTCATATAGACAGGAGCGTTATGTGTAATAAGTTAGATAAATGGCTCAAACAACAAAGTAACGGCAAAAATATAGGTCGAGAGTGGGCATATGAAGGTGAATCCCCATCACGAATCATAATAGAAGAATATATAGAAAACAAATCAAAAGAAGCTTCTTTGGTTGATTATAAATTTTTCTGTTTTAACGGGGAACCAAGGTACTTGTATGTCGTATCGGACCGGAAACCAGGCGAATATGCCTATTTGGGGGTCTATGACATTGACTTTAATAAACTTCCTGTTTATAGGTGTGACGAGCGAAGAGCAGAATACGCAATACCAAAGCCAAAGAACTATGATCAGATGGTAGAGATTGCACGAACGCTATCTGCGGATTTCCCACATGTGCGAGTAGATCTATATAACATAGATGGAAAGATTTATTTCGGGGAACTGACGTTCTATGATGGTAGTGGATATTTTCATTATGATCCAGATTCTTTTGATTTTGAATTAGGAAGTTATTTTACGGAATATTAATAAAATGTATTGTATATGAAAAAAATAATATTCATAAAGAGAGCATTTTCCTATGCTCTTTCGTTAATATATACGGTTTTAATAAAATGGTTATATTCGAACGTAAAAATAGGCAAGGGTACTATCGTGTATTATAAAAGTTCGATCGTTAATTTGAGCGGAAGTGTTACAATAGGAAAAAGATGTAAAATAGGCGTGGATAATATTACATATCATGCAGGCATGCCTTTTTCTACACGTTTATTAGTAGACAAAAAAGACGCTAACATTACAATAGGAGATAATTGCAGAATAAATGGTGCGTCAATACATGCCAAAAATAGAATTTCTATAGGCAATAATTGTGTATTTGCTTCAGGAATTTCTATTATGGATAGTAATGGACATGAGGCGTTTAGCAAAAATAGGACTACAGGTGAGGACATTCCTGAACCTATAATTATTGGTAATAATGTGTGGATAGGGTTAAATGCTGTAATTCTAAAAGGTACTCAGATAGGTGATAATTCTGTTGTCGCAGCCGGTAGTGTGATAAAAGGTGTCTTCCCGAATAATTCTATAATTGCAGGAAATCCAGCAAGAAAGGTTAGGGATATTACAGAATTAATATAAAATTCATAACATTTAATCGCGTATTACTTTTCAATATTCTCAGTTTCAATGGTGAATCTAAATACACTATAAAGGAAAAGGACAGATACATAGACCACAAGCGTAATTTCTATACTTCGCAATGGGAACGTAAAAGTGTTACTACAGACCACGAACAATTTGAGGATTATTATCCAAAGCCAAAGAATTTTGAGAAAATGCTTGAGGTCGCTTATGAGCTATCAAAGGATTTTCCATTTGTAAGAGTGGATCTTTATAATGTTGAGGGTACAATATATTTTGGAGAATTGACTTTCTATCCTTGGACTGGTTACGTACAATTTACACCAGATGAATTTGACTTTGAATTAGGTTCATATTTTACGGAATACTAATAATATGTATCGTATGAGAATTCTCGTATTGGCAAATAATCTCTTGGGGCTATACAGTTTCCGTAAGGAGGTGATGAAGGCTTTCGTGGACAGGGGTGATGAGGTGTATATCTCTGCTCCTATGGATGATAAGGCACCTGATGTGGAGAAGTTAGGATGCAAGATTATTGCAACGGAGTTTAACAGGCAGGGAACTAATCCCGTTGCAGACATGAGGTTGATGTGGCGCTATCGTAAAATGATAAAACAGATAAAACCTGATGTTGTGCTAACTTATACGATAAAGCCAAATCTATATGGAGGAATGGCATGTGCATTGACGGGTGTACCACAGATAGCTAACGGGAAAGGATTAGGGGCGGCTGTGGAGTATCCTGGATTGATGCAGAAACTGACGATATTCTTGTATAAAATAGGTATGAGGAGGACAAGGTTGACTTTCTTTCAGAATACAGACAATATGCAATTCTGCCAAGAGCATGGTATGGTGAAGGGGGCTGTGCAGTTGATTCCTGGCAGCGGAGTAAACCTGCAATATCATGCTAAGATGCCTTATCCTGCGGAGACGGAGCCTGTGCGCTTTTTGTTTATGGGCCGCATTAGACGCGAGAAAGGAATAGATGAGTTCCTGGCTACCGCTGAGAACATCAGGAAGAAGTATGACAACGTGGAGTTCCATATTGTTGGCGGTTGTGAGGGCGACTATGAAGAGAGGTTGCACGACATGCATGAACATGGTATAATCATATATCATGGCAGGCAATCTGACGTTCGTCCTTATTTCGCAATGGCGGCATGCACCCTTCATCCGTCGTTCTATCCAGAGGGAATGAGCAACGTGTTACTGGAATCATGTTCTACAGGCAGACCGATAATGACGACAAACCGTGCCGGCTGTCGGGAGATAATAGAAGATGGACGCAACGGTTTTCTGGTGAAGCAACAGGATGCGGATGACCTGACAGCGAAAGTGGAGAAATTCATTGCTCTGCCTTATGCTGAACGTAAAGCCATGGGCTATGCCGCACGTGAGAAGGTGGAGCGGGAGTTTGACCGTCAGATAGTAATAGATGCCTACCTTAATGCGGTGAGTGAAATAGAGAAGCAATAAAATGCATTAAAGAAATTTATGCTATTAGAGCTTATTCAAGTAACGTTAGGACA
>ODAI011797984.1_pt1 | contig 12211 bp, 13 predicted proteins | sample 1539321 | NCBI WGS metagenome assembly ODAI01 (sample SAMN02144231, study PRJEB22623) | gut metagenome | biome: sheep rumen | host: Ovis aries | place: New Zealand
AAGGAGTGGTTTTCTCAGATTTTATGTTTATTTTTGCCATGTCATTGATGATTTTGCTTCTCTTTTTAAATGCAGCACTAAGTTAAGTGAAAAATCTGACATGACAAAATCCTAAGCAACTTTTTGCTGCTCAGGATCTTATAAAAATAGTTAAATTACAGTGCTGCGGAATTTGGAATATTAGAAGATGGTGAAAGTAGTTCATTTAAATACTTATCTTCAAGGAGGTGCCGCATATTGTGCCTTACGGATCAGTAAGGCCCTGATTAATGAAGGAGTAGAATCTAAGATGTTGTTTGCCTCAGGGAAAGCGATGCCTGATGGTGTGGAAGGTGAGATTATTAAAAAAGACAAACATTTTGGTGATTCTAATAGGTTTATATGCGCGATTAAAGATTTAACTGCTCAATTTTCGCCGAAGATGAATAGATTAAAGTTCTTGAAAATGCTCAATAAGGCAAATCCAAATCATTTATTTCTTCATGGGCCATTTTCTCAATATTGCAATGTTGTTGATCATCCACTTATAAAATGGGCTGATATTATTCACCTACATTTTGTTGCAGGCTTCATTGATTATCCCACATTTTTCAAGGCGGTAAAAAAGCCTATCGTCTGGACTTTACATGATAAATTTCCCGCCGTTGGGGTGCAGCATTACTGTTCGGCATTTTATCCTGTTTCTGACTCATTGAAACCTATTGATGCTATAAGTAGTACAATAAAGCGAAAGGGTGTTATGGACGCTCACAGCTTAAATTTAGTCGCCATCTCTGAACAAATGCTGGATATCTGCCAGAACTCAGAGGTTCTCAGAGGATTTCCACTTACTCTCATTCATAATGGGGTAGATACAGGTATATTTAAACCTTATGATAGGCAGGAAGTTCGAAAGGCATTAGGGTTATTACCTGATTCCACGATTTTTCTTTTTTCAAGTTGTAACTTAAATGACCCAAACAAAGGTTTGTATAGGATTTGTGAAGCATTGGAAAAAGTCGATTTGCCTAATAAATTGCTTGTCTGCATCGGGCAATCTTCTACAGCAATGCCTCTCACTTCTTTCCCAATAATTCAGACTGGGCTTTTAACCAGCCAAGATAGAATCGCAAAATATTACTCAGCCTCTAATTTTGTGTTTCAATGCTCCTATGAAGAGACATTTGGGCAAACCCTTCTTGAGGCTATGGCTTGTGGAATACCAGTTATCTCTACACCTTGTAGTGGAGCAATCGACCTTATACGTCCATTTAATGGACTCCTTTGTTCCGGTTTTGATCCCGATTCGATAGCGTTAGGCATCAACGAGGCTTTATCTCATCATTATGATGCTACCATTATTCGACAGAATGTAATTGATAATTTTCAATACCCTATTATAGCACGAAAATACAAATCTTTATACCAATCTATTTTGGGTGCACAATGAGTTTCCTTTAAAGGTGATATAGAAACATGTCTGTAATACTTTCAGTGAGCAGTTTTTGCCCAGTTCAGATGACACTATGGCGTATGTGGGCTGTATTTACGCAAGGAAGGTCAAGATGCTGGATGGCGACAACGCCTTCCATGGGCATGAAAAAACTGCTGTTGACGTAGGCTTTTGTTAAAAAAAACAAGTATAAAATGCTCTTTAATTCTATCGAATTTCTAGTGTTCTTACCTATAGTGTTTTTCCTCTATTGGTTTGTTTTCCATGAGCGGAGGGCCCAGAATCTGCTTGTTTTGGTGGCGAGTTATGTGTTCTATGGTTGGTGGAATTGGCGTTTTCTTTTTCTGATAGCTTTGACATCCCTTTTTAGTTTCTATTGTGCACTTTTGATTGAGCGATTCAAGGAGCGTCGCTGGCAACAAGCTTTCTGTGTTGCAAATATAGTGGCCAATCTCCTGATTCTCGCCATTTTTAAATATTATAACTTCTTCATTGAGAATATGAATTCATTGCTCGCCCTTATGGGATTTCATCTTGATTGGGTGACCATGAACGTCATTCTTCCTGTAGGTATTTCATTCTATACTTTCCAAGCCCTCAGTTACACTATTGATGTATATCAGAAGAAGTTGTCAGCCTCACATGACATTGTGGAGTTCTTCGCTTACATTAGTTTCTTCCCTCAATTGGTGGCAGGCCCTATTGAGAGAGCGCCGAATATGCTACCTCAGTTCCAAAGAAAAAGAAGATTCGACTATGCCCAGGCAGTGGACGGTACTCGGCAGATGCTTTGGGGATTCTTGAAAAAACTTGTAGTCGCTGACAATTGTGCTATAATTGTCAATACTTATTGGGATTCATATCAGAATCTGCCATCCACATCACTTCTCTTGCTGGGTGTTCTATTCTCTTTCCAAATATACTGCGACTTTTCTGGTTATTCAGATATTGCTATTGGCTGTGCTCGTCTGTTTGGTTTTAACTTAATGCGCAATTTCAACTTTCCTTATTTTTCACGTAGTATCCCTGAATTTTGGAGGCGATGGCATATTTCGCTGACTACTTGGTTTCGTGATTACATCTATTTCCCTTTGGGAGGTAGCAGATGTGATAAATGGAAAGTCATTCTCAATGTTTTTATTGTTTGGAGCATAAGCGGTCTTTGGCATGGAGCCAATTGGACTTTCGTCTGCTGGGGCGTCTTCCATGCTACGATGCTAACCATTTACAATTTATTCGGTATAAATACAAAATACAAAAATGTGGTTGCCTACGGACACTTACTCCCCTCCTTAAAGGAGTTGTGCCAAATGACCATCACTTTTATTATCGCTGTCATTGGATGGATTATTTTCCGGTCAGAGAATATTTCTCAGGCTGTTGGTTTTCTGGAATCAATAGCAACTAATAAGTTCTTTGATGTTTCTATGCTTCACGGCAAGGGATTTTGTTTATTTGGAATGGGGCTTTTATTCGTGGAATGGCTCCAGCGTGATAAACAACATGCCTTACAAATCCCACACATTTGGCCTTTCAATTATCGCTTAGTACGTTGGTGTATATATTATCTTATCCTCTTGCTTATCCAACAATATTCAGGTACGAGTCAAAGTTTTATTTATTTTCAGTTCTGATTCTTAATTTTATGAAAGAGATTCAAAAATACATTTCCATTATTCTGTTATTCTTAGCCCCTATAGGTCTCTTTTACTCAATCAAAACAATCTGGCTACTGACAGATGGTAGGTATAAACAAAACATTCCTGGAAATGAAATATACTGTGCAATAGAGAAAAGCAAAATTAAAACAAGTTTTAAAAAACTTATTCTCGGAGATAGCACAGGCAATCAGTTTTATAATTGCAAAGAGGAAGATTCTTATAACGCATTCTCTCTTACTTGTAATCAGGCCATCGGTATGATAGGGCAGTATATTCTTCTCAATAACTACCTAAAAGCGGGAAACAGCCCCGATTCTGTATTCATAGTTTTAACACCATTCAGCTTAATGGATAACCTTGACCAAATATATACCTACCACTATTTTCTAAAACCTTTCTATTATGAAGAAAACAAACCTTATATGACCACACTCGCACTGGAGCAGATAGAAAAAATCCCCTTTTACTGGGGATGCCATGTCCCATTTATTCAAACATCAACTTGGGCTCCAAATATACATCTACAAGAACGCAATTACACTTTTATCTCGCCTCTTTGTAAGCAATACCTTTCAAAGATTGATTCCCTAAGTCACGCTTATGATTTCGATTATTCGATTGTTCCATCTTTTGTGGCCGAACATTTAAGAGATAGTGTTGAACACTTTAACAAGAATGAATACCTTGGATATCGTTTTGCCCATAAACTATCTGCTTATATAGATAGCATCCACTATTTGAACGATACATGTTTTGTTGATGAAGTCCATTTAAAATCACCTGATATATATAGAGATAGCATGAATAACCGTTTCCATATACGTTCTTTTAATAATTAGGGTGTTCAGTTCCGTGTCCCAAAATTATCCTACTTTTTTGAGTGTTTTGGACCGTAGTGCCACCCGATTCGGAGTGAGATTCTCCTTGGCCCAGAGATCTACCTCCTTAACCCACATTGCAGATAAATTTCACGTAACTCCTTGTTTTTCAGGAGGCGTTTTTTTCGGAGGTGGTTTTAGGGGTACCACGGATTTCACTTTTCCGATTGGATTGGGTGACACTTCCAAAAGTTTGTAAATGACGGCAAGCTGCAAGCTCTTCCTCCGCCTCCGTGCTCTGCCGTACCGTGACCTTCTGCCCGTCCTCGGTGTCCATCTCGGCTGTGACGACGACCTGTGCCTGCGCTATTCGCATGATCTCGTCCCACCTGACATTGGGATAATCCTTCAGTCTCAGTCGGCACTTGGTGACAGACACTATCCAGTAGTCCAGCACTGCAAGGTTCAGGTGCGCCTTGACCCCTGCGTCGGACTTGTGGAAGACGGGGCGCATGTCGAGGTCGCTCTTCAGGGTGTGGAAGGCCTTATGTAAAGCTTCTCATAAGCTCTTTTATGTCAAGTATATCGTTATGCAAAGTAAAGTAAGAAGCATAACTGATAGTCAGCGACTTGTGAGTTTACTTCTCACTTCCACTTCACATAAAAATAGTCAGCGTCCGAGGTCTCTGAGCCAATCACGCAGGTCTTTGCTCTTCTCCCATTCCCTATCAGAGCCGCAGTTCGGGACGAGGTCTGCATACGCTTTCTCCAGTGCCTCGCGCTTGGCTTTTGAGTCAGCCCTTGCATAGACATCAGTAGTCTGTATCGATACATGGCCAAGGAGATCACGTATATACACGAGGTTCACGCCTGCCTGCAACATATGCATTGCCCTACTGTGCCGGAGCGAATGACAGCTTATCCTCTCTGGTATCAAGTCAGGAGACACCTTCCTTGCCAGATCCGCATAGGTAGCCAGTATGTATGAGATACCCTCACGCGTCAGCTTCTCATGTCTGTTGTTGAAAAAGAGCGGCGAGGCTCCCTTACTACTTTCTTCAAGATGATACTCTTCCATATATCCACGCAGTATTCCCACCAGCTCCTTTGTCAGAAGAGGTACGATGCGAGCTTTCCTTCCCTTGCCATAAAGACGTATAGTATATGGCTCATGGCTTATGCGCACACTGTCTACCGTCAGGTCTGCCATTTCCTGCACACGCGCTCCGGTTTCATACATCAGCGAGAGGATGGCAAGGTGTCTTCTGCCGTTTCTTGTCGTGGTATCAGGCTGTGCGAGCAGGAGCTTGACACCTTCCACAGATAGATAGTTCAGAGTAGTTCCTTCTGTCCTCATGGCCTTGATGGTGAGTATCTTCTGCCATTGCTCCATCATCTCTATGACAGAATACTGCAGATACCAGCAAAACGAGTGGATGGCGGCCAATCTGTAGTTGCGGGTGGCGGGAGAGCATTCCCTTGCTTCAAGGATCCACTTCAGGTATCCAAGCACACTGTCGCGTGTGAGATGCTTCAGCCCAAGACGGTCAAGGGGTATGTCCTTCTCGTCCTTCATGTAGCCAATGAACTGGAGGAAGGCATCCCTGTAGGATGCGATGGTGTTGGGGCTTACGTTTCTCTCATGCGGCAGATACTCAGACAGGAAGCGGGTCAGATGCTTTGCGAAGTCAGTCGTCGTAGTCATAGGCCGGGCAGACTGTAGGATATACAAAAGCATTTATTTCCGAGCACTGCTCCTCCAGATCAGGATACATGCTGCAAGTCAGGCGCACGTACTGTTCCGTGGCAGTCAGCGAGTGGTGCCCCAGTGCGGTCGAGAGTATGGGCAGGCACGTATAGAGATCCATGCCGGAGCGTCCCATCTGCACGAGGGAGTGTACGGCGTAGGTGTGCCTCAGGTCGTGTACCCGCGGGCCATGATGGTTGCCGGAATGAGGTATCCCGCACATGTCGAGTATCTTCTTGAAGTTGGTGTACACGGTTCCCTGGCTGACTCCCGTCCCGTCGGGCTTGATGAACAGGAGGCCGTCTTCTGCGGAAGCATTCTTGACAGGCATGCGGTTACGGTAGCTTGTATATTGCCTGAGGACGGCAACCAGTGACTCGCTTATCGGCACGATGCGCTCACTGCCGTTCTTCGTCTTGCGCAGATGTATGTAGTGTTCATCCAGATGCACGTCCCTGTTCCTGACAGACAGGGCCTCAGAAACCCTCATGCCAGTGCCGTAGAGCAGACGCAGGATGGCGGGTATGCATATCAGCGCAGTCCCCATGCGGATGTCGTACAGACGGCACCCGTCAGCTGCGGCGAAGATGTCGGACATCTGCCCGTGGGTGAAGATGTAGGGCGTGAAGTCGGACTTTGGCTCCTTGGGGAGTCTGGGAATGAAGCACTCGCATCCCTGACGGCACATGATCCTGGCCAGTTGTGACCACACGGAGTATTTCGTGTACAGCGTCTTTCCGCAGTCCGCCACTCTGGTGGCCCGCCATCTCTTGATGAAATCCTCCGTGATGCGGGCATCCTCCAGCTTCTCGCGGTTGGCGAAGTCGTCAAACTCCTTCAGGATCCACTTCGTCCTGTGCGCGCTGATGCCTGCGGACGCCTTGACGTCAAGCAGGCGCTTCATGTACGGTGCCAGCACGCTGCTGTAGTTAAACTGCTCAGCCATAGAACGCACCTCCTCTCTGCATATAGAAACTGTCGGGTACTGCTGGCACGGGCAGGGAGCACTTCAGCAAGGAGCGGATGTCTATCTTCAGGTATGCCAGCGTGGTCTGGGTACTGCGGTGCCCCAGGGACTCTGATATAACAGGTATCGTCGTGCCGCCGTCAAGCATGGTGCTGGCGAGGGAGTGGCGCAGGGAGTGCGGGCCGTGGTGTCTTGATGATGTGTCGACACCAGAGTGAATGACAATCGCCCTTATTGCATTGGATACCATCCCTGGCGTGGCCGCGACATACGGTGCCCTCTCGGATATGAACACATTCTGCAGCGGTGAGTTGCGCCGTCCGTGCCGAAGGTAGTCTATGATGGCATTGCCGACATCTGCAAGCAGTGGCAGCTCAATCACCTTCTCAGTCTTCTGTATGGTGAGGGTAATCAGGTTCCTGTCCCAATCGATGTCGGAGAACCGGAGGCCTGCAATGTCCGAGGCCCGAAGGCCAAGCCGTGAGGCCAGCAGCACCATCGCGTAGTTGCGCTTGCCGACACCGCTGCTCCGGGATATGGAATTCTCGATTCTCATGACCTCCCCGCTTGTGAAGAATGAAGGGAGGCGCTCCTTGCGGTGTGTCTTGTAGGTGTCAAACAGCTCGTCAAAGCGGGAGTCCGTTATGCGTTCCTCTTTCCAGAAGCGGAAAAGGACACGCAGTGCGGAAACAATGTTCACCTTGTCGCTCGGATGTGACGACACAAAAGTCAGTATGTCGCCCTCGCTAATGTCTGCAGTACGGACGGCCCCCCGAGAGCCGAGGTGGGCGAGGAAGTCACTCATGTACAGGCGGTAGCTTCCAATGGTGGACTTGGAACGGCGCAGGTTTGCCATGTGGGAGACAAACTTCTCCATGTCTGCCCCAATCTCACCGTCAAGCGCGTGAAACACCGGGGTGAAACAACGCTTGCGGACGCATCCGAGCTTCATCAGGTCATCAAGGACCTGGACACTCCTGATCTTTTCGCGCTCCTGGGGGCGTATTGTGCCATTGAAATGGCAGGTTTGGACAAAATCGGCTCCTACTGCCGGTGAATAACTCTCAATGCCCCTTTGGGACATGTAACGGATGATGCCATTGCGCCAGAGACTCTTGTACCTGGAGATTCTGCTCTCCGTGTAGTTGTGCTCCTGGAAGTACTTGATGCATCGCTCCGTCAGCTCTAAGATCTTGACTTCTTCCATAACGATTAATATTAAAAGTTGGGGCTTATGCCTTACCTATAATATAATGTTATGAGAAGTAATTATGTCAAGTAATTCGAAAAAACATCAAGCAATCAGCAATTTAGCATCAGTGTGAGTATGCCTACTTTGCATAACGATATACTTGTCATAAAAGGTCTCCTCCACGGTCCTGATCACATTGTAGAATTTCCAAACGTTCACCTCGTCATTCTCGTCAAGGCTGGTGAGCAGCACGTACTTGCCGTGGAACTTCTTCCTTTCGACTATGCTTTCTTGCTTGCACGCCCCTCGAAGTATGTGTTGGTGATGTCCAGCAGGAGGATCTTCTCCTCTAGGTTGAACATCGAGCGGACACGCTCATGAAGGAAGTCCTCCATCTCACGGTGCACATCCCAAAGCCTCAGGGCGCTCTGGTAGAGCGAGTCCTTGCTCACCTTGCCGCGCTCGATCTTGAACATCTCCAGAAAGGCAGAGTTTCCCTAGAGGTTGCGTACTGTCTTCAGCTCGGAGTAAGGGTATAAGGCGCGGGCGACAATCTGCATCAGAGCCAGGTCCACCTGATCGTGGCTCCAGCCCTTGGAATTCAGGAACTCACGTATCTTCAGAACCGAGAGCGTGGAACGGCAGACTGCCTCAGGGCCGATGGTGTGCGCCTGACGCTGGACAAGGCTCGAGAGGCGGACGGTCACCAGGTCGCGGCGGCGCTAGCGCTCCTTCCGCTCGGCCTCAGCCCTGAGGACGGGGTCGTCCTCCTGGGCGTACTTCGTCTCGCGGTACTTCACGTAGAAGTCCATCGCCATCTCATACAAGGCACTGTCGGGACAGATCACGCGACGGCGGCGCTCTATTATCTCGGTCAGCATCCAGGCCAGCTCCTGGCGCTCGGACTTACTCAGACCCTCAAGACGGCCGAGGTAGAGGACATGTGCCTTGCGCTCCAGACCTTTCGAGTCCCTGTAACTCTTGGTCAGGCGATAAACATCATGTCCCAGGTAACTGCCGTCCGCCTGCTTGATGAAGCTTTTCTTCTTCGTGATCTGCATGCTGCAAAGTTACAGCCATTTGGCGAGAAGAGAAAACGCCTGGGGGTACCACATCCCACGTTTTTCAGAAATGACGGCGGTTTTAGGATTTTTTAGTCAAAAGTTCCAGAATGGTAACTACTGAGCCAAAACCTCTTGGGGTCGCTACGCTCAAAATTATAGGAAAATGATTAGGAAAATTTGCAGAAAAATCTCCTTGTATTGTATTTTCTATAATTTTGAATCAAATTTTTCGGCAATTTTGAGCGAAGCGACCTTTAAGAACCGAATCGCTGAGTAGTTACCCAGAATGAAGGGGAAAAATGGTAGAAAAACAACCATTCCTATAACAATCCTTAACATTGGATATTTATACAACTGCAATACAGGTTAAGCTTGACATTGGCCAAGCGTACTTTGAAATCTTGTTCATCAGCGTCAGAGTAGTTTGTGATTTTTGGATATAGCGGCAGCATGAGGACCAAGGATGTTATGCCATAGAGCTTGTTTGGCGATATCTTGTTCTTGTAGATGCCGAAATCAGACTCGATGATGTCGGATGATATATGATGCGTGTCCATAGGCTTCTCCAGCAGTCCGGCCTGCTTCTTGAAGTAGGCCAGCATCTCCAGTCCGAGACGTGCCCTGCGGTTGCCGGCGTTGCCGATCACATGGCGGACGATATAGCTCTGGCAGACGGCATTGGTCCGTTTGTTGAACCCCTCCCTCTTGCATATCTCCTCGACGTGTCGGATGGCACTGACGCAGGCGTGGAGTTCCTCGATGAGCCGCTTGTGGGGGAGCAGGAAGGAGAACGCCTCCTTCGCCCCGTCCTCCAGACCCTCGTAGCATCCAAGCATTGACACCGCCCATTCCACCCAGTCCTGAAGGTTCATGAAGCGTGCGACGGCCTTCATGTTGGGAGGCAGCAGCCAGGCGTTGTCGGTCAGGTGGTACTGGAGCCTGACCCTGCTGAGCTTCTCGGTGAGTTCCTTGAACCCGGCGTCCTCGCCATAGACATGCTTCATGCAGTTGCCGAGCGTGTGGCTGATGTCAAGGTGGTGGGCGATCCCTAGGTCCCTGAAGCCACCCACAAGGTTGCGGGCTCCGTCTGACACCCCGTATTCGGGGGGCGTGACCCACCAGCTGGCTGACCCGCTCCAGCTCGTCCTTCACATCGCCGCGCTTGAAGCTTCCACCGACCCTCATCCCCAGTGCCTCCACATCCTTGTGCCCCAAAGGACCGCCGACCTTGTCGGCGTTGAAGCCAAGCACCAGCAGGAGCTTCTCCTTGTTGATCATGATGCTCTCGTCAACGACAACATCATACTTGCCCCTCATCGGGGTGTCGTCCTCGTAAATCGAGAGGCCGAGCTTCAGCATCCAGTTGCGCACGGTGTTGTGGCAGGGTGCAACTCCGAACGCCCTAGACCTCCTCGAAAAAGCAGAGGATGGAGACCACGGTACTATTTCGATACTGAAGTAAAGATTTTTCAGCACGTATTGTTGTGTAATTTCAGGTGCTTGGGAATGTGGTTTTTCGAAACAACAAACTGAACACCCTAATTATTTTCTATCAAACTATCACGATTACACCCTTCAGTTTTTATTATTGATGTTTCTGTATTGATAGAATGCTCGATACCCTTAGTCAGTTGTACACCGTGATGTGGGTCCCGTTGTAGGTGATGTGGTAGCGGAGCATGCCTCTTGCGTCGGGCTGTGGACGTGCTGTGGAGTCGCGGGAGCTGATGACGCCGTGGTTGTTCATGTCGTAGGTGAGGCCGCAGTGGTTGCAAATGGCAAAACCGTTGTCTCGGAGCGTGAGGCGGCGGGTGTTGCGGTCGCAACTGGGGCATGCCAGGTCGTAGGCCAGATGCTCACCGTAGATGTTGGTGCCTACAATCAGGCCTCCTAAGCCGTAATTGAAGTATTTCTGAGTCGCATCTATGGTGTATCGTCCTGTGCCTGATGAATTGGTCATTACAATCTCTGTCTTCCCGTTGTTGGTCTCACGTCTGATGGAGCAGAACTGCCCGTAGTTGCCCATCGTGCCGAAAAGTTGCTGTGAGGCGGTGACCATGTAGGTGAAGTTCACGGGATATTTCTTGGAGAACTCGCTGTGGTTGTCGCAAGCGCAGAGAAAAGCAAATACCAAGACTAATGCCGTTGTATAGAGTGATGTGGTTTTATGCATTTCCAGTGGGTTTGATAGTAGGGACGCCACGTTCGTGGTATGCAGACGCGACACGTCGCGTCCCTGCTGTTGAAACATCATCTTCTGTTCAGAACCATAGGTCGGGATTGGAGATGATATTGTTGATGCGGGTGGTCTCTTCTTCGCTGAAGTCCATGTTGTGGAGGGTGTCGAGGTTGTTCTTGAGTTGGTCGAGAGTGCGTGTGCCCAGTATGACCGATGTCACTCGCTTGTCGCTCAGTACCCATGCCAGTGCCATTTGCGAGAGCGACTGGCCGCGCTCCTGAGCGATGAGTCCCAGTTGGCGCGATGCTTCCACGCGCTCAGGTGTCACTTGTGATTCCTTCAGGAAACCCTCTTTGCGGGCAGCGCGGCTGCCTTCGGGTATGCCGTTGAGATACTTGCCGGTGAGCAGGCCTTGTGCCAAAGGGGAGAAGACGATCACGCCTGACCCGTTGTCGGCGGCAACCTGGAAATTGTTCATCTGGGCGTGGGGATCGAGCATGGAGCAGCGATATTGGCTCAGCAGGCATGGCACATGAGCCTCTGCCAGTATGTCGTAACAGCGTTGCTGCAAGGCGGGGGGGTACTTGGAGATGCCCACATAGAGTGCCTTGCCTTGGCGCACGATGTCGATGAGCGCTTGCATGGTCTCTTCCACAGGAGTGATCCCATCGTAGCGGTGGCTGTAGAACACGTCGAAATAGTCCAGTCCGGTGCGGCGCAGGCTCTGGTCGCACGAGGCGATGAGGTTCTTGCGTGATGATCCGTCGCCATAGACGCCGGGCCACATCTCATGTCCTGCCTTGGAGGCAATGAACATCTCGTCGCGGTGGCTGGCGAGGTTTTCCTTGAGGATCTTGCCGAAGTTGCGTTCTGCGCTGCCTGGTGGAGGTCCGTAGTTGTTGGCCAGGTCGAAGTGGCACACACCATGCTCGAAGGCATATAATATCATGTCGCGTGCTGTGGCATAGTCATCGACGTCGCCGAAGTTGTGCCAGAGTCCCAGAGAGAAGACGGGAAGTTGCACGCCTGAATGTCCGCAATAGTTGTAGATCATAGTCAAAGGAGGGAGTTAAAGGGGGAGTTAAAGGGGGAGTTAAAGGAGGGGGACCCCACCCCGCCTTTCAGGCATTCCTTCCCTACGAGGGAAGGTG
>ODAI012883417.1_pt1 | contig 12211 bp, 9 predicted proteins | sample 1539321 | NCBI WGS metagenome assembly ODAI01 (sample SAMN02144231, study PRJEB22623) | gut metagenome | biome: sheep rumen | host: Ovis aries | place: New Zealand
AAAAGAATTAAGAGCCCTCGAGCGCCTCAAGTAAACAACTCCCAACTCCCCTCCCTTTTTAGGGGAAAGGCTACGGGTAGGCGACGGAACGTCGGGAATGGGGTGACCGCAGGGCGGGGTGGGGTATCACTTCCCCTTTAACCCAAATCGGTCGTTAGAAGTGCAATAATCCGTGGTCAGGTTTGTAATATGTTGAGAATAAGTTATTTGAAAAATTGTTTTTCTAATGGCGGTCATTAGAAAATGCAATTCACAAAAGTTTCATAATCATATAGTTACGAAGACAACCACGAAAATGATAATCCTAATGACCGATTTGGGATAAAAAACGAAAGCTGATAAGAAACGAATAAAAAACGACACAATCGAGTTGTTTATGTACATTTCACCCTTGGGATGTCCCAACGTCAAGAAACCATCGAGGCGGGGATTGACGCCCTCCGCAAGTACGGCACAGGTTGCAAAGCGCTGGCTTTGACATAGGGCAATCCGAGTCTCCAATCTTCCCCGTTATGGTCAGAGACAATGAAAAGGTATATAGAATCGCTGACATGTTGCAGAAAAAGCGTATCTTTGCAAGCGGAATCGTTTACCCTGCCGTCAGGACAAAGGAGGCGAGGATCAGAATCAGCCTACTCGCTTCTCATGATACAGACCAGCTTGAACAGCTTGCTGTTGCACTGGAGGAGATAAGGGATGTGATTCCATTCTAAGAGCTTGCACCAACAACCATAATTAGAACATGAGTACGGAAAAGAAAACACGCTACAGGCGTACAAAGGCAGACATCACGGAAGACATCAGGAAAGCCGCCGTTGACCAAGTGATGAAACGTGGCTTTTCGGCATCGTTAGTGACGGAAATCATCAAGAAGGCAAAAATAGAGCCTCCTGTCTTTTACCATAGATACAAAAACATTGACGAATTCTACAGCGAGTTTGTCAAGGGGTGCGACTATTGGTTTTCGGATATAGCTGACAAAGCCATGAAGGGGAGCGACAATCCCAAAGAACAGTTCCTCGCCCTCATGGAGGGATTGCAGGAAGCCCTGAAGGAAAAGTCGGTGATGCACGAGCTGTTACGCTGGGAAATTGCTGAAGGGAATGACACAACCAAAAGGACTGCCACACTCCGAGAAATGTTCACCCAGCCTCTGGCGGACAAATACAATGCACTGTTTGCAGACACAGGCATCGACTTTGTGGCACTCGCCTCACTCTTGATCGGAGGACTCTATTATCTGCATCTCCATAGAGAACGTTCCACTTTCTGCAACATTGACATGGAGAAGGAGGAGGGGATCCAACGCATCGAAAAGGCAATAAAGACCTTCACCAACATCATCTTCTCTTTCCTCGAACGCAGGGACACCAAACAGGATGTGGCAGAGAGAATGAGGGCAAAAGGCATTGACGAGCAAACCATCAAGGAGTGTCTGCTAATATGATTGGAGCATTCAGTACTGCCCCAATCATATCGTCGTGCTATTTCACCATGCCTTTATGTGTTCAAAAAGAGTTTTCACAAAGGAAAGGCCAAGCAGAAATTTTATTATAAAGGCGAGCATCACGAAAACGATTATGAAGTTGACATTGTTCCTTTTGGCGAAATCGCAGACGGCGAGATTATAGCATGGCCACCAGATGGAACGCCTGAAATGTCCGTAAAATGCTTTACCGACGTAATGGAACATGCAATACCTGTCAAAATCAATGAAGAATTTTCTGTGTTCGCAAACAGAGGCGAATGTTCAGTGTCAAGTAGGAGGTGCGGCATTCCTGCCGCACAAATGACGTTCGGCAGGAATGCCGAACCTCCTATTGTAAACAACGAAATAGCATGTTTGTTATAGAAACAGGAGTAGTTACTCCCGCATTGGTACCGCAAAGATAATGTATTTTTGTGTTTGAGCAACTTTGATAGTTGAAAACTGCTCAAACGACATGAATTTTACTCGTTTGAGCAACTTTGAGGGTTGAAAACTGCTCAAACGACTTAAAGATTTCTCGTTTGAGCAGTTTTCGGACTATTCTGGCTTCATCTGACTGACGGAACAAGATGTTTTGGTTCATCTCTTCAGCACCTTTCTGACGCTAACCGTACCGTTGAGGTAGAGGACTTTCTCTATAAAGATTTGGTTGGGTTGCGGGGTGTTGATGCGGATGCCGTTGAGGTCGTAATACTCGGTGGATAGGATTTCAGATCCATCGGCGATGTCGTTGGTGTCAATGCGCTGGATATCTACGGGAATGGTTTCAGAGAAGATGTCATTATTGGTGCACACGCTGTTGGGCAGTTCGATGGTGGGTCGTCCGAAGAGCGCCAGTTCTGTACCTCCATCGGAGTAGCGGCCGAAGGTTTGCCAACGTGGCTGCGCCAGATAGCGGATGGAGTCGCTCCAGGTGCCATCAGCAGCCGTGATGGAGACGAAAGCCCCGTCGGCGTTCTCCAGTTTGAAGGGAACATGCAGTTGGGTCTGCGACGTGCGGTCGTCGCACCAGACGATGCGATAGCCATGAGCCGGAATGATTGTGCTGGCCAGTTGAGGGCCCGCCCCGATACGCGCTTTCAAGGGCTGCGCAGGGTCGTCGCTCAGATATAGGCTGGCCAGGTCGAAGTCTTCGTCGGTGGTGTTGTAGAGTTCGAGCCAGTCGCTCTTCTTGCCGTAGTCGCTCACGTAGATGTCGTTGCCGGCGCTCACCTCGTTGATGCGCACCTTGGGTCTTGCTGGGTCTTTCTGCAGTGGTTCATAGACCGCCACCAACTCGTAATCGCCCTGTGGCAGCAGTTTGTCGGCTATGATGACGGAGTCAGCTGTCAAGAGACTCTCCCCGTTGTCCCAGCCCTTGAATACATATCCAGCAGGAGCCACAGGCGTGAGTTGGATGGGCGGGAACAGCATCCAGTTGAAGCGTCCGGTCGGTATTTCCTGACCATTGAGCAGTATTCTCGCTCCCTCCACATTGGAATGGATGTTCATGCCATATTCCCCTTCCAACTTGAGGGTGGTGCGGAGCGTTTTCAGGAGCGCGGCCTTGCGGGCTGTGTCAGCCAGTGCGTTGTAAAGGTTCTTCACCTTCTCCATGGGGTCGGCCTTTTCCAGACTGAGAGCCTGAGCCGTGGTTTCAGCCATCTTGTAGATGATGGGCTTGGCCCGTTCAGGCTCGAAGACACTGCCCCCCATCAGGCAGTAGGCGTCGATGAACTGCTTTTGGAACGGTCCGTACTTCATCATGCTCTTGAAGATCTCCGGCAGTTTTCTGTTTCCTTTGGTCAGTACTTGGTGTAGCATGTCGGTGTCACCGAATCCCCCATCGAGGTCGTGGAAGACCAGGTGGATGCGTCCGTCGTCGCTTCGGCAGCAGAAACCTTTCAGGTTCTTGAATCCGCCACGTAGCCAGTCGAGGTTGCCCGCATAGATTTCCGCAGCCATGTAGTTGCAGTATTCATCCACATCCAGCACCTCCGCCACTTTCTGCCAGTTCTCCAAGGTGGGGTTGCGACCTAAGGACATCGCTGCATTATACCACTGGTTCAGTTGCTGGGCATCCCCCGCTTTGATGATGAACTCATCTTCCCACTGGTCGATGTCTTCGTTGTCGATACCGTAGTTGCTGAAGGCGAACTGGCGGTTGCTCTCCTCCCTGAGGTTGAGCATTCCGAGGTAGTGTCCGTTGATGAAGACGTGAGCTGGCTGCCAAGCCTGGCAGTCGAGGTAGAGTCCGCTGGTGCGAACCAGTTCATGAATGGCAGCGTCCTTGATGCGCATGTATTGGTCTTGTCCGCCGTTGCGCACCAGCATGCTCTTGAGTTTGATGTAAGGTTTGGAGTTGAAGACGGGATAGTCGTAGGCCTTGATGCCCTCGAACACCTTCTCGCACTTGAGCTTGAATGACGAGCGGTGGTCGAAGAAGTCGTTGCCTGCGTTGAAGCGAGTCCATCCTCCGAAGATGGTGAATCTCACCTCCTGGTTGATGGCCTCTTGGTATTTGCCTTGCGCATCAGGCACAAAATACTCCACGTTGACGGGTCGTTCCCAGTCCATGTTCTGGTTGGCTGGCGTTTTGGAGTTGTTGGCCGTTCTTCCGTTAGTGCCCCGCACATACAGTCCGATGGTGTCGTCGAAGAAGTTGTCGGGATGCGAGCTGACATTCAGTACCGGCAGGTAGAGTCCCATGTTGTCGTAGATGAATGTGCGCGTCACTACTGGGCTGTTCAACCACCCCTTTCGAGCCAGCATGAAACGGTAGATGACTGTGGTATCGACATGGAATTGTCCGTCTTCACTCACCCACCCCTTTCCCGGCATCGGTACCGAACCGTCGGTCGAGAACAGAAGTGTAGTGCTGTCGGGAATTTCCACGTGGAAGTCCAGCCCATGTTGGATCACGCCGCCTGTGGTGCTGACAACAGGCGCTGCCACACGATTGGTGGCAAGGACGCAACCGTTGTTGGACATGCCAGGTGAAGGCTTGGCTGTGAATCCCCACTCCTTACCCCCGTCGGTGGAACGCAGATAAGAGGCACGTGCTATTGAGGACGGGTAGGGCAATGCGTCAATCATTTGGTCATCAGGCGTCATCAGGGTGATCTCACCGCCTTCCGGATCCAGCTGGAGATTGACTTGCTTAGCAGAATAGTCGCCATAATAACCTGTTCCATGGTAGTGGTCGAACCATAGGATGGCGAATCCTTTTGCAGGAACAAGTCCGTGAGCGATTGTCAGTCTGAAACTGCTCTCCGTTCCTTCTGCGTCGGTATGCTTGAGTTGCATTCCAGAAAGAGTGACATCCTGTTCGGTCGGGTTGTAGAGTTCAATCCATGCCCCGTAGTTGTAGGAATGGTCGATGTATTGGTCGAGATTGGCCACCTGGATCTCATTGATCAACAACTGGCTCTGACCAGACATACGGTTTGCCAGGATGAAGCATATCGCCACTAAGAACAGTCGGATGTTAAGAAAATCTCTCATCAATGCCATTATGTGAATAATTTTTCATAATTTTGCACGCAGAATCGGAATAGAGCCGTTTTTGTTGTATAAGTATTACAATAATATACAAGTCAAGTATTGCTTAATCATATAGAATAAGGTAAGAAGAAATGAAGAATATCGCCATCCTCGCCTCAGGTACAGGCACCAACGCAGAGAACATCATCAGATATTTCCAGGATTCCGACACCGTGAAGGTGGCTTTTGTGCTGGTAGATAACCCCACCGCCCAGGCTCGTGAAAGAGCCAAGAATCTCGGCATACCCACCTACATCAGGATGCGCGGGGAGTTCAAGGAACCCACACTCATCCTTCCTCTGCTCGACCTCTACCACATCGACCTCATAGTGCTTGCAGGTTCGCTGATTTTCCTGCCACCTTATCTTACCCAGCGCTATGATCACCGCATCATCAATATCCACCCCTCACTGCTGCCCAAGTACGGTGGCAAGGGATTCTACGGCCATAAGGTGCACGAGGCAGTGATTGCAGCCGGCGACAAGGAGTCGGGCATCACCATCCACTATGTCAACAACGAGTACGATTCAGGCGACATCATTTTCCAAGCCACCTGTCCTGTCCTCAGTGGCGATACTCCCGATAGCCTCGCCATGAGAGTGCATACACTTGAGTACCAGCACTATCCTCATGTCATAGAGGAAGTAGCCGGTACTCTGAAGGGTTAGTCGCTGTTGTGAGTGATGATACTACTTGATGCGTTTCAGTCCAGGCCAAAAGCCGCTTTCCATTTCTTGTATTCTTCCTGCTCCTTGGAATCGACACATCCATCCACACGGATCACCTTGTTGATGAACTTCTGTATCTCGGAGAGGATGACGTCGCGGTCGTCGGCATCAAATCCTTCGACCACTTCCTGAGTCTCACCCACAATCTCGTCTAGGCTGTAGGTCTTGTCGAAAGCCGAATAAACCGATTTCTTCATTTCCTCGTCGATGGCACCGACCACTTCAATGCCCGACACATAAGCCTCAAGAAAGTCTTTTTCTTTCTGGTCGTAGTTGCCATCACAGCTGGCGAAGTACAGACCTGTCTTGGCCATCAGCTTGACGACCTTGACCAATTTTTCCATTTCTCCCATACCTTACTTTTTAGATTTAGCACCTAATGAACCTGAAGCCAGCGCTATGATGCTGAGTATAGCGCCCAAAAGTCCACCGCTGGACTTGGAAGACGAACCGCCTTTTCCCAGTTTGCCGAGGATGTCGCCCAATCCGCCGCCAGAGGAAGGTTGCTTGCCGTTGCCGAGACCGATCTTGCCGAGGATGTCGCCCAGTCCGCCACCAGAAGAAGGAGCAGAAGGAGCGGGTTCACTGGTTTCGCCAGTGCCGATCTTCTCCAGTGCGTCGTCGAGCTTGTTGTTGGTGACGTTTTCCAACGACATTTCGGGATTGCCCGTTTCCGGTGCCACTTCAGGCTCCTTGTCTTTAGTTACCGCGGCCTTGCCTTTGCCAAGACCACCGAGGATGTCGCCCAAGTCCATGCCGCCTTTGGAGCCGCTGAGGATCTTGCCAGCGATATTGCCTTTCAGAATGTTCTCAAAAAAACTTCCCATAGTCACATTTTTATAGGTTAGTAGTTTGTTTGCTACAAAACTAAAAAATTTTTTTTACATACCAAAACGCATTGTCAATATTTTTGTAAGACAACGCTTTATAGGCAATTTTTGGCGCCCTGTGGGCGCATCGCAGGCAGGGATGCCTGCGTACCCTTAAACCACCATAGAGATTGGAAAGAGCGCGATAAGAGGATGTGAGCTGATGAGGTGTGAAACAGGTACACCAGTTGGTGCATCACCAAGTGGTGAATGAAAAATATGATTATTTATCCTTTTGAGAGCCAAATATTTCATTAAAATATGAGATTATTCACCAATTGGTGCATCACTATTTGGTGAATACAAATATAATCATTATATTTGCACTGTAATCTAAAGAGAAAGAATATGGGAAGTCCGTTTATATATGGTATGTCGGTCGATGGCGAGCATTTCACCGACCGTGAGTGGGAGACAAAACGTCTGGCACTGAATTTCACGAACGGTGTCAACTCAATCTTGATTTCACCCCGACGCATGGGTAAGACCTCGTTGGTGAAGAAAGTTGCAGGGATGGTGAACTCTGACGACCTCAAGGTGGTGTATGTGGATATCTACAATTGCCGCACTGCCTACGAGTTTTATGAGAAATTTGCTTCCGCTGTTATCCGAGCCACAGCTATAAAGGTGGAAAAGATGATAGAGACGGCCAAGAAGTTCCTGATGGGTGTGGTGCCGCAAATCAACTACAGCCCAGAGCCTAATACCGACTTTTCGCTGTCAGTTGGTATTACTCCTAACGCCAATCCACCGGAGGAGATTCTGAACCTGCCAGAAAGGATTGCCACAGAACGAGGTATTCGAATAGTTGTATGTGTGGATGAATTTCAACAAATCGGGGAGATGCCTGATGCATTGACGGTGCAAAAGACCATTCGCAGCGTATGGCAGCACCACCGTCGCACTTCCTATTGCCTGTTTGGGAGCAAGCAACATTTGATGTCGCAGCTTTTCTATAGCCGCAAGATGCCTTTCTATCAGTTTGGTGACATGTTTTTTCTCAAGAAGATACCCACAGACAAATGGGTGCCTTTCATTGTGGAAAGGTTCAAACAGTCAGGTAAGGTTATATCCTCCACATTGGCTGAGCGTATTTGCCAGGCTGTGGACAACTACTCCGCTTACGTTCAGCAGCTGGCATGGAATGTATTGGTGGTATGTGGAGAAGAGGTCACACCACAAGATATAGAGGAAGGTCTTGGCGCCACTTTAGATCAGGTCGCCCCTCTTTTCATTGAGCAAACAGCCAATCTCTCCACTTATCAATTGAATTTCATCAGAGCCATCTGTCGTGGGTACCATGATGGCTACGGACGTTCTGAAGTGGCCAGTCAGTTCAGCCTTGGCAGTATGTCGAATATCTCTAAACTGAAAAAAGCCCTTGTGGATAGAGATATTGTGGAAATCACGGAAAGTGGTTGTCATTTGGCCGACCCACTGTTCAAGTTATGGTTCATCCGAGAAATGATGTGACTTGCGATGCAAGGCCTTTATAAAAACTCCCCGGGCATGGTGCGATTCATGTCCGGGGAGTTGTGTTGGGATTGTGAGGTATCGGGCTACATCACCACCTTCACCTGGTGCTTGCCAGTGGAGTAGGGGATGCTGTTGCCCTCGATGGGTGCTCCATCCAGGGTGATGGACTTCACGCCACACTGTTTGCCGTCGGGGTTCTCGACGCAGATGACGTACTCAGCGTCGCGGAAACGGCGGGTCACGGTGTAGCCTTTCATGGACACAGGCAGACAAGGATTGATGACCAGTCCGTTGTAGGCGGGGTGTATGCCCAGGATGTACTGGCTCACTGTGAGCCACATCCAAGCCGCGGTACCCGTCAGCCATGAGTTCTTGCCCTCTCCAGGTTTAGCCGCGTCGCGTCCAGCCACCATCTGGCAGTTCACGTAGGGTTCCACACGGTGAAGGGTCTGGTAGTGCTCCTCCACATAAGCTGGAAGGATCTTCACATAGTGGCTCCAGGCGTCATTGCCTCTTCCCTGCAGGGCCTCAGCGATGATGACCCAAGGGTTGTTGTGGCAGAAGATGCCCGCATTTTCCTTGTATCCCTCAGGATAACTGCTGATTTCGCCGTACTCAGGATAATAGCGTGTGAATGCCGGCCAGTTGAGCACGATGCCATGTTCACATTCCAAGTATTTCTTGGTGGCGTCGAGTGCCTTGCCAGGCAGTCCCAGCTCCTGTCCGATCCGTGCCATGGCACACCAGCCCTGGCTTTCGATGAAGATCTTGCCCTCCTCATTCTCGTTGGATCCCACTTTCCGACCATAGTAGTCGTAGGCGCGGAGATACCACTCACCGTCCCATCCATCAGCCTCGACAGCCTTGCTTACTGCCTCCACTTGTGCCTGTGCGCGCTGCGCCTCTTCCTTGAGTCCCACTTGCTGGCACAGTTCCACATACTGGCGTCCGGTGAAGACAAAGAGTCCGGCAATCATCAGCGACTCAGCCTTGGTGCCTTCGCTCTTGTTTTCGGTGGTCTGGAAACTCTCGTTGGGGTCGAATGAGAAGCAGTTGAGGTTCATGCAGTCGTTCCAGTCGGCTCGGCCAATCAGGGGCAGTCCGTGCGGACCGAGGTTCTCCACCACATGGTTGAACGACACCCTCAGGTGTTCCATCAACGACACCTCGCTTCCAGGCTGGTTGTCGAATGGCACGGGTTCATCGAGGATGCTGAAGTCGCCCGTTTCCTTGATATATGCCACCGTTCCGAAGATGAGCCAGCATGGGTCGTCGTTGAATCCGCTTCCGATGTCGTTGTTGCCACGTTTGCTGAGTGGTTGGTACTGGTGGTAGCAACTGCCGTCGGCGAACTGTGTGGAAGCGATGTCGATGATGCGTTGCCGTGCCCTTTCGGGTATGAGGTGTACGAATCCCACGAGGTCTTGGTTGGAGTCGCGGAATCCCATGCCTCGCCCTATACCGCTTTCGAAGAACGAAGCGGAGCGCGACATACAGAAGGTGACCATACACTGGTATTGTCCCCAGATGTTGACGGTGCGGTTGAGCTTGTCGTCGTCGCTCTCCACGCTGAAGATGCTGAGCAGTCGGTCCCAGTAGGCCTTCAGTTCAGCGAAAGAATCAGCCACCTTTTCCACTGTGTCGAACTGTGCGAGCATCTGGCGGGCCTTGGTCTTGTTGATGACCTGTGGTGCTTCCCACTTCTCGTTGTCCTCGTTCTCCACGTATCCGAGCAGGAAGACGAACTCCTTGCTCTCGCCTGGAGCCAGTTCCACCTCCAGATAATGCGAAGCTATAGGGCTCCAGCCATGCGCGTGGCTGTTGTGTGGATGGCCTTCGGTCACAGCCTGTGGCTCACGTATCTCGTTGTACATGCCGACGAACGACTCTCGGTCGGTGTCGTAGCCCTGTACGGGGGTGTTCACGCCGTAGAAAGCATAGTGGTTGCGGCGCTCGCGGTACTCGGTCTTGTGGTAGAGCACCGAACCGTCGATTTCCACCTCGCCCGTCGATAGGTTGCGCTGGAAGTTCTCCCCGTCGGTGGCTGCGTTCCACAGACACCATTCCGTATAGGAGAAGACCTTGATGGACTTCTTGTCTTGAGTGTGGTTGGTGAGGGTGAGTTTCTGCACCTCGGCATGGGTGTTGAGCGGTACGAAGAAGAGCACACTGGCCTCCACACCGTCTTTCTCACCGGTGATGCGCGTGTAGCCCATACCGTGACGGCACTCATAGCGGTCGAGCGGCGTCTTCACAGGTTTCCAGCCAGGACTCCACACCGTGTCGCCATCCTTGATGTAGAAGTAGCGGCCGCCATTGTCCATTGGCACATCGTTGTAGCGGTAGCGGGTGATGCGGCGGAACTTGGCGTCCTTGTAGAAGCTGTAGCCACCTGCGGTGTTGGAGATGAGCGAGAAGAAATCCTCTGTACCCAAATAGTTGATCCATGGCCATGGGGTGCATGGGTCGGTGATGACATATTCGCGATGCTGGTCGTCGAAATGTCCGTAGCGTTTTTCGTTTTTCATTGTTTTGTCAGACTATATTCTGTTGTTTTTCGCTGCAAATATAGTTATAATTTGCAAGATAGATGTCATAACAAATAAAAAAGTGCGGTAAAAATACCGCACTTATAAATATCAGTAGAAGTGTCGTTGACGACGTACGGAGACTCTTGCTCCTGAACTGCCTCCTGATGAAGAGCTCGACTTGCTTCTCTTGCTTGATTTGACGTTGCTGCTTGAAGACGAACTGCGTCGTGAGGAGCGTGAACGCGCTGCTGAGCGCACTTTCTTGTCCGCTTTCACTGAATCCACAGCCACGGTGTCGGTGTCGGCTGGTACAGGAGTAGCCCAGATGTGCTTTTCAAAATCCACCATCTGTTTCTCGATGTTCTTCTGTGCCTTCACCATGTCGGAATCATTGGTGTAGATCTGTTGAAGGGACTTGTTCTGCATGTTGGTGGTCATATAGATCTCACCCTTGTACTGGTTGGAGGCAAAGAAGTCGGCAGCCGACATGGTAGATGCGTTGTTGATGTCGCTGGTCATGACGACCACATTGTTGAGGAAGGGCTCCAGGTCCTCATACTTCACCCAGAAAAGCGGTGAGGTGCGCACATCGTCCATGCTCCAGTCGTCGGCTCGATGCAGTACAGGGCAGATGGCTACCACCTTGGAGTGGTAGGTCGCCGTGTATTGGTCGTAGTAGGAGCTTTCCTTGATGTTGTAGCTCAGCACTTCGCTGGAAGGTATATCGACATCTTCCACCTTGATGCTGTTGCCGTCGATCTCGTAGGGAATGTCGTAGCGGTCGAGCATATCCTTGAAGTGCATGCGGCTGGCTTTGTCGAAATGTTCGATGGCGTCCATCTTGTATTCATAAACCGGCAACTTACCCGTGTTGACGAGTCGGAAGATGGTGCAGAAGAGGTTCATGCGGTTGTCGGTTGGAGTGACGGGATAATAGAGTGCCGCATTGCGGTCCTTTGTGAGGTCGAGTGTCTTGTAGAGGTCACGTCTCCACACCACGTCTTCCGCTGCCTTGACCGAGGTTGGAAACATCAGGCTTGCCCTGTCGGTTCCTGTGTTTGCCTTGCTGGTGTTGGACGTGCGGTTGTTGTTGCGTTGCACACGTGTTCTTGATGGCTGTGCCATCAGCGAGATTGTGAGCAACACTCCTATGGTTAGAACTAATGTACGTTTCATCATCTATCTGTTGTATTATGTTTTAGTTCACTATCACTTCCATTGCTGAAGGCAGGGTGCGTTCGATGCCGTCAGGTCCCACAGCGTGCACGCGCGTGATGTAGAAACGCGCTCCTCTTGTGAGCTGTCGCATCTGCTGTTTCTGTCGTTCGCTGAAGTTGGTGGATTGCGACACTTCGGGTATGACGTTACCCAGTCGGTCGTAGAAAGTTGTCTCGAAGCTCAGCACTTTGAAGCTGATGTTGAGCAGTCCGTCGTCAATGGCCGCACCGATAGCGGGTGCCTTGAGCAGCGCCGCTTTCGACACTGGCTTGCCGCCTCCGTACCGGTCGGGGTTTTCGTCAGGTTCTGTCACCTCGCTATAGGGGGTGGGGGCGGGGAGGTTTCTGAAGCGGAGGGGGGAGGTGCCCACTTCCTGTG
>ODAI013575572.1_pt1 | contig 12211 bp, 5 predicted proteins | sample 1539321 | NCBI WGS metagenome assembly ODAI01 (sample SAMN02144231, study PRJEB22623) | gut metagenome | biome: sheep rumen | host: Ovis aries | place: New Zealand
AATATTTTTATTTCATTAGTATCTTCATCAATATAACTTTCATTAAAATCATAGAATTTCTTAATATATGAACTATTGAATACTGAATTATCAGTATTTATACCTGGGATATTCAATGCAAGTTGTTCATTAATCTCATTGACAACAAAATCTAAAGTAAATAAATATATAGACAAATTATATTGCTCATCTTTGATATAATCTAATTTATACAAGATATAATATTCACCTGATGTCTCATTCTCATTTAACTTACCATAATATTTTGTAGATATATAATGCTCTAATCGATTATTATCACTAATCCTAACTTGAAAATAAATCAATTCAGATTCATTTTCTTCTTGACTTAATTTTCCTTTTAAGAATCCGGTTAACAAATCATCATTAATTTGTATATATGAATCATTTGAAAATCCATCTAAATGGTTGAAAATATATTGGATATTCTCTAATTTAGAATTCTTGTTCAAATCCAATACTAATGAATTTGAAAATTTGATTGACTCAAAAGTATTATTGGTATTATCATTACCAGTATAATACAATTCATATTTATTAGGATCAATACTTAATTCAACTAACTTATTCTTAAGTTTTCCATTTGTCCCAAATAAAATTTCTTCTAAAGTGATATTCTTATATTTGATACCAGGAGATTTGATATTAAATCTTTGACCAGAATTAGCTAAAGCCGATAATGATTTATCTAAATATGATGCAATATAGTCACTATAAGATTCAGTATTTTGTAAACTATTTATAAAAGTTTGATTCATGCGATTAAGTTAATATTAATTTATAAGAGATTTTATATATCTTGTATGGATTACTTATGATATTACTTACAATATCACTTTCATAAATATAATTTATACTATATTTTTTAAATAAAAAATAAATTTCTTTTTCGTTACTAAAAGTTTTTGGTAAGAAATTTTTTGAAGTTATATATTTTTTAAAATATTCAAAACACTTTTCTTCATTCTCATATTCTTTTAATTGACTTAATTGAATATAATCAACATCTTTTGGTGTTAAAATAATCTCATTTGGAAGATTATATAATTGATTATGATTAAAATGTTTGAACTCATATTGTGAAATACTATATAATTGGTCTAATGACTCATTATAATATTTAATTGGATTATATTGATATAGACTAATAGTCTCAACAAACACATTATTATTGTCACTTAATACATTAGTATTTTTATTGTCAGAAATAATATATATTTTAGATCTTTCATAATTGATATTGTTGTCAATTTTCTTAAAGAATGGACAAATATTTCCAAAATATCTATTTAAGTAAATCTTCTTGATAATATTTTTTGATAAAGATATATTAGTGAATTTTGTATCATCGGATTTACGTTTGATAATAGTGTTGATATCACACTTAATAGCATTTGGTAATATGATTTGAACTCCATTTATCTTAGTATGCAACAATTCAATAAATAAATCTAATTTAATATATGGATAAATATTCTTGAATATTGATTTGATTGGTGTCTCTAAAATTTGATTAGATTTTGAAGTAATATTAATATTATTGATTTTTTTAATAATGAAATTATCATCATCATCTAAATTATAAATGTCAAATGCATTAGTAGAATTCATAAGATAATAATCAATTCGGATATATCCATATTGTTCATTTAATTTATAAAATCCAATATTACATTTATTAATCAAATCATATTTCATATATAAAGTTTGATTCGAATATTTTCTCTTATAATTTTGATAAGATAATTGTCTAAGTATATTATATGGATCTTGATATACCATATTTTTCTTATGATTGATATCAAGATTTTTCTTTAATATTTGTAATGTATAAGAATTAGAGTTAAACTTTGAAACATTATTATATATGATATTACAATTAATAACTTTACTATTATCTAAATATGTATTCTCTTTTAATTCTCTATATATGACATAATTATTTTTATTTGTTTTCTCAAGAATATCAAATAACTCTTTATTCAATTGATAACAAGTCAACTTAAGATATAAATTAACTTTTAAGTCAATTGTCTTATATTCAACTTTATTTGTTTCTTGATTATTATATCGTATATCAAATTGAATTAATCCTTGATTTAAGTTATATGATAGTTTATTATATAACAATTGGGTGACATTCAAGATATTTTTTGATAATTTATTTACAATTTCATTATCTTGAAGTGGAATGTTGTTCAAATATAATAATTGTGTAAGGTAATCAAGATTGAATTGATATAAATTATAATTCACATCAATATTATCAACTTTAGTTTCTTTATTGTAAATATTCTTGTTAATATAATCTTTACCATATTTTTTTCTGAAATACTCAAAAGTCTCAAAACTATCAATATATACATAACAAATTGTTGTATTATATTGATTTAATGATAATATCGAAGAATTAACAATTTCATTACTATTAAAATATAAATTACTATAAGTAGAATTATTATATATTTTATCATAATAATCATGATTGATTATAATATTATTTTGATTATTATAAGGAATATATCTATATAATTGATATACATTATAAGTAGTGATATATTGATATAATATTTGATATGTAATATAATAATATCTTACCGAATTCAATTCTCCTAAGACATAATTTTGTGAAACCGATAAATCTAATAACTCTTTAGATTTTTGAAGTATTTCATTCAAATTTAAGGATGAACTATATAAATCAAAATCTATTCCATTATCATTCTTACATAAAATAGATTTAACCTTATCAATTGTTCGATTTAAAAGATTAAGATTATTTTCTTGGTCAATATCATAATATTTATATAATAATGTATATAATCCAACTAAATCATTAAATAAGATATTGTTGAATTCTTTATAATCACCTATTCTAATAAATTTAGTCTTTTCAAAATAAGTGATATTGTTATTTAATAAGAATTCATAGTTGATTTGTTGATTATTTAAATTAAAATATAGATTATTCTTTTCTGAAGTATTGTTTAATGAATAGAAAATCTTGTATTTATTTGTTAAATTATTCTTGAAGAAATTATTATATAATTCAATTTGAGAGTCAAACATTGATGTTTGGATATCTAATTTAAGATACCCTTCTACAATTTCAAAATTATTAGATAATGCTTTTAAAATCCATTCTTTGTCAATCTTATATTTAGATTCTTCTAATAATGGTTCATTATATAATTTATTATAAATCTTATTTGCTAAATCATTAAATAACTCTTCATCATATTTTAGATAATAGATTTTTGAAACCATATTATCTTTTATATAAACAATATTATCATCAGACAATGAACTTGTATCTTCAATTGGAGAATAATATTCATTAGAGTTATTTATATATTGATAATCATTATTTTCTAAATCATCTTTAATAATGATATCCCCCTTGATAATATCTTTATTATAGTTTACCGGAATTGGATTAACAAAAATATTAAAATACTTAATATTATCATCATCTATTTTATAATCAACTCCATTGACAAATACTTTATTATTATAAATTGGAAAATATCCAGACAAATCATTCAAAGAATTATTGGTATAGATAGTGAACCAATTAGTATAATTGTTTTTAACTAAGAAATTATAATGAGTTTGGTCATTACTATTATAGAAATTAGAATAATTATTGATAGGGATATATAATTGGCTATCATCTATAATACTATTTAATTTGTTAGATAAACTATTCTTAAGAATAGGGAACTTATTAGTGATTTTATTAAATGAAAATACACTATTCAAATTAATTATATAATCATTTGACTCATTAAGCTTCCATTGAAAATATGTTTTCTTAAAAGTGTTTTGGTAATAAAGATAATAGTTAGTACCTTCTTTTAATGAATATATAATATTATTGTCATATAAATTATATAGTTTCTTTTGAGATTTATTAGAGTCTCCTTTATAATCTATATAATAATTATATGTATTATGATAATTATATGAAAAATCATAATATTCACATTTTATATCATTTTTAACATAATATCCACTAATGTTAAACTTATTAAAATCATAATAGTATAAATCATTCTCTAAAATAATATCATGAATATTAAAGATAAATGATAATGGTATACATTCACTAATTATAATTCCATTATTCTTATATCCTTGACAAATTAGATTATCAATATCATTAATAATAGTTTGAGTAACTTTATTACTTTGGATAGTGTTATATGATTGGAAATTAATAAATCCACCATTCTTACAATCTATTGATTTTTGATATATAATCTTATCATTACCAAAATTCCAAACAACCGGAACATTATTTTCAATCTGTTGAATATACTTAGTTAAATATAGACGTAATTTATTAGTTCCAACTTTACTTGTAATTGGAATATTGATTGTCTTTAATAATATATTATTATCTGAATATATATTAATTACAAAGGCATCAGGTAAATCATCAACTGAATTAATATATATTGGAGCAAAGAATTGAAATTGATATTGATATTTATTATATGAGATTCTTTTACATCCAAATTCAAAATTCTTATCTCTATTATCTGGTAAATTAATTTCAGAAGTAGAATATTGCTCAAATATATTTTGATTCTTTTGATAAGTATCATTATAGAAATATGATGACATTTCTTTATAATATTTCATAATATCATATTCATATTTTCCATTTGGTAAATTAATTTGGATATTCTTATCTAATGAATACTTATTATCTAAAGGCATAAGAATTGCATCATCAATATATGATGTGTAATCCGTATGATTCTTAGTTATATAATTATTTACCTTACATGCTAATGTAAAGTTACCAGAAATTGTTGGAATAGTTCGTAATAGAGACTTAAACATATATATTTTCTAATTCTAAATTAAATCTATATATAAAAATAAATTGTTTAAAGTATTATTTAAAGATTTAATAAAGAAAAAAAATTAAAAAAAATTAAAAAAATCAGATCTTTTTTAAATTTTATTATTATTATTAATTATATTAAAATATATAAAAATCTTTAGAATAAAAATATATGACTAACATGATTCAACATATTATTAGTTTTAGTTCATCACTCTTTGGTGGTGAATCATTATGTGGATCTATGTTTAGAGAAGGTCGACCATCAAGTGAACCCATATATTGTTCTGGAGATATAGAAGTATAAATCATAAATTACAAAAAAGATATTTTTATGCCCTTCATGGGAATCTCCAGAACAATTTGAGAAAATAGTTCTGGAGATTTTTTTTTATGAAATGTTTGAATTTCTAAAATACATAAACTATATTATCATTACAATAAAAATAAAAAAATGTTCTTTGAAATAAATGATTATGTGAAGCAGATTGGATGTGCTACCGGGCTAGTGCCGAAACGCTTGAAAGTTTCATGACGATGTTAAACTGAGGATTAGGTAATCTAGGGCTACGTTGGTTCGAATCCAACCATAATCACAAAAAATATATATAAATATTTTAAATTTTCTTAGAAATTAAACTATATTTAAATATATTGAGACGCTCTTTGAAATAATGGCCCATTCGAATATCGGTTTAGTTCGTCAGATTTTCATTCTGGAGAGAGGGGTTCGACTCCCCTATGGGCTACAATGATTATATTAATGTTAGATAATTATATAATCAACGTTCTTTGACATATTGGGACAACAAAAAAATAAACAATAAATTACCTGTGCTGGTCAACGATTCTAAGGTACAGAGGGGTACAGGTCGTAAGTCATAAACTCTCAGAACGCTGTTGAAATATAACAGATGCGTCAAGTGCCAGCTACTGAGCAGTCGTAACGGGTTTATGAGATTTATTTTAAAATATAAGTTTCCGAGGGCGGGTTTGAATTAAGTGATGAAGAATCCTGAGAACTCAACGGGTATACTGAATTGACAGTTGGAAGACCTTGTAGTGGCAAACACGTGATTGAGGTCAGTGCGATACGTAAAGCAACGTGATGGAGACTGTGAAAGAGAAAAGCAGTGAGAATCTGCACCGTATCCGAAAGGCGTTTGGTTAATTGCTCTAAGACAGATGTAGGAAACTTTAAATACATGGGAAAGGAAACCGGCCTATAATTACGGAACCAGTGAGAACTACTAAAGTGCTAAAATTATAAAGATACTATGGTCGGCCTGCGTAAAACGAAAGAAGCGGGTTCGAGGGTTCGAATCCCTCCCCTGAGGTATCTCGGGGTGGCAGAGTGGTTGAATGTAAACCTACGGTATCTATTTTGGAGAGTGAACTGCGGCGGCCCGCAGGACTGTCTTGAAAACAGCTCGTACTGTGAAAGGTATTGGGATCGACACCTACGCTCTCCGCATTTAAGGAAGTCAGTTACGTTCAATTTGTACGTTCATAGTGGATTTATGATGATATGGTTCAATTCCATCTTGAGTACCTGGTGGTACTTCCTTAGTGATAAAATTCATTAGTGTAGAATAGAGCTACTTCAATAAAATTGTGAAAACCGCTGGATGAAAATCCTTATCAGTTCGAGTCTGATCTTTGGTCATTATATGTACCGAAGTGGTGAAATTGGTAAACACGGTGGTAAATTTATTACTTTATTCGATTTTTCTATGAATTTTTTTTTACATGGAGTTAGTAAGATAATTGGTTGAATTGTCCAGGCTGTGAACCTGTGGAGATGTGGATTCGAATTCCACCTAACTCCCTTCAATAAGTGGTTTAAGCCATTGGTCTAATAAAAAATTGTTATTTTTAAATATAAATACTATATTTAATTATGGATAATTTTAATAAAGAACAACTTTTATATTGTCAATATTGTGGAAGAGAATGTAAATCATTAAATTCTTTAAAACAACATGAAATTAGATGTAAGAAAAATCCAAATAAAATAATTTGTAAAGGCGGTTGCGGAAATAATAAAGGTAAAATGAAAGGATATAAATGGTTAACAGATGGAATAAATCAAGTATTTATATCTCCAAATAAATTTGATGATTATTTAAATTTGGGTTGGAATTTTGGATTAAATAATGTATCTAAAGACAACATATCAAAATCTTTAATAGGTAAATCTTCAGGTATAGCATCAACTCCTGAAAAAGAATTATTGCGAAAACAGAAAATTTCTGAATCTATGAAAGGAAATAAAAATTGGATGTATAATAAAACAAGAGGCAATGGTAAAAAGGGTTGGTATAATAATATATTTTGTGATAGCGCTTGGGAATTGGCATTTTTAGTATATTATAAAGAACATAATTTAAATATAAAACGTTGTGATAAACGTTTAGAATATATTTGGAATAATGAAAAACATATTTATATTCCAGATTTTGAAACAGATGAAGGAATTATTGAAATAAAAGGAAGAAAAACTAAGCAATCTGAAGCAAAACATAAACAATATCCAAATATTAAAATTATTAATTACAAATTAATGATTCCTTATTTAGAATATGTTAAAAATAAATATGGAGATAAATTTTGGGAAATATTATATGAAGATAAGGCTGGGTGTCTGAACGATTGAGGTCCGGATCTGCAAAATCCTGGTAAGTGGGTTTGACCCCCACCCCAGCCTCGAGGTCGTTTCAACAAGGATTTTTCGACGAGGAGCTTCATTACTATAAAGTCGTTGTGACAGATGGGGAGAGACCCGTACATTCCGTTGTGGTGTAGGTGGTTGTTGCTCGCTGGACTGAAAATCCAGAGGCCCTTGTTCAACTCAAGGCGGCGGAACTATTGCATTTTTGGAATACTGTTTATGCAAGTTAAATAAGAGAACAGTATATAAGATATACAAAATATATCTTAAACAATTAAACATCATAGAGTAGAGTGTAATTCTTTAGGTGGCTCCATGATCCTATGATGAAACTCTATAAGAATATATCATAATTTGCGCAAATAATTCGATATATATTCTTATGTTATCTTAGAGTTATCTTGTTACTTGAGGCGCCAAAAAGTACCCCGTCTACGTGAAATGCAGGGGAAATATCAAGGACAAGGATTTGGAAAGATTTTATATGGGTATACGTCAATAGGTAGACGACTGGCATTGGAAGCCAGCTGTTGTCGGTTCGAATCTGGCTACCCATACTAAAAAATATGTAGTTCGAATTTGATTTTTTTTACATAAAATGATTATTTTTAAATATAAAGATAGTTTTTAAATAAAATATGAAAGAACTAACAAATGAAGAAATTCAAAATATTTATGATTATTCAAAAAGTAAATTAGATATATGTAAAAAATTAGATATTCGAACTAATCAAAATGGAATAAAAATTGATAATGATATTTTAGAATATTTTTCTCAAATAGGTATAAACCAAAGGGAACAAATTTCTAAAGTTAATTTATCTAAACATTGGAAAGAAATTCAAAAAAGAGATTATGAATTAAATCCTAAATATTGTGCATGGTGTGGTAAAAAATTATTATTTGAAAAACGATTTTTTAAATGTTGTAATCAATCTTGTGCTAATTCATATTCTAATAAATTAAGAGGACATAAAACAAAAAAAGAAAAAGAAAAAATTAGTATATCATTATCATTATCAAGACAAAAAGAATTAAAATATTCAGGAAAATATAAATTAATATCTGAATTAATTAAAGATAATATAATATTAAATGATAATAATTATAATATTAATGATAAATATATTGATATATCTAAATTAAAAATACAAAATTGTGTTATTTGTGGGAAATCTTTTTATAAAAGAATTAATAAATTTGGTAATATTGGATCATTTACTACTTGTTGTGATAATTGTGAACATATTTTAAAATCTCAAGTATCTAAACAAATAGTTGAAAATATGATTAAAAATGGAAAACATAAAGGATGGCAATCAAGAAATATAATAAGTTATCCTGAACAATTTTGGATAAAAGTTTTAGATAATAATAATATTATATATCAAAGAGAATATAAATTATATTATGATAATATTAATAAATATTTTTTAGATTTTTATATTGAAATAGGAAATAGAAAAATTGATTTAGAAATTGATGGTCAACAACATAATTTTAAAGATAGAAAATACCATGATAAAATAAGAGATGAATATATTAAATCTCAAGGAATAGAAGTTTATAGAATAAAATGGAATTCTATAAATAATGAAAAGGGAAAACAATTAATGAAAGAAAAAATAGATAAATTTTTAGAATATATTAACAAGGTGTCATGCGGGTTCGAGTCCCGTCACCCAGACAATTTTAAATTAAATGCTCGGTTAGAGGAATTGGTTTAACTCGTCTGCCTTTCACGCAGGAGATTATGGGTTCGAATCCCATACCGAGTACTTATAAGGCAACGTATTTAAGTGTACATAAAATACGGTTTGAAAAGAAATGTCAGAATTCGCGGTTCTGAATAGAGGTTCGAATCCTTCTTAACGTTAGCCAGACGTTTAGTTTATGGTTAAAATATTTCAAATGCCTTTTTAATATTTCGGGATGTAGTACAGTTGGTTAGTATTCGTGTTTTGGGAACATGAGGTCGCTGGTTCGAGTCCAGTCATCCCGACAAAACTCCAGGAAACTTGAGCATAAACAAGGTGTAGGAGCCCTGTGAGGAGTATAAATAATAAAAGGGTTCACCATTGGGAGATCCTCCAACAGGTTAAGAGACATGACTGATAATCATGCAATACGGGTTCAAGTCCCGTTCTCCCAACAAATCCCCTTGTTGATGGTAAGAGTTACTTCAAAATTTCGGTTGTCTCCCGAACACTTATCTTTTACCAATTGTTACATGATTTCGGTTTTTTGATAGTTGTAACCGTAATGTGATGAATTATCCGTGTGGTTCGGTGCCTAAGACTGCGTTAATGGAACAAGGACACAATTTATTGGGGAATGCTGTGTAATTGGTTAACACGTCAGCCTTTGAAGCTGAAGTTCCGAGTTCGAGTCTCGGTTCCCCAACTTAGAAGTCTAGCTTAAAAGATCCGTATGAAAGTTTTAATAATTAAGTCAAGCAAGACGTCACTTGAAACTGATTATTGAAATTAGTAATAAGAGAAGATGAAAGTATGGAACTTGGCTAACTACAAAAATTAATTCTTAATAATCGGACACAAAGTACCAGCATGGTGGCTGGTGGATTCCGTGAAAGTCGGAGACTTCGCCCTTATTAATATAATGAAATTTTGAAAATTTCATATTTTCAATATCACCGGTACCATTTCTGCAACTCGAGAGGATAATGGATGATGCGGTAGCGTGTAGCATTATGCCGGTGACCAATACAAGTTTTCTTAAGGAACAAGTTCTTTCTTGATAAAAAAGCAACTTAAATATTGCGAGATAGCTTAGTTGGTCTAAAGCGCATGATTCATACTCATGAGACCGTGGGTTCAAATCCCATTCTCGCTACAACATGGAGGTTCACTTGCAATGATTATTAAGTCTCAAGAAGCTGTTGGGAAACTAATAATCATGAAGTAAAACAATAGGGATTCTGATAGTGATAAAGGTACCTCCACCCACATTGTTCATTGTTGTAGATAAGAGTTACTTCAAAGCTGACTGACAATTTGCTATTTAACACTTTTATCGAATGTTATATGAACAAAATTTACTAAATTCCTTGTTGTAAATAAGAGTTACTTCTTTCACCAATATTTCGAAAGGGTAGTTCAGTGGTCAGAACGCCAGCCTTGAAAACTGGAGGTCGTTGGTTCGAATCCAACTCTATAAACTTTTATTGAATGTTACAGGAATTTTTATTTGCGTCATAGGTGTTGCTGGTTGCATTCTGGACCTCCACTCCAGCGGAGCCCGTTCGAATCGGGTATGACGCTCACATTAGTAATGGAGTTTGGTAACGCAGGAATATTCCAAGGTTCTCCACGTTAAATTTAAAAACTGCTTTTAATGTGGGCACCGTTTTATATTTGAAAATATAGTACGGTGCTTATATGGGGAGATCTGCTAAATGGTTGAGGCTACGAATCTGATACGTTCGCAATCCCAGTTCGAATCTGGGCCTCCCTACTGGGTCTAATTTGGTAGTAATCAAGACGCAAGGTGTATTAAAAGGCTACACAGGAGATCACTACTCAAGCTATCGTTCCAGAAGGATGAGGATAGCACTTATGGGGATATCTTACTAATTGGTTTAGGTGGTTGCTCTCTCAAGGCAAAGATACGGGTTCGAATCCCGTTATCCCTACTAGCGCGGTGGTGAAATTTTTATTGCAAAAACACTTTGGTCGTTGTTCTTCCGTTAAGGATAGTGTAGATGCAGAGTTACTTCAATTATGGTATACACACTTTATTCTGGTTAAAGGTTATGTTGGTTCGAGTCCAACCCGCGCTACTATTTTTGAATATTTTTTATAAAATATCTCGGACTATATTAGTTGAATTACGTAATAGATACTTTTATAGGAGCTGTGTCTTGTCGAGCGAGGGTACAGAGGCGTAACACGGTACTAAGTTTGGAGGTATCTAAGGAAAAACCTCCATTTTTTATATATTGTTTGAATTTTATGATGTTATTTACTATATTAAATATGTAATTAATATAAGGAATAATTATGAAACATTTTGTAAACGGAATTGAAGAACATCGTTGGGCAGATTTTTGTCAAGATATGATAGAACGACGCGATGGTAAAAAACATAATAAAGATTGTAATTATGGTCCTTCTTTATCTGATTATGGAGAGTTCTATAATGTATATGGTGTCTCAACTATTCATCTAAGAGTAGAGGAAATTTCTTCAGGTGTGCTTTTTGAAATTCGTTTACTTTGTGCAGATAGGAAAGGTAAATATCCAATTATTGCATTGGTCAATATTGATGGTATTGAAGTAATTGAAGAATTTAACAATGATGGAAACTCTTTAAATGGATTGATGAAACTTCATTATGAAGCAATATACTTTGAACCAGGTGATTATGTTGTAACTACTCAAGATACTATTGGAATTTATGCTAATCATTGGTATATGTTTGCATCTCTTGAGAAAGATGGAACAGAAAGATTAGAATTGAATGGTAGTGGTATATATAAAAGACCTGCAACTGAAGATGAAATTTCTAAGTTGAATGAAATGCTCTGGGTTCATAATAAGAAATGGAATAACGAAACTAAACAATTAGAAGATATATAATATGTATCATTTCGTAAAGTTCAATAATACTTGGTATCTTAAACCAGAAAAACTTGAAGATGTTAT
>ODAI011462170.1_pt1 | contig 12210 bp, 5 predicted proteins | sample 1539321 | NCBI WGS metagenome assembly ODAI01 (sample SAMN02144231, study PRJEB22623) | gut metagenome | biome: sheep rumen | host: Ovis aries | place: New Zealand
CCTTAATGATAACTTTTCAACAGGCGTTGGATTTCTTTTTTCAATTTCTGCTGCTAATTTATCTATTCTTTCATTACTTGAATCTACTAAAGACTTAAAATCATTCATTTTATCAAGTAATCTATCAAAAGTAGAAGAAATTTTATCAAGTTTTTCTGAAGTTTCATCTTGTTTATCAACAAGTTCGTCTACATCTATAACTTCTTCATCTTCACCTGTGTTTTCCATACCATTATTATCAACACCTTGTGGATTAAAACCTTCAACACCATTAGAATTAGTACCCATAGCATTAGGGTCACCACCCATCATTCCTGGGTCACCACCCATTGCATTAGGGTCACCACCCATCATTCCTGGGTCACCGCCACCCATTGCGTTAGGGTCACCACCCATCATTCCTGGGTCACTACCCATAGCGTTAGGGTCACCACCCATTGCATTAGGGTCTTCTTCACCATCTTCATTAACATGATACATACCACCAGCATTAGTATATTCTACAAGATGATGATATTTTTCCTTAAATTCATTAATTAATCTTTTTTCGTAATCCATAATTAGTCATTAAGTACTTGTCTATTATCTTCTGTAAGAACTATTTTTGAAGATTCTGTTCTTTCAATAAGTCCTCTATCTTTTTTAACAATTTTTACTTGTTTCGGAACATTAATTTCCTGTGCCAAATTTTCTATTTTGTTAAATTGTTCAGGTGTCATATCTTGTTCTTTTTTTTCATCATTATTTTTTTTATTTCTTTTTGGTTTAGAAATAATTTCTTCTTTTGCAATACTATTTGAATTAATCCTTATTGGCTTAATCCCTTTCTTAATATTTTTATAAATTTGCTTTACTGGCATATTATAAGTATTTTAATATAAATAGTATTAAAAAACGAAAACATTAACCATATAAATATGGAATTATATACGGTTTATTTCTAAATTTCGTAAAATACTCATTCTTTAATACTTCATTATTATTCAATATTTTATTATTCTTATTAGAATATATTAATGACAATGTTTTGTTTTTGTTTCCACCACCATATTCTACATCACTTAATGAAAAACCTGTTACATGTTTATTATCATAATAAATATAAATCATATCATTTTCCAAATAAACAGTTTTTTTTGTATCATTTTTCAAGAAAACAAAAAATTTCTTTTTATTTTCAATCGTTTCCGTTAATACGTTGAACAACTTATATTTAACATTGTCAATAGCATAATTAAAACATATGGTTTTAAATTTTTCTATATCATCAACATATCTTTCACCCTTTTCCCTTCTTCCATATGTCCAATAAACATTTTTACTAATTTTCCAATCAAGCATACTAAATGTATCAAATAAAGATTTAACCTTTTTATAACCAACTATTAATGTCGGTATATCTTCTATAATATTATCTAAATCTTTAACAACATTATACAACTTAGAATTTTCAAATTTACCATCAATTACTATATTGCCTAAATATTTCATACTGGATATTTTATATTTTTACAAAAATACAAAAAACATCCTTAAAAACAAACTAATTTTAATTTGCTCTAAATATAATAAGATTCCAATCTCTTATATTATAATTTTTAGTTTGAGTACCATAAATAAAATTACCAGCACCATAATTATTTTTAACACTTGTTGCCCATTTAGAACCTGTTTCTGAAATTTTAGCATCACCTGTATAAATTTGTGTGTGTCCATATGCAACAGATGAAGGAATACCATATCTATTATCACTATCTGCTATTCTCAAATTACTTGTATTTGTTGGATATACATATTCTGTCTTATCATTTGAATTATATTTATCTAATTTAAATTTATTAGCATAATAAACAATAACATCACCATAATCAAAATTACTATCATTTAAAAATGAAACAAGTTCTTTAGAAGTTTCAAAATTACGTGTTACTTGTTTTTTATAACCTATATTTTCTAAATTTTTCCAATAACCTTCTTCATTTGCATTTCCACCAGCAAACGGACATTCTTTTTTACCCTTTTTGTAACCATAAGCCATTCTAAAAGTATATCTTGAACACATACCTTTAGTTGGTGTACTACATTCAAAACACCAATCAAACGCTTGCGCCATTCTCATTTTATTATTTTCATCTAAAGATGGTGTATAATCTGATGAACCTGTATTTTTTTGATTATTTACTGAATCATTATTACTACTTCCACCATTATCATAATCATGTGGTTTACCATTTTCATCCAAATAGATAACATCTGGTTGTGCAAATGGTATTGCATTCTTGCTAACTCTATTTCCTTTAAATTTAGTTGTCATATTTCCTGCTGTTATACTATGTTCAACACTATAAATCATATAAGCACCCTTAAACATAGGTATATTATTCAACTGAAAATACATCATTGGTGATATTGGTGCACACCCCATCATTTCCACATCACATGTATAAGAATAGTTAGAATAGACAGAAAATATATCCTGTCCTTGTAAAACAGTATCTCTTGGAGCACTATCACCTTTAGATGCTATATTAAATGTCATTGCAAGTGATGCTTCCGTTGTCTGTGGATTAGTCGTTCCAACATTTATACGTTTAAATATACTTTGGTTTTGTTTTGCATAACTAACAGCAAACGCTGGTATAGAAGAACTATCTCCAAAAGACTGTAATGGTAATGGTAAATCCTTTTCACCATTTTTATTAATATCAAAACCATCGTTTTCATAACCATATAGCCCACTATCATCCTGCATATCCAAATGTTCTGACGGTCTATATGTATATAAAGATATGAAACAACTTGTATCACCTGTGTTCATTTTACTATATGGAATTGTATCAAACAAATCCCATAAAATAGATTCACTATAATCAGAACTTTCTTTTGTTGTAAAAATAAATGGGTTTATCGGTAATGCAATAAGGTTTAAACCGTTCTTTTCACATATTCTACTTAAAAATTCATATACTGACTCTCTGTAAACACCTTCTTCAGAATGTGTTAACGCATTAACAGTTGTACTTATATCTGAAAGTAAATGTGAAATATTTGTACCATTTAATATCAATCTATCGCCAATTTCTTTATAATAAGAATCTAAATATAAAAATCTTTTAAAATCAGAATCTTTATCTTTAAATGTCCATCTTGATAAAGGATTACCAGCAATAAATTTATTATATAACGTCTGTAAAGTTAAATAAATAGATAATTTAATATCTTCATTAGAAGTAACTAATGTTGTTGTATCTTCCAAAACACTTACAGGTGTTGTATTTATATAGTTTTCAGGATATGCTTTTTTCATACATTCTATAAATGTATTATATGTTTTATCAAAGAACGTTTTTGGTATATCAGTAGCGGAAGCATATTGTCCATTTCCTGGAATATATAAATTAATATCTCTATTTAAAACTTCAGAATAATCAATATAAAGAACTTCATCAACGTACAATTTTGAAATTGCATTTGTTGGTCCATCACTATTTTTTATTCCATTACTAAATTCAGTTTCAACCCATTTTTCAAAATATTCCTTTAAGAACTTTCTTCTACTTACTGAAACTAAAGCATGTCCTTCTTTAAGTTTATCTCTTTCAACAATAAAATCCCATGTAAGATACTCATCTTCTTTATTTGAAGTTGGATAAAAAGTTGGTGCATTACTATTATATGTTTCTTTATTTTTAACAATTGGAATAGAATTTTCATTCATTTTATCTGTATTAAAAGCGTTTGCTTTCAATCTTGTTTGCATTTCTTTCCAATGTTCCTGCCAATAATAAAAAGCACCTTCTCTTAACAACACTGTTTTAGCAATATTTTTCACATTACTAAATGTTGCTATATGACTATATCTAAAATCAATTGGAAGTGTGAATAAAAATATATATGCTATATCATAATCAGTAGCATTGTTACCTATAAATCTTATTTTATCAACATTTTGTGATTCTGAAAAAGTAGATGCAAAATGTTCCTGTTGTTTTTTAGTATCATTACCTGGTAAACCATTTATTAAAACATTAACTGTATCTATACATTTTCTATTTGCTATAAATGATGTATATTTAACTTTTTTGTTATTAAACATAGTTTCAAGCCATACATTTTCATATACACTTTTTACATCCTGATATTCGTAAGACTGATATTCATTATCTTCATTATTTGTTGAAAATATTTTTGTATTTTCTTTTTTATTTTCAACAATATTATATGGTGAAAGAAGAGAAGAACCTTCTTTTTGTGTTTTGTTGTTTTTAACAATACTACTACCAAGGTAATTTTTTAACATATCTTCAAAATCTTCTTGAATATCATTAAATCCACTTGAAATTTCTTTATATGTTTCATCACCCTGTATTAAACTTATATAATTTTGAAATAACATTGATGTATTTTCATACACTTTAATTGTTTTTTCATTAAGAAGTCTATCTTCTATAATATCACCATTATTTTTAATAATAATGTAATCACCATTGTTTAAACAATTATTATTTCTAATATCATTTTCTAATTTTTCCTTATTTATGCTTTTAACAGGTATAACTGAATATTTTTCACTATCAATTTCTATTTTATAAAAATATCCATTTAAAATATTTGTTAAATTAACATTTTGTGCAAAATTATTACTTGTTTTATAAAAATCATCTGTTGATAAACTAAAACTATATGATTTATCTTCAATAGTACTACTTATTTCTTCTTTTAAAAATTTGAAGAAGGCATCATTCTTTTTACTAACAATATCTGTTAATAATTGTCTTGTCATATTATCACCAAATGCTTTTCTAATGTTTGTAACTTCATTAATTGCAAATATATCACAAACATTAGAAATGTTCTTTTTAGAAGTTTCTGCCGTTCTATATCTTCTAAACATAAGAAGAAAATATAAACAACGCATTGCAAAAACAAACCATATTTTATTAATATTTCCTCCTTCTTTTTTAAAAGAATCTACACATTCTTCATATGGATTTATTTTTACTTCATCACTTAAAAAGTCAACTATGTTACTAGGTATTAACTTATCAACACCATATTCCATGCTTTTAACAGGTGAATTAGCATATTCTGTCATAACTTCTCTGGCTTTTTCTAAATCATCTGAAAGTTGTAATGATGCAGCAATAATTTTATTAACAAAATCTGTTTCAGCAATTTCTTCTTGTAATATTTTTGTTGGCCAAACTAATACTTTTTTAGTATCTTTTAGTGATTCCCCTCTTTCTTCAACAATTGCAGGATATGGTGGAACTTTACCTTGTGCCAATATTTTACTTGGTACATCACAAATGTTTTGTTTATAACTACATAAAAGTTTATTTCTTCTATCATTAATAGACGTTTCCTTTAAAACATCATAATATTTATGCATAAAAGTATCTATATGTGCAAAAATCAAATTATAGATATTTTGTATGTTTAAATCAAAACCAAGTAAAGCCTTAGCCTTTTCTTGTTGAACTTCAACAATTTCTTTTTTAAGTTCTTCTTTCTTTTTTACTAATCTCTTTAAATCTTCTTCTATATAATCAAAAATATTTGTGGACATTCTCCACACAACACAAGTATTATTCATTCCTTGTGTTAAATTTATTTCACCACCATTTATTTCATCAAAAAATTTTTTATCACATGACTTTAACTTTTTAATACCCTCATCATAAAGATAAAAATCATTGTAAAAAACCATATGTGTCTCTCCACTATGTACGTTTTTAAAAACTTCACCATTAACTTTTTGTTGTGCTAAAACTACAATTTCTGGTGTTCTCAAATTTAACGTATAACCAAAATCAACTGAATCAATTCCTCGAATAATTTGACTTTTTCCATCATATTGTATAAACGCAAATGCTGGTAAACATGCCTTGGTTGCTTTTCCCCTTTCAAAATACTTATCGCCATAGTCAAGTTCGTCAAGTAAATAATTAAAATCTTCTTTATATTTTTTAAATTCTTCTCCATAAGAGACTAATTCATCTAATGATTTTTTATACTCTTCTGCATCAAAAATAGCAAAAAACTGACTACTGTCACCAACAATATCATTACTAACAAAAACACTATTACTATTAACTTTATTTTTTGATAAATCTATATATGGTGTACTTCGTATAATATAATATGTATTTTTTTCAGTACTATATTTAGATAGTTTTTGTTTTTTTTCTTTTATACTTTTTTCATCTACTTTTAAATTATGGTTTTCATCAGTACTTATCAAACATCCAATACCCTTACCAGCTTTACCACGTGTTTCTAATTTATGTGTCTTTTTTAAATTGTTGCTATTAAATTCATGAATTGGAAATTCTTCTTTAATTTTATTTAATAACTCAATCTCACTTTCAATTTTATTTAATTCTCTACCAGTAGGAGATTGCATACTCTCCATTTTAGACTGTGTTGTTGCACTTGAAATTGCCTTTATCAATTCAGGTATTGTAATCATACCTGTTTGATTATCGAACACAAAAGTACCATTACTTACTTTTTCGTTCCAATATCTCTTATTATCAATATATGGTGCAAGTGCAACAAATGACATTGGTAAATCTGTATAAATGCCATACATTTGACCAGCAAATTCTACATTGGCAATAAAATTACCATTTTCACTGTCAAATTCAAAATTTGATTTACTCATCATAAGATTATATGAAACAGACTGTCCATAAAACCCTTTAACTGTCAATTTAAAAATTGGTGAAGGCATACTGAATAAAGACTTAAAGAAAGATGAACTTTGAAACATCTTTCCACTTGCAAAATCACCACTTTTTGTATAATTTTCATAAGCCTTTTCTTGTGGCATAAACAATGAAGCACCACGAACATCAACGAACTTAATAGTTACAACAGGAAAGAATGTTGGTGAATAAGAAATATTTATTGATTCAATACCTATAGAATCACGATTACCTTTATCAGTATTATGTACCGATACATCAGTCCAACTGGTTGATAAAAATCCTTGCCCATTATCTTTACCATCATCACTAGTATTTACACCACCAAAAAATGAAATAGTTCCATTATCTGATGATGCATTTAAAATTGTTGGTGTATCTTCATAAAATCTACTTGGTAAACTTACCTCTAAATTAACCGAAATACAAAAATCTTCAGGATTATTAATCATAGCATTATCAGCCTGATTAAGTTCCATATTCATAGGTTCTACATAGTCAAATCTACCAACAGTATCATGACTTGTTTGTTTAGCATTTGCCATAAATTTTAATATAATTTGTTGTAATCATTTATTGATTTTTCATAATCTTCTAATGTTTGTGTTAATGGAAATGGAATCCTTAATGTTGCCTTATCTGGTATTTCAAATTCCATTGAGCCATATTGAGGGTTTGCTTGCATTATTAACCATGCAAACCCACTATCTTTATAATATTCATATGACAAAATGTCAAGTCTTGTTTTACCCTTTTCATATGTTTCAAAAAAATCTGTATTTTTTGGTGGTATTTTTCCAAAAGGTACAATTCCAACTTTACCATTTTGTTTAAACATCGAATATCTATCGTATGCCATATGTTTTCTTAATTATTGTTTTATTATTTGTCATTCTTTTCATTAAAACCAGCTTGCCATTCATCAACAGGACCACCAACAGAATCTCTAAAGTCTGCACGTCTATCATATATACTTGTATTAGCAAAGAAATTATATGAAACAGCATTTTGAAGTCTTGAAATTGGTCCACTTAAGTCACTACCACCCAAGAATTTAAAACTAATTGATACATTTGCATACATTGGCTGTAAACCTATACCTTCTTGATTCATATCCCATTGAATACCACCATTATTATCATATTGTATTGAAATTGAATCAATAATAATTCTTGTATTATAAAAATCGCCTATTCTCAATACACATACAGGTGCTCTACCAAAAGCAAGGTTTCCTGCTGAACTTATATTTGTAGTATCAGATGCAGCCACTGTTGGACCCTGTCTTGTACATTGATGAAGAAATGTAAGTCTTGCATTAAATCCTTCAGGTGTAATAGAATGAAATGCTGGGTCAAAATATTTTACTTTATCAACAATATATTTCTTAATAAAATCATTACCTGCTCCTATTTTTTTGAAATACTCTGCTTCATTATCGTACTCGTTCAAAACATTTACTGTTTCTTCTGTAGTAGTTAATACCCTTGCTTGTTCATTCTCAGTATTACCAGTGTTTCTGTTTGAATAATCAGCACTAACAGTAATATTTTTGGTATTAGTTCTATTTAATGTTGGTTGTTTATCTTTATATGAAACCTCAATGTAAACAGCAGCATGTCTTCCAAGTTTTGCTTCTAAAGAACTAACTCCCTTACCATTAGTTACAACATCTGAATTAATAATTTCAGGTGCTGAAATCCACTCAGGATTAAAACCTAAAACTTTAATTAAATATTCTCTTAAAAATCTTGCTCTATTCATAGCCAACGTTACATTACTTTCCTTATGACCATGATTAGAAGCAAAACCAACACATCTAATCTTAACTTCACCAACATCTAAAAGATTTATATCAGTATCATCATCAAAATGTCTATTAAATTCTGCTTTTAAAAAATCAATTGAAGAAAACGGTACTATTGTATCACGAATTTCTTCATTTGACATATCACCTATGCCTAAAATACTTTTAACTGTTGTAGCAGATAATGATTCTGACATTAAAACATCTTTTAATTTTTCTGAATTTAATCCATAACATGCTGAATCTTTATAACCATCAACAGTCAAAAGAACTTCATCTTTTACCCTATCATCAACTTGATAATACCACTTATTAGTACCACCATTTTTGTTTTTACACTCAATAAAAGGAACACCACCTACACAACCGTTAATTGGTTGACATATTTCCAAACTACCATTGCCACCTTCATAACCAACACCTGGTCCTATACCACCATTTAACAAATATGTAGCAGCTATATTTGGGTCAGTATCTATATAATCAATACCAGAAAAATTGTTTGGGAAAAACACATAAACAGTTTTCTTATCAGTAATATCTAATGGTTCTGGTACAGGGTCTACAGGTATCTCTTTACTCGTTTGTATTATACTTGTTTCTTGATGTTTATCAGATTTACTATTTATTTTTTCTAACTCACCACATCCAGCAAAAAATCTTAAAATATCTTCATCTCTATCTTCCTTGTCTTTAGCAAAATCACTAACACTTTTACTGTAAATATCTAATATTGAAGGATGGTCTATAAGTAAAGTAAAATCAAGTGTTCCACCTCTATCAGTATTTACATAACTATATATTTGTTCACCTCTACCAATAAAACTATTATTATTCCAATTAACATTAACATTTTCAGTAAATTTTAAATTATATGGTGGAAACCACATAATTCTTCCACCATTTGGGCCTTGTTGTTCCTTAGAAATAACGTTTCTATTACTATTTCTATCACTTTTTTCAAAATTTCTTGAAACAATTTTACCATTCATGTTGATATCTTTCCATGCTAAGTTTTCTATTGAAAACATACATCTCTTAACATCTTCTGGTGATTTTGGTGCTATGACTGGTAAACCATTTTCTTCATTATCAATACTTGAAAAACCCCTTCTCTTATTTTTAAAAGGTCTAAAACCTTCCATAATAGATTTTTCATCAAAGTCTTTTAAACTTTCACGGAATGGTCTTATTAAATCAGAATATTTACTATATTGATTTGCTGTTGTCCAAACACGACAATATGGATTATCATAACCAGCATATGTTACATCTAATTCTTCTTTTTTTAATAAATTTCTACCTCTTGAAAGTCCGTAATTTTTATCAACAGCCGATTCAGTTAAACTTGGTTTTTGACTTTTTGTATGAAACCTACTAATCAATGATTTAATCTTACCATTTTTAAACAATTCATCTGTTTTACTTAATAAACCTCTTGAATTACTTGTATCTACTCTTCCTATAGTAACATTTTCTGGAATAATTTCTATACCTATATTTAATTCATTATCTTCATCATAAAGATTTATCGCTTCTGTATTAACATTAGTTCTTGTTGAAGTAATTTCAACAGTACTACCAAAATCATTTCCGTAACTTGGTGTATCAACAGAATCACCATCTAAATATAATTTTTCTACTTCATCATCTGAAGTATATTTATCATATTTCGCCTTATCAGATATATATTTCTTTTGGTCAGTAAATGTATTTAAACTTTTATTTACTATTCTTGGGTGTAGTTTTGTTTCTTCACCTGGTCTTGTATAAATGTAATCAAATAATTTATCTAATTTATCAAACGTATTATTTAAACCATCATAATTAGTATTTAAAATTATGTCAGTATCATACAATCTATCAGGATTACTTCTAAAGTCATAATCAGCTAATTTTACTGGTTTATAGTCAGGATTTTCATCGCCAAAAGTTTGATGTTGTTCTATATCTCCTAAATTAGCAATTACATCACTGTTTTTAGTTCTTAAATACTGATAGTCATATGTATATCCAATAAGTCCACCATATCTTTCCCAAAAGTAATCAAAGTTTCTATGTGAATTAGACATGACATATGGTTCTCCAATTTCTGGAGAATAAACGCTTGTTGAAATATAATATCTTTTTTCAAGTGGATTATTAAATAACATATCATTTCTACTACCAATAGAATAGTTATATAATCCAATAACCTTTTCAATATATTTATCAGCAGTTCCTATCGGAAACATATTTTGATTATCAGCCATATCTTTATATAAAATATATTTTATTCTTTAAATTTCAATTATTTTACTAAATGTGTCGTAAATCTTGCACCTTTACTATTATAAATCATTTGTTGTTCAATCAAATTAGTAATACTTCTTATAAATACAGGGTCTTTTAACAATGCATCCATATTAATCTGATTACCATTACCACCATCTAACTTAATAGTTCCATTAATATTAACATTAATTGGTTCTATTTTTGTAGGTGTATTGTTTCCACCATAATTATTATTTACTGTACTTGGTACAACTCTTAATGGTGATATAATTTTTGTTTCATTTGGTATAATACCACCATCATTCATCTTATTGATAGTATTAAGTAAACCTAAATGTTCTTTTGTAGCATTCTTATTAACAACAAATTCTCCACCCTCTACTTCAATATTAGAACCAACTATAGGCATTCCTCCATTTGCATGTGATGGACCAGTTAATAAACCACCATGTGCTTTCTTATCACCAGAAACTTTACCATTAATTACAACACTACCTGCATTAATTGTTGCATTATCAGCATCAATATCTGCTTGCTGTATTTTAAATTCTTCTAATTCAGGGAATAAAGAAATATCACCACTTTCTATCATTTTCTTTCTTAATTCCTCTGGCAATGATTCGAATTCAGCTTTAGTAATTGTATTATCAGCACCTTGATTAATAACACTTGCTATCTTAAGATATTCTTTTTCTTCATAACCACCATTTAAACTAAATCCTGAACGTTTTAATGAAGTACGCATTCGTTCTTCATTAATAGCTTCTCTATGTCTCTTTTCAATTTCCTTTTTAGATAATGCACCACCTATAGCACCACCACCATGATGTCCAGCAAAAGCACCTATTGCACCGCCAATTACCATTCCAAGTGGTCCAAACAAAGAACCAATTGCTACACCAGTAGCTGCACCGCCTAATACACCAAAACCATTTCCCTTTTGACTCCATCTTTGTCTTGTAAGTTCTTGGTCTTTTTCTGAATCTTTCTTAATTTTTCCAGAACCAACTAATTCTTCTCTTTTCTTCGTTGTTTCAAAACTTTTCTTAAATTGAATAACACTATCAGCAATACTACCAACAGAAACAGCAATTGCTGCAAGTGGTACTGCACCTGGTCCAACAGCAAATTTCCCAAATTTACCCAAATAACTTCCTATTTTCCCTACACCACCAAATGTTTGTGTGGTTCTTCCATGTTTATATCCTTGTCTTAATCCAGCAGCAAATTTACCAGAAGTACCAAAAGTAGAAGCAAATCTATCACCAACACCTGTAACACTTGTTGCTGTTTTTGCAATATTTCCTGCATTTAAAAAATTACTAAATCCTCTAATTGTTTCAGCGAAACCTTTAACAATACTAGCGCCGCCACCAATAGCCTTACCAGCAGCAATTCCTAAAACTGCTATTTTAATTA
>ODAI013355209.1_pt1 | contig 12210 bp, 7 predicted proteins | sample 1539321 | NCBI WGS metagenome assembly ODAI01 (sample SAMN02144231, study PRJEB22623) | gut metagenome | biome: sheep rumen | host: Ovis aries | place: New Zealand
ACACCTGTGAGCTGATCACAAAGCTGAAGCCCTACCGCAGCGGGGAATACCTCATCATCGATTCCTCCTCCCGGCGGAACCTGGAGCTGGTGGAGACCATGCGGGAGAAGGAGAAGCACGGGACCCTGCTCTGGGTCCTGGATCGCACGAAGACCGCCATGGGTGCCCGCCTGCTGAGAAGCTGGGTGGAGCAGCCCCTGATCCGGAAAGAACGGATCACGGCGCGGCAGGACGCGGTACAGGAGTTAAAGGAGCGGTTCATAGACCGTGAAGAACTCCGGGAATATCTGTCCCCGATCTACGACATGGAGCGGCTGATGGGGCGCATCAGCTCGGGAACCGCAAATCCCCGGGACCTGATCGCATTCCGGACGTCCCTCGAAATGCTTCCGCCGGTGCGGAGCCTTCTCAGCTGCTTTGACGCGCCGGTGCTGAAGGACATCGTTTCGAGGCTGGATCCGCTGGAGGATGTCTGCACCCTGATCCGGGACTCCATAAGCGACGATCCGCCCATCACTGTGCGGGAGGGCGGCATCATCCGCGAAGGATGGAACGAGACCGTGGACACGCTGAGGAAGGCCAGCACCGAAGGGAAGACCTGGCTCGCGGACCTCGAGGCGCGGGAGCGGGAGAAGACCGGGATCAAGAATCTCCGGATCAAGTACAACAAGGTCTTCGGATACTACTTTGAAGTCACGAAATCTTTCGTCAGCATGGCGCCGGACTATTTTATCCGCAAGCAGACCCTGACGAATGCGGAGCGCTACACGAGCCCGGAGCTCCAGAAGATGGAGGAGACCATCCTGGGCGCCGAGGACAAGCTGCTGACGCTGGAATACGATCTTTTCACCGAGATCCGGCAGAAAGCCGCGGCGGAGGTGCAGCGGATCCAGGAGACGGCGCGGGCCGTGGCGGAGACCGACGCCCTGGCGTCCCTGGCGGACGCAGCCCAGCGCTACGACTACGTTCGCCCGGAGATCAACACAAACGGCGTCATCCGGATCCGGGACGGCCGTCATCCTGTGGTGGAGCGGATGATGGACAGCGGGCGCTTCGTAGCGAACGATACCCTGCTGGACGGGAAAGAGAACCGGATCTCCATCATCACCGGCCCCAACATGGCCGGAAAATCCACCTACATGCGGCAGACGGCGCTTATCGTCCTGATGGCGCAGATGGGTTCCTTCGTACCGGCTGCAGAGGCGGACATCGGGATCTGCGACCGGATCTTCACCCGCGTCGGGGCATCGGACGACCTGGCCAGCGGCCAGAGCACTTTCATGGTGGAGATGACGGAGGTGGCGAACATCCTCCGCAACGCCACGAAGAACAGCCTCGTCATCCTGGATGAGATAGGCCGCGGCACCTCCACCTTCGACGGGCTTTCCATTGCCTGGGCAGTGGTGGAGCACATCGCGAACACGAGAATTCTCGGCTCGAAGACCCTCTTCGCGACCCATTACCATGAACTCACGGAGCTGGAGGGCACCGTCCCCGGCGTCACCAACTACTGTATCGCGGTCAAGGAGCAGGGCGAGGACATTGTCTTCCTGCGGAAGATCGTGAAGGGCGGCGCGGACCGGAGCTACGGCATCCAGGTGGCGCGGCTCGCCGGCGTTCCCCAGCCGGTCATAGACCGGGCGAAGGAACTGGCGGAGGAGCTTTCCGGCGCGGATATTGCTGCGCGGGCGGCGGAGATCGCCGGGGAAAGCATGAAGGGCCGCCGCGGAAAGAAGGGGCCGTTCCGGGACGAGGGCGTCCAGATGTCCCTCTTCGATGCCCCTGCGGCGCAGGCAGAGGAGAAGACTGACCCCATCCGTCAGGAGATCCTTACCGCGGACCTTTCCAGGATGACGCCCATCGAGGCGCTGAACATCCTTTACCGGCTGCAGGAGACTGCAAAGAACCAGGGCTGAGGTACTTATGGGAATCAATATTTTAGACAACGATACCATCAACAAGATCGCCGCGGGCGAGGTCGTCGAGCGGCCGGCCTCCATCGTGAAGGAACTCACGGAGAACGCCATCGACGCGGACGCGTCGGCGGTCACCATCGAGATCCGGGACGGCGGTCAGGCGCTGATCCGTGTCACCGACAACGGATTCGGGATCCCGAAGGAGGACGTGCGGAACGCCTTTCTCCGACATGCCACCAGCAAGATCAGCACGGCGGAGGACCTGAAGGAGATCCGGAGCCTCGGATTCCGGGGAGAGGCGCTTTCCAGCATCGCCGCGGTCTGCAGGACCGAGATCATCACGAAGACCCGGGCTGCGCTGACCGGGACCCGCTATGTGGTGGACGGCGGCGTGGAGAAAGCCTTTGAGGAAGTCGGCGCGCCGGAAGGCACCACCGTTATCGCCCGGGACATATTTTTCCACACTCCCGTGCGGCGGAAGTTTCTGAAGTCCCCGGCGACGGAGGCGGCCCATGTGGCGGAACTGGCGGAACAGCTGGCCCTGTCCCATCCCGAGGTGTCCATCCGTTTTATCGTGAACGGCCAGAGCCGCTTCCACACCAACGGCAGCGGACGCCTGAAGGAAGTCATCTACCAGCTTTACGGCCGGGAGATCGCGAATGCGCTGATCGAGATCGACACGTCCCAGGGCGGATACCGCGTCCGGGGATTCCTCGGAAAGCCGGAGGTGAGCCGCGGAAGCCGCGCCCTGGAACACTACTGTGTGAACGGGCGGTACATCAAGAGCGGGATCATCGCGAAAGCCATTGAGGACGGCTACGGAAACCTGATGATGCAGCACAGCTTCCCCTTCTGCGTCCTGCTGATCGACATTGACCCGGCGGCGGTGGATGTGAACGTCCATCCCACCAAACGGGAGATCCGTTTTTCCGACAGCCAGGCAGTTTATGACTTCCTGAAGATGGCGGTGGAGCGCGCCCTGAAGGGAAAGGAACTGATCAGGGACGTGTCTCTTGCACCTGCGGGAAAAACTGCGCAGAAGCCGGCGGGACGGCAGCCGCGGCCTGCGGAGCCCTTTGAGACAAAACGCGCCGCTCTGGAAGAGAAGCGCAGCGCGGGCAGCATTATCAGGGAGACGGCAGGGGATTCCGGAGAGAGATCCGGGAGGTCCCCGGAGAACCGGGAGATTGCCTGGAGCACGCCGGAGGAGTACAAGTCTGCGGCGGAGACCGGAAGTCAGACCGGACGGACTGTGATTCCTGAGGAACCGCAGAAGAACGAAGATGCGAAGGCAGCCGTGGAAACACCGGCGGCAGCCGGCATCGACCGCACCGGACAGTATTCCTTCCTGGATCCCGCGCACAGGGCTGAGGTCCGTCTGGCGGGCGAGGTCTTCGGCACCTACTGGATCGCGGAGTGGAACGACGCGATGTACATCATCGACCAGCATGCCGCCCACGAGAAGGTGAATTACGAACGCTTCATGAAGGCCTGGAAGGAGCAGTCGGTGGTGAGCCAGCAGCTTCTTCCGCCGGCCATGCTGACCCTTTCCGACCGGGAGGCGGCTCTGCTGGAGCGCCATATGGAGAGCTTTTCTTCCCTGGGATACGAGATCGAACATTTCGGCGGACATGAATACGCAGTCAGGGCAGTGCCGGACCTCCTTCCCTCGGTCATGAAGGGAGAGCTTCTGAAGGAGATGATCGGAAGTCTTTCCGAGGAGGGCGGCAGTGCCGTCCCGACACTGATCATCGAGAAGACGGCTTCCATGTCCTGCAAAGCTGCAGTCAAGGGAAATACCTCCCTCAGCGCGGGCGAGGCGGAAAAGCTTCTGGACGAGCTGTTCGCCCTGGAAGATCCTTACAACTGCCCCCACGGGCGTCCCACCATCATCCGCCTTACCAGAAGCGAGCTGGACCGCCGCTTCCGGAGGGTGCTGTGAGTACGCCTCTGGTCATCATCGCCGGGCCGACGGCGGGGGGGAAAACAGCCATCTCGGTGGAGCTTGCGAAGCGGATCGGCGGTGAGATCATCAGCGCCGACTCCATGCAGGTCTACCGCGGGATGGATATCGGCACGGCAAAGGTCACGAAGGAAGAGATGCAGGGTGTACCGCATCACCTGATCGACATTCTGGATCCATCCGAGGCCTTCAATGTGATGGAGTTCCGGTCGCGTGTACGGGGCGCCATCGACGAGATCGTTGCCCGGGGACATGTGCCGGTCCTGGTGGGCGGCACCGGCTTTTACATCCAGTCGATCCTTTACGACATCGAGTTCGATCCGGAGGGCGGCTCTGATGAGATGCGCCGTCAGCTGGAGGAGGAGATGGAGGTCCGCGGCCCGGAGGAGATGCACGCGGAGCTTAAGCGCGTGGATCCGGAATCCGCGGAGATGATCCACGCCAATAATAAAAAGCGGGTGATCCGCGCCCTGGAGTTCTACCGGCTGACGGGGAGAAAAATCTCAGACCACAACAGGGAGCAGCGGGAGCGCAGGTCTCCCTACCGCTTCCTGTTCTACGTGATGACCATGGACCGGCCGTCTCTCTATGCACGGATCGACTACCGGGTGGACCTGATGATGCAGGACGGCCTGAAGGAAGAAGTGAAGGCGCTCCGGGACAGGGGCGTCACCTCGGACATGGTCTCCATGCAGGGCCTGGGATACCGGCAGATGTTCGATTATCTTGAGGGGATCTGCACTCTGGATGAGGCGGTGGAACGGATCAAAAAAGAGACCAGACATTTCGCGAAACGGCAGCTCACCTGGTTCCGGAGGGAGCCGGACGCGGTCTGGATCCGCCTGGAGGATTTCGGCGGGAGCAGAAAGAAGATCCTCGAAAAAATGACAGAAGAAAGTCTCCGGCTGATCGCGGACGCAAAAGCGGACGCGGCGCCGGGCAGTGCGGCAGAAGGAACGCCGTCTGCTTCCGGAGACGGGAAAGAAGATAAGAAATGAATTTCATGAACGCAATGGAAGAAATGTACCGGAAGATCGGGATCTCTGCGGAGGCCATCCGCCTCGGCGAAAAGGCAGAAAAAGCCTGTGCTGCGCACTTCGCCGAGATCGACCGCATCGCGGAGTACAACCAGATCAAGGTCCTGAACGCCTTCCGGGAGTGCAGGGTCGGAGAGGCCTGGTTTGCCCCCAGCACCGGATACGGCTACAACGACCTGGGCCGCGACGGCCTGGAGGAGCTTTATGCCCATGTTTTCGGCACGGAGGACGCTCTGGTGCGGGCCCAGCTGGTCAGCGGCACCCACGCCCTGTCCATCGCCCTGTCCGGAAATCTGAGGCCGGGGGATGAGATCCTGTCTCCGGTGGGAAAGCCCTACGACACTTTGGACGAGGTGATCGGGATCCGGCCCCAGCGGGGATCCCTGGCGGAGTACGGCGTCACTTACCGGCAGGTCGACCTGCTTCCGGACGGAAGCTTTGACTTTGACGGGATCCGGGAAGCCCTGAATCCCCGCACCCGCCTGGTGGAGATCCAGCGTTCCAAAGGTTATTCCGCGCGGCACACCCTGTCTGTCGCTGAGATCGGAGAACTGATCGCCTTCATTAAGGATATCCGGCCCGATGTGATCTGCATGGTGGACAACTGCTACGGAGAGTTCGTAGAGATCACGGAGCCCACGGACGTGGGGGCGGACATGATCGTCGGTTCTCTTATCAAGAATCCGGGCGGCGGCCTCGCCCCCATCGGCGGCTACATCGCCGGGACGGAGGAGTGCGTCGCCAACGCGGCTTACAGGCTGACCGCTCCCGGCCTCGGAAAGGAGCTCGGCGCCTCCCTCGGTGTCACCCGACAGCTTCTGCAGGGGCTCTTCCTGGCGCCCACGGTCACGGCTTCCGCGGAGAAGGCCGCGGTCTTTGCAGCGCAGATCTATCAGGATCTGGGCTTCCACGTGGTGCCGCGGGCAGAGGAGACCCGCCACGACATCATTCAGTCTGTGGATCTCATGACGCCGGAGGCGCTTTCCGCCTTCTGCCTCGGGATCCAGGCGGCAGCTCCTGTGGACAGCTTTGTGACGCCGGAGCCCTGGGATATGCCGGGCTACGACGATCCGGTCATCATGGCAGCCGGCGCCTTTGTTTCCGGCGCTTCCATCGAGCTTTCTGCCGACGGCCCCATGCGCCCGCCTTACACCGCCTTCTTCCAGGGCGGCCTGACCTTCAGCAGTGCGAAGGCCGGCGTGCTCATGTCGGTTCAGAAACTGATTGATGCATCGATCATAAAGGGTTAAAATATAGTATTGTTCAGCATCCCGAGTACGGGAGCTGAAATCCTGTGTGATTTCCGGCCGGCATGTACCTGGAGAGCCCGAAAGGAGATCATACATGAACAGACTGAAATCGATACCCGAAAATGAACGTCCGTATGAAAAAGCGGTGAGAAACGGCATCTCCGTCCTCTCAGACTCGGAGCTGCTGGCGGTCCTCTTAAGGACCGGAACGCCCTCAGCGGACGTCCTTACGCTGTCCTCAGAGGTCCTGGACCTCGGCGGGCGCGGGGAAGGCCTTTCCGGCCTGCTGCATTACAGCTATGAGGAATACCTGTCCTGCAGCGGGATCGGCGGCGTAAAGGCGGTCCAGCTGCTGGCCATCGGGGAGCTTGCCCGGCGGATCTGGCGGAGGAACGCGGAGAAACGGATCGGGAAATTCTCGGATCCGGGAGAGTGCGCACGGTACTATATGCAGGATCTCCGGCATCTGGAGCAGGAAGAGCTCCGGGCGGTGTTCCTGGATACCCGTATGGGACTGATCCGGGACAGGGTCATCACCCGAGGGACCGTGAACGCATCCCTGGTCTCCGTCAGGGAGATCATGATCGAGGCCCTCAGGCACCGGGCCGTCAATCTGATCCTGGTCCACAACCACCCGAGCGGGGATCCGTCCCCGAGCGAGGAAGACACCGTGGTAACAGAGAAGGTGGCCGAGGCAGGAGAACTGGTCGGCATCACCCTCTCGGACCACATCATAATAGGAGACAACACCTACTACAGCTTCAAGGAGTGGGGTAAACTGTGAAATTATCGAACAACCGGCTGATCCTTGCAGTGCTGAGCGTTCTCTGCATTATCATGATCGGCGTGACGACGGTGCGCGACGAATGGCTTTCGCCGCTCCGGACTGCGGTCGGCTACTTTCTTATGCCGGTTCAGTCCGGCGTAAACCGGGTCGGAAAATCGCTCTACAATAACCTCCGTGACAGGGAGAAGCTCCAGTCGGCGCTGGACGACAACCGCCGGCTTCAGGAACAGATCGACGAGCTTGTCATGGAGAACACGCGCCTGCAGGCAGACAGCTTCGAGCTGACCCGCCTTCGCAGGCTTTATGAGCTTGACCAGAATTACGGCCAGTACCATATGGTCGGCGCCCGGGTCATCGCGAAGGACACCGGAGGTTGGTTCCACATCTTCCGCATCGACAAGGGAAGCGCGGACGGCATCCGCCCGGACATGAACGTCCTGGCCGGCGGCGGTCTGATCGGGATCGTGACGGACGTGGGCGCGAACTACGCGACGGTGCGTTCCATCATCGACGACGTGAGCCGCGTCAGCGCCATGGCCATGCAGTCCGGGGACACCTGCATCGTGTCCGGAGACCTGCAGCTCTACAGCGAGGGGCTTCTCCGGATCAGCGACATCACGGACACCGCGGACATCAAGGACGGCGACAAGATCGTGACTTCCACCGTCAGCGCGAAGTTCCTTCCCGGCATCCTGATCGGGTACGCTAAGGATCTGCGCACGGACGCTTCGAGGCTGACCCGCAGCGGGACTCTGGTTCCCGCGGCGGATTTCGGCACGCTGCAGGAAGTGCTGGTTGTGACGGAACTGAAATCCGAATTCCGGGAGCGGACGGAAAGGGAAGCGGCCGAGGCTGCCGCCTCCGGCGCTGTCCCGGACGGGATCATGGAAGAGACTGCGGGCAGTACTGCGGAAGAACCGTCGGCATCGTCCGGAACGGAGACTGTGAACAGCGGTGAAACTTCCGGCGAAGGCATGACGGAGACGGAAGCGCAGACGGAAGAAACAGAACCCGCTGCCCAGGAGACCGCGGCTGAGACCGCGGCTGAGACCGCGGCTGCCGCCCCGACGGAGGAGAGCACCGATTCCGTTGTCATTGTGGAAGGGTTCCCGGGCTCTGCGGCGGATTCTGCACAGGAAGAACGGGGGCCGGGCGTATGAGAAGGACCATCGCGAACCTTGCCTTCCTGATGATCATGTTTGCGGTGCAGAACTGCATCTTCCCCTTTATCCCGTTTCTTTCCGCGGCGCCGAACCTGATCCTGATCCTGACCTTTTCCTACAGCTTTATCTACGGATCCCGGAGCGGGATCTTCTACGGTCTGGCTGCGGGACTTCTGATGGACCTGTTCTATTCGGCCGGCGCTTTCGGGTTCTTTTCCCTGTTTTTTATCTGGATCGGATGGATGAACGGATGCCTTTCGAAGTACTATTACGAGAATTACATCACGCTTCCTCTGTTCCTCTGTACGATCAACGAATTCCTGTATAACCTGTATATCTACTTTTTCCGTTTCTTTATCCGGGCAAAAATGCAGTTCGGCTACTATTTCCTGCATATCATCGTGCCCGAGATCATTATTTCGCTGCTTTTCACGCTTCTCATCTACCGGTTCTTCCTCTGGTACAACCGGAAGCTTGAGATCCTTGACCGGAAGCAGGCTGTGAACTGAGGGACTGACATTTGCTGAAGGATTTCCTTTACAACTTCAGAGAGCTTCTGAAAGAGCTGGGCAGCAGACTGCGAGCTTCCCGGCTCTTTATTCTGGGCTCCGTATACGCCGTCCTGATCGCCGTCATGGTCATGCGTCTCTACGACCTCCAGATCATTCACGGAGAATCCTATCTGAATGACTATATCCAGATGACGGAGAAGACGGTCACTACGCCGGCGACCCGCGGGAATATTTTCGACTGCAACGGAAAACTGCTGGCCTACAACCGGCTTTCCTATGACGTGACGGTGACCGATACCGGCGCATACCGGACCGTGCGGGAGCGGAATGAGATGCTGCTCCGGCTGGTGCGGCTCCTGAACCGCAGGAATATCACCGTGACCGGGCGGCTGGAGATCGGTCTGGACGACAACGGGACCTTTGTGTTTACGAGCAGCGGCGAAGAGGCCAGGAAGCGTTTCCTGAGAGATCTCTACGGCCTGCGCCGGGTAGAGGAGCTGACCGGCAGTACCGGCAGATATCCTTCCGTGATCTCCGCGGAAGACCTGATCAATGCCCGGGTCAGGTATTACGGCCTGGACAAGCTGAAGGACAAGGATCAGAATCCGGAAATCCTCACGGACCTGGAGAAGCTGGAACTGGTGAACATCCGCTACACGATGGGCCTCACGGCGTTCCAGCGGTACGAGAGCACCACTGTCGTCACCAACGTGGACGAGGAGACCCGCGCGGAAATTCTTGAGAACCAGGCGGATCTTCTCGGCGTGGAGTGCATGCAGACCACGGAGCGCGTCTACAATGACAGCATACCGTTCTCGCCGATCATCGGCTATGTGGGCCGCGTCCAGGAGGACCAGCTCCCGAAGCTGCAGGAGATCAGCAGCGATTATTCACTGACAGACACTGTCGGCAGGACCGGCATCGAAGAATACATGGAGTCGGATCTCCACGGAAAAAAGGGTTCCCGGACCATGTACGTCGACAACGTCGGCCACATTATGGAGATCAAGAGCGAAACGGAGCCGGTGGCGGGCAATGATGTCTGGCTTTCCATCGACCGGGATCTCCAGGTCGGCATTTATCATCTGCTGGAGCAGCATCTGGCAGGTGTGCTGGCGGCAAAGCTTGTGAACGTGGATGAGCCGAACACGGACCGGACTGACTCGACAGAGCGCCGGATCCCCATCAAGGACGCCTACTATCAGCTCATCGGAAACAATGTTCTGTCCCTGAGCCATATGCGTTCCAGGGAAGCCAGCGAAGTGGAGCGGGGGATCTCGCGGAAGATCGCCGCCTACCGGGAAAGCTCCGTCGCGGAAATGCGGGCGGAACTTCTGACTCCGGAGCCGCGGAACATGTCTGAGCTTCCGGACGACCAGCAGGCCTTCATGTACTATCTGTACACCATGCTGTCTTCCGACGCTTCCGGCGTGATCCACCGCGACCGGATCGACACCACTTCGGAGTATTATGAGCGCTGAAAGGCGGATTCAATCAGACTCCGGGGCTCCATGACCTACGGAATCTCGGAAAACTGGGTGGATACCACCGGACTCAACGCCCCGAGCAAGTACTCCGGTGCTTCGGAGATCTATGAAGCCCTGATCGACCATGCTCTGGAACAGCTTTTCACGGACAATGAATTCGAGAAGCTGATCTGCCGGTACATCATCCGCAGCAACATTGTCGGCGGAAAGGAGCTTTGCCTGGCGCTGTATGACCAGGGAGTCCTGGAGCACGATGAGAGGGAGGAGTATCTTCTCAGGGAGAACGGCGCGGATTACGCGTACGATTTCTTTGTGCGCCAGGTCTCGGAAATGAAACTGACGCCGGCGCAGCTTGCGCTGGATCCCTGTACTGCGGGATGTGTCGTGACCGACATCCACACGGGGAAGGTCCGGGCGCTGGTCTCTTATCCGGGCTACGACAACAACCGTCTGACCAACACCATGGACGTGGCCTACTACAACCGTCTGGTGAATGACCAGTCCCTGCCGCTCTACAACAACGCGACACAGGCAAGAAAGGCGCCGGGTTCCACCTTCAAGCCCATCACGGCGGTGGCCGGGCTGGAGGAGCAGGTGCTGGGGCTTTACGACACCATCACCTGTACCGGTATCTACGATATCATCAAGCCGGCCATGCGGTGCTGGATCTATCCCGGTAGCCACGGTCCGGAAAATGTCGTCGTCGGTATCCGGAATTCCTGCAACTTCTTTTTCGCCGACGTGGGACACCGGCTCGCCCTGGATCCCTCGGGAGAATATGTGCCGAACCTCGGTATCGAACGGATACGGAAGTATGCCGCCATGTTCGGCCTGGACAGGAAGTCAGGCGTCGAGATCATCGAGAACGAGCCGATGATGACCGACACGAGTCCGGAGCAGTCCGCCATCGGACAGGGCACCCACTCCTACGCCAACGTCCAGCTCTCCAGATACGTGACTGCAGTCGCGAACCGGGGCACTGTCTTCGACCTTTCCGTCCTGGACCATGTGACTGACTGGCAGGGCGGACCGATCCGCACCTATGAGCCGGAGATCATCGGCACGGTAGATATTGACGAAAGCACCTGGAACGCGGTGCAGCGGGGCATGAGAGAAGTGATCCAGCTGGGATCCGCGCGCCGTCTGTTCACGGATCTGGAGGTGCCGATCGCGGGGAAGACCGGTACGGCGCAGGAGTCCCGCTCCAGAGCGAACCACGCTTTCTTCATTTCCTTCGGGCCCTATGAGAATCCGCAGATCGCGGTCACGGTCAATATCCCCTACGGATATACCTCGACCAACGCGGCTTCCGTGTCCAAGGACGTGTACCGTCTGTGCTTCGGATATACGACATTGGACTATATCCTGAACACCGGAGCCCAGAACGCAAGTACGGTCACCATCGCAGACTGACTTTGGCTTTTCAGGAATGATTCCGAGAATCAATTTCGGGGTATATGCAATAATTTTCTGTGAATATTCACGAAAATGCATGCATTAAAACAGATACATACTGGCAATTTGTTCATTCTTACTGTAATATCTAAGCTAGGAGAGGCTATGATCCTGCCTTATCATTTTAAATCTTTCCCCTTCCGCCTGCTGTTTTCCGTGGCGGCGCTGAATGCCATCGGCATCCTTGTGATCCACAGCGCCACGAATTCGGACATGGCAGTCGTCGGAAGGCAGCTGACAGGCGCCGCCATCGGGGCAGTTGCCATGCTGATCCTGTGTCTGATCCCGTATCAGCTCATCCTGAGGCATGCAGTCCCGGTGTTTGCAGCGTGCTGCGGCATGCTTCTTCTGGTCAATGTCTACGGGCGCATCGTCGGCGGCGCAAGGCGCTGGATCGTGGTGCCCGGGATCGGACAGCTGCAGCCGTCGGAGTTCGCGAAGATCGGGATCGTCGTCTTTTTTGCCTGGTTCCTTGACCGGAACCGGGAGAACATCAACAGGCCCCAGTTCCTCGCGGTGTTCGCGGGACTGGCAGCGATTCCTGTTTTCCTGATCCTCTCGGAGCCGGATCTCTCGACCACCATCGTCGTGACGGTCTGCATCCTGAGCCTCCTCTATGTGGCGGAGATCAGCTATAAAT
>ODAI013942204.1_pt1 | contig 12210 bp, 6 predicted proteins | sample 1539321 | NCBI WGS metagenome assembly ODAI01 (sample SAMN02144231, study PRJEB22623) | gut metagenome | biome: sheep rumen | host: Ovis aries | place: New Zealand
TCACTGGCACTGTACTCATCTCTAAACCTATTACATATCTTAAGCTGGTCACTGTTAAGCTCAAGCTTCTTCTCTTCGCCTTTAAGGCGCGCAGTAGGATTCCTGTATGTATTCTCGCTTCGGACTTTAACTATTCCGTTCTTCTCGAAATCACGAATTATGCTAGACGCGACATTAAGCTTTCTAGTTATTACATCCCAGGGAATCTCATCGTTATCCATAAGCGCAAGAAGCAGCCTCTCCTTGCTAACAGAATGACGTGCCCGACCTATAAGTGAAGCATATTCGTCCTGAAGCTCATCCTTGGAAATGTTAAGAACCACCGTCCTTTTAACAATAGCCTTACTCTTCTCCTTAACAGGTATAACCGTTTTCAGCGCCTGATTCATAGTTCCGCCGGCGTTACGCTTCATCCAGCCTGCAAGCTGAATCAGCTGATTGTCAATGCTCGTCGCATCATCTACTATCCTGATTATCTCCTTGGTTTTGGCAGGGTCGAACTTAGGCTTATCGGATAGTGCAACAACATAGCCTGATATTATCCTGTTACCCTTGCCAAATGGCGCTTCTATCAGCATCCCCTCTAAGAGACTTTCCTGCAGCTTAGGTGGTATCTTATATTGAAATGTCTTATCAAGCTTCTCGTGGGATATATCCACAACCACATCACAATACTGCATTATTCCTATTGCCCTTTATCTTGTCGAACATCTTGCGATTCTTAATTATACCTTTAGCAATATCAGCCACCACTTCTCTTTCATCAAGGTGGTGCTTCTCACCCTTAATAATCTGGTAATCCTCATGACCCTTGCCTGCGAGGACAACTAAGTCCCCCTTCTTAGCGTTGAGCATTATAAACCCAATCGCCTTAATCCTATCGTCTATCTCTATAAAATTAGCATTTTTGTAGTCGAGTGTAGATAATAGCTTCTCCACATCTTCTCTACTTAGTTCACCCACATTTTCAGCATCATCACCCTTAACTCCGAGGGCATATCCTGCCAAAATGTCTCGTATAATCTCGTGGGGCTCTTCATCTCTGGGGTTGTCTGATGTAATAATCGTATAATCTGCATATCTTGCAGCTACAGAGCCCATTGTATATCTTCTGCCCTTGGCTCTGTTGCCTCCACAGCCGAATAAAACCACAAGCCTCTTGGGCTTATATTCTCTAAGGCTTTCTAACAGAGCCTGCAAGCTCATGGCATTATGAGCATAATCAATCATAAGTGTATAATCACCCGGCACATCAAGCATCTCGATTCTTCCCTTGACCTTGGATAGCTCAATTGCCTTAAGGGTCACATCAACATCCACACCAAGGCGGTTACATATCGCCATAGCACACAGCGAATTATATACACTGAATTTACCGGGCATATTAACTCTTACATTTTTATTCAATCTACCTTTAACTTTATAATCAACACCAAGCAAACCTTTGTCATTAACAAGCCTCATATCGTATGCCTGTAAATCGTCGCCTTCTTTCATACCATATGTCAAACCTTCACATCTAGCCGCATCCATCATATACTTGGCATATTCATCATCACCGTTGATTATAGCGTATCTACATTGCTTAAAAAGCATACTCTTACATTCTAGGTAGTTCTCGAAGCTGCTATGCTCATTAGGTCCTATATGGTCAGGGGAAATGTTGGTAAATACTCCTATTTCGAACTCAAAGCCGTCTACCCTGTTTAACAAAAATGCCTGTGAAGACACTTCCATTACGCAAACTTCTACACCTTCATCAACCATCTTTGCGAAATGCTCTTGCATGAGGAAAGGACCCGGCGTTGTATTAACGGAATTAATATGTGTATCGCCGTAAGTTATCTCAATTGTTCCTATAAGCCCCGTCTTAATCCCCGCATTTTCCAGGATTGACTTAACCATATACGTTGTAGTCGTCTTGCCTTTAGTTCCGGTAATACCGATTACCTTAAGCTTATCTGCCGGATGGTCGTGATAAGCCGCCGCAATCTTAGCAAGGGCTGACTTGGAATTATCAACCCCTATAATTGTTGCTTTAATCCTCTTGTTGTTATTAAGAAATTCCTGCAAAGCTTCACTGCTTTTCTCAACTACAATTGCCTTTGCTCCACCGGCTATAATCTCATCAATATGCTCGTGAGAATCATATAGTGCACCTTTTATGCACACAAAAAGACACCCCTTGGTAACCTTTCGCGTGTCTTCTACAAGCTGTGAAATGTTACCATGAGCCCTTCCACTAATTAATTCATAATTTAATTCTTTAAGAAGTTTGCTTAGAATCTTGACATTCCTCATAGCATTTACCTATCTCTTCCTTGAGTATTTCTCCTCGCAATATTGACAGCGATACAATTTCTCTTCTTCATTGCATAGCACGAATACATGGTCTAATCCCTGTTCGATACTTGTAATGCATCTGGGATTCTTGCACTTTAATACATTGACAACCTTCTTGGGAAGTCTTAGCTCCTTCTTCTCAACAATCTTATCTTTGTGAACTACATTGACGGTAATATTATGGTCAATGTATCCAACTATATCCAAATCAATTGCATCTAAGGGGCACTCCAGCTTAATGATGTCTTTATGTCCCATCTTAGAACTCTCTACATTCATAATCATAGCTACCGTACCATCAATATCCTTCAGGTGTAAATGGTGATATATATCCATCGCCTTACCTGCTTTGATATGGTCTAATACATAACCTTCATGAATTCCACTAATATTAAGCATATAACCCTCCTGTTGTTGCACTCCAACTTCATATGTCGGATGTCTGTTAAGCGATTTTCCCATGAGCGTGTAAGCACCTGACATTATGAAGTCTATTATCAGCTTCGTAGGATATCAGGTGCCTGTTAAGCGATTTTCCCCATGAGCGTGTAGGCACCTGATATCCTAAACCAATTCTAATAGCGTTAAGATGAGTGCCATCCTTATGTATACACCATATTGAGCCTGTCTGAAATACGCAGCTCTCGGGTCATCATCCACCTCAACCGATATCTCATTAACCCTTGGCAAAGGATGAAGCACAAGCATATCTTTCTTGGCAAGCCCCATCTTCTCTTCGTCTAATATATAAAAGCCCTTCATACGAAGATATTCCTCTTCGTTGAAGAATCTCTCCTGCTGAACTCTTGTCATATACAAGATATCCAGGCTCGGCATAGCATCCTCTAATCTCTCAACCTCTTCAAAAGGTATATTGTTCTTCTCAAGTACATCTTCTCTTATATAGTCAGGCACCTTGAGCTCTCCGGGAGAAATCAATATGAACTTGATGCCTTCATATCTGACTAACGCATTAATAAGCGAATGAACCGTTCGACCGAACTTAAGATCACCACACAGGCCTATAGTCATATTACCAATCTTGCCGTTAAGTGATCTGATTGTAAGAAGATCTGTTAATGTCTGAGTAGGGTGCTGATGTCCACCATCACCTGCATTAATAACCGGAATAAGAGATTTCTTAGAAGCAACAAGCGGCGCCCCCTCCTTGGGATGTCTCATTGCACAGATATCTGCATAACATGATATAACACGAATCGTATCTGATACCGACTCTCCCTTAGCCGCCGAGGAAGAATCTGCACTGGCAAATCCCAATACCTGTCCGCCTAAGTTAATCATAGCGGCCTCAAAAGAAAGCCTCGTTCTTGTACTGGGCTCATAGAAGCATGTGGCCAAAGTCTTGCCTTTGCATTTCTCGGAATATTTCGAAGGATTAGCCTCAATATCGTTGGCCAAATCCATCAGATTCTCTAACTCTTCAACAGTCAGATCCATCGGGCTCATTACATGTCGCATAATAATCTCCTTATAAATAAATACACCTAATCTATATTATACAATAAACTTGATATTTTGACACAACTAAATTAGCCGGATATGTTAAAAGGGAATGATTACTCATTCCCCTTCTATTATCACATCATCCCCATAACCATTCCAAGGATATAAGGAATCAGCCATATAACCCATACTACGATGCTAAACTTGTGGAACGCCTTAAGCTCATTTTCCCTGCCACGCACAAGAGTTGCAACAGCCCATATAGCGTGAATCAGCATAAGTACAATTGCTACTATTCCTGTTATACCATGAATACTTACCATGGTTCCTGTCTCAGCCTTACTTCTTGCAATAATAGACATAGCTGCAGTTCCCACAGTGTCACTCACAAGACCCATTATAAAAAATGCCAGATGAACTCCCCTTAGTCTTCCTTCCTTACGCTCCCACCACACACCGATTGTGTAGAATATAAGTGCAAGTGTTATTGCAACAATTGCCAATACAAGCATTATATTTACCTCCTAAGCATCTTAATACATTCTATATAAAAGTGTACTCCAAGGGATTAGTGATGTCTATAGGTTGGCAAAACTAAAAATTAAGAAATATTTAATAATTTGTTCGATATAAAGTGTGTTATACTATCTTCATTGAATCATTCCGATTCATGCATAAGTTATCGCTTGTGCTATTCCCAATACCATTAGGAATAATTATTATTAATATTTTTAAGGAGGCTTTGCTTATGGCAAAAAAGAAACAACTTAATATTGGAGACTGGCGAAACGCCACAGGAAAGATTGACTATCAGATGACCAACGACTACATGTTCCGTATGGTATTACAGTCAAACAACAATGTTCTGAAAGGCTTAATTAGTTCTATGATGCATGTTCCGGTTAATGACATTGAAAGCGTAGAAATAGTTAATCCAATAGAACTGGGTAAACACATAGACGATAAAGATTTCATACTAGATGTAAAAGTCCGGCTAAATAACAATTCCATCATTAACTTAGAAATGCAGGTTACTGATTACAGTAATTGGACAAATAGGTCTCTTAGTTATCTATGCAGAACATTTGACAATATTCAGAAAGGCGAGGATTATAATTCTGCAATTCCTGTAACACATATTGGATTTTTAGATTACGATTTGTTTCCTGACGAGCTTGAATTCTACAGTAAATATATGCTCCGGAACATGAAAACCGGGAAAATATATAATGACAAATTCAGCCTATGCGTGTTATCATTAAAGCAGATAAATCTAGCGACTTATGAAGATAGGAAATGGCACATAGATGAATGGGCTAGACTATTCAAAGCCACTACATGGGAGGAATTAAAGATGATTGCAGAAAAAGACAAAGTATATTCTGAAGCAGCCAATTCCATATATATCCAGAATTCTGATGAGACTGTTAGAGCCATGTGTGAAGCCAGACAGGAAGCAATCTTCCATGAACAGTATGTTCAAAATCAATTAAAAGAGCTTAAAGAAGCCAGAGATGAGGCAATCTTCCATGAACAGTATGTTCAAAAACAACTAGAAGAGCTTAAAGAAGCCAGAGATGAGGCAATCTTCCATGAACAGTATGTTCAAAAACAACTAGAAGAGCTTAAAGAAGCCAGACAGGAAGCAATCTTCCATGAACAGTATGTTCAAAAGCAATTAGAAAAAAAGGATGCACAAATCTCTGATTTGAACGCTCTACTCTCGAAAATGGAAGACCAAAACAAACAACTTCAAGCCGAGATCGCCAATTTGAAAAAGCAAGTATAAGAACACTATACAACAACCGAGTACAAAGCCCCCTAAAGCAATCGCTTTAGGGGGCTAAAATAATCTACATTACTATTAATTATCCTGTCAAATCTATCGCATATCAAACATCGGCATTAGCGCCACTGTTATATTATATGTATCTGTCGTAAGCACCTCCACTCCCTTATCATTTATATACGATGAATTGAGAAGAATTGTGTACTTCACTTGACCATTCGTCTTGACATCGCTATATGATACCGGAATCGAGTAACCTGCCGGATTATCTCCTGAATTCTGTGCCGGATAAATATGATCATATATAACATTATAGTTATCATCCTTATAGATTATAAGCTGATAACTCCTGTCAATCTTAGAATTAGTGGTATCATCATCTATACGATATGTTATAGCTGTATCAGTTCCGGCGTAGTCTCTATCCTCAAGATACAATGTAGTCTCCTTGCCGTTAGTTACAGCGTCAGGATTGGTAACTGTAATATAAGGGTCTGACGCGCTTGAACGATATGCCGCAACCATTGTATTAATGAAGAGCTTAATCTCATCATCAGACATAGGCGAGTTGCTGTTAGTACTGTGTCCAAGACCGGTATATGTTACATTTCCCTTGGTGTAAATGTAATAATTGTTGCGTGAATCCTGGTTCTTGCCATCATATACACTAATAGAGCTCGAATTAACCTGAGACCTACCACCATCGTTTCTGTTACTTGTACCTGCAAGATTATACCATACTAATACATCACCGTCGTTATCATATTCTAAGTCTAATTGATAATTCTGAGCATGTGTATCTGCAACGAATAGTGTATCCGGTATCGCGAAAGGATACTTAGTAATCTGACCTTCATTAGCAGCTTGAACTCTGTTGGTAAGGAAGGCATCGTCTCCCCATACCAGCCTACGCCTCTGAGCCAAATTATTTAAATCAATATTTCGAACCGCTCTGTCAATTCTATCTATGAAGCCGAGTGTGGGGCCATACTTCGTATCTTCCACATAGTAAATGTAATTGTAATACAACATTGCTCTAACAGAATTATCCATTATAAGATTAGCAGGCTTATGCTCGTGTGAAGAATAGTAATCTCTAATCACAATATTAGGTGTGGTAACTGCCATTTCTGTATGTACAGGATGGTTCATAGTCTTATTCAAACTACTATACACAAGTGGACTATCTGCAAAATCACCATATACATATGTATACTTGTCGTATACTGGTTGAAAATTGTAACCTGTTGAGCGTAATTCCATATAATTACTAGGATACTGTGGCGAAGTCACCTGTTCAGGCCAAAACTTGTTTTGTGTTTCCCTAATTGATGTATATATATTAAAATTATCACTAGGTTCAAATGTCAATTCTCTTCCATTAGACTTATAATCCATATATGAGTAGTCATTACTACCCGATTCAGCATCATAATACTTCCTTATCTGACCTGATATATCCCTCAGATAATATTTCACATCAGACTGAATAATTTTACTGGTATCCCAATGTGGTGTATTACCTGTCATATCTATAGTCGGATCCTGTACTAGGTCATGACTAAGTATTACAGCCTTCCCCGCCTCTCTGAATTTCTCAAAACCATAGATATAAGTCTCGTCGTTGGTAAAAGTAGCAACATCTCTAAAACCAATAACAAGCATGTCATAAGTCATAAGTTTATCTGTCCATCCCGTTCTATTGTCATTATAACCATAAGTTCTCCACCAAGTCTGATTATCCATGAATTCAATCTGAACATTGAAGTCTTCTAATTGACCTGTATACGCTCTGAATTTTCTTCCCACATCAGAATTATCAGCAAAATTCACATAATAATCATTAGAACTTTGCTGCATATCCGGTTTTGGATTCATCTGAAGCACCTTAATAGTCTTCTTGTTACCATACGACGGTATTCTTGTATATCCAATCTCAGAAAATCTTACATCATCATTGGCTTTGTTATATATCTCCAATTTCCAGGGTACCATTCCCACATCAGAAGGCGGTATTATCTTGGTTACAAGATATGTATGACCGCTATATAGATTGCCATCATATATGTAACCCCTAATTGTCTCATCGAATATAGTTAGGGTATTCGACCTCTCTGAATCATATTCCTTCGTATCGTTATTTGCTTCTCTTTCCTTGAGATAATTAATACATCCTTCGAATATACCATTACCGTTACTGTCAGTATATACATTGGCACCATATACCGAGTCGTCATCTCCGTTAAGTACGAAATGATACTGCAATACATTATTACCCGCAGAATCCTTCTGCGTATTATAATTAATTGCTGCATTCTGGTCATACTCCTTGGGAAGTCCGGACTCATTATTGGAAGTATTAGTAAATGTAGCAAAGCATGTATACTCCTCCATATTCTTCTTAACAGTATTAATCCTGTCTGTCACACCATGGGCATACTTATTAACCGCAGAATCGTCAAGGTTCTTCTTAGCCAACTGGAATATGAAGGAACTCTTATCTAATGTATATGTATTAGGATTATCAGAGTCTCCCATAGCATTACTGTATAAATCATCAGATACTATAACAGGTCCCTGGTTCGCAAAATCCAGAAGCTGGTCATACTTCTTCTTCGTAAGGTCATTACCCGAATATCTAAGTCCTATCATATTGGCATCAGAACCATGCTTTGTGGCAAATACATCGAATCCTCTTTCATAATCATACCACCACTCACTAAGAGAACTAAATATATTTTGTCCATTTTTATAGTCATAATATTGATATATAAACATTTTCTTAAACTCAGCATATTTACTATCGTACTTATACCATCCGTTATCTTTTTCAATATATGCATTTTGAGTCCAAGACCATTTATTATTCCTATACACTCCATAGTGCCACTTATAACTCTCATTATTCTCTATGGCCCGGTCTGCAATCTCATCCCCACCGAATGTAGTAATAAGATCACCTACAGCAGTATATGCCATCTGATTGGGCAGTGCATCGTTATATCCGTATTTGCCACCATTAAGCCCACCATTCGTTGCATCCTGCTCCTTACTACCTACAAGAATCATATCGTAATTCTCGTTAGGGTCTTCATTTCTTCCAATGAATTCGTAAGTCGGCATAGTAGTAACTGTTACATCATCAGCTATATCCATACTCGTACCGATAAACCACGGGAACAGTGACAGGTAATACATTACCCAGGAATCCTTATTGTTGACATCATAATAATATTTCTCATTAGGCTGCAGCTCCAATATACGAAGCTTATCAGGCTGATTATAGCCTTGTGACTCCCTGTATATTGAAGACATCATCTTAGCAACAGACATACTGTCCCCACCGCCTACATTCTCAAATGCAGGAGAATTCTTGTCTGACTTAACTATCTTGTCACCTTTGGCAAATTCTGTAGTAAGCCACGAATCATCATTATAACCTTCGCCATTCATTCCCACATAGTTATATACGAAGTTAGATTTACCCAATGCATCCACTTCGTCATAGCCAAAATTCCTGTAATAATTCTTGTAAGCGCTGTCATTTCTTGCACTGTTAAGCTTCGCAAGGTAATTCTGTCCGCTCTTCCAGTTATACGCCAGCTTCGCACCCAGGTTATTATATACCTCGTACAGCCTGTTAAGATATTGACATCCATTGAAGGAAGCGATTCCTATAGCTTCCTCGTCGAACATTATTGCCGCAGGATTAGCAGTCGCACCTCGCTCAATAAGAGCATTCATTGTCTTCTCATTGATATCTCTTGAAGGCCCGTTGGCACTAAACTGCGGTATGTCGTCCTCAGACACGCTGCTACCCTCTAGTGCTTGAGCTATCCTATATCCTGTAGAAGAATTGTGCACAATAATCATATCTGCCGTATTGATAAGCTCCTTAGCTCTGTCAGCTTCATTTGTATTGCTGTCATCAACATCTAGCTGAGCAGGAGTTACCGTTACAACCTGAGTCGAATAGTTAAGTCCGCTTGTACCTTCTCCTACCACACTCTTAAGGAGCAGGTCATTACATATAATCTCACTGGCTGTATAGCTGTAATACACATTTTCCGTCCTAGCCATATACAGCTTGTCGCCGACCTGAGCCTGCGCAATAGGCCTTGTCTTAGTATCCTTGCCATCTATATAAGACATCTCACTTTGATTCTCTGCAAATATATTCTCATTATTGTAATTATTGTTAGGAACCCATGTAAAGTCTCCCATCATGGAAAATGTATATGCATATGCCCGGCTTCCGGATGCACCTTTAGACTCATCATAACGATAAGAATACTCTCTCTCCTTATACTCGTTGCCATCGACATAATACATGATTCGAGAACAATTACCCTGTCCAAGCCCCACATATCTGAATTCTCCGACAGATGTCCATGTAAAGTCACCTGCCAAAGTAGGCACAAAGCATCCCTTTGTAGCATTATATGAATAAGTACCTGTTCCCGGTGTCACCTTGCTATAATATCCGTACTCCGAAAACGCCATATTTGTTCCGGGGTCAGACTCCGACTTATAAGTATCCTTCTTTTCCGTAAATCCCGAATCAGGAACAGTCCCGATATTACCCTGATCCTGCTTGAATATATGCGCTTCGATAGGGTCACCAATAGTAGATGACGGACTCGTCTCACTGGCAAATGCTGCTGCATAGATTCCCGCAGCCGACTTAGGATTACTCTTATCAGACGCACCTATAGACAGAAGATTCCTAGGCTCTGAGCCCTTGATAAGATAACCTACAGTTGCACTGCTCACATCAGGAACAATCTCTAATATAGTAAAAGGATTCTCAGTACTGCCAAGTGGCTTAGAAGAATCCTTGCTATTATAGGAAGGCAGAGGGCTTCCACTTGACGCACTGATTACCGCAACCGTTGACGTTGCAAGTACACCAACCAAAAACGCTATTACCACTCCTAATACAATTATTATAGTTTTTTTCTGTACGTTACTACTCATGCCTTGCTCCTTACAGTCTAACCCAACTAACATTGAACCAAATAATGTGTATACTACCCCTTATATTGTATAATAGCACACGAAATGTAAAATACGCAACAAAAATTGTGCACATTTCACAAAAATATACTCATTATGCAAGCCTATGTTGGCAATTACTCACAATTAAATTATTTATAACATTATCTACACAATTGAATAAATAAAGTGATAATCCTCTTTTGTTGGTATTTATGAGAATTTAGCGGCAGAATAGAAATAATAACAATTAAGAATTTTATCAATAAAAATTATGTTGCGCTTAGACAAAGCCCCTTAAAGCATCGCGCTTTAAGGGGCTTTACTAATACTATCTGTAGTTGTAGTACTGATATTACCTTAGGTCGAACATTGGCATGAGTGCAATATTAACATATTGTGTCCAATCAGGTGTATCAGGATCAGGTTTTGATGCATAATCACTATATAGCTCTATTCTAAAGTTCACTTCACCGCTTGATTGTACTTCACTATAGTATATCTCTTCAAAATTAGTCTCACCCTTTTGAGCATGCTCTATTGTGCGAATAGGTTCATTACTGTTTCCTTTATACACCTTAATAGTATAATCCTTCTTTATATCAGTATTAGTCGTATCATCAACTATCTTATAATATAAATTCTTATCATAGAAGTAATTACCAACTCCCATATCTTTATCTTCCATATAAAGCGTGGTTGTATTGCCATTAGTTACGGCGTCCTCATTGATTACAGATATATAAGGCTTAACAGGGCTTGAACGATAAGCAGCAATCATCGTATTAATGAATAATCTTATCTCAGGATAATCAAGCGCCATTTCACCACCTGAAAAGAAGCTTCCGTTATAATGTCCTACACCAGTATATGTAATATTACCCTTAGTATAGATATAATAATTGTTGCGACAATCCTGATATCTTCCGGAATATACATTATTAGTACCGCCTGTCAGATTATACCATACAAGTACATCACCTTCTCTGTCGTACTCTAAATCCAATTGATAGTTCTGTGCATGAGTATCTCTAACAGCAATCTCCGGCAGGTTATATGGATATTTAGATATTTTTCCTTCATTAACAAGCTTAACTGTATTAGTCAACTTATTATCCCAACTAAGCCTTTTATTTCTAACATTTATTCCGCTCAAATATCTATCGATGTAATAGCTCGTATTCCTTCCATTTGTCATCAATATACGATTGGCATTATCCATGGTTCTATTGGCATTTTGCATATCAACATCTTTATAATACTCCCTTATATCACGATTACCGCTTTCGTCAGTATAGTCTCCAAGATACACATTGTCATTTAATACCTTACGACTTCCCCTCGTCCAATACTCGGTAAAGTAATAATTATTCCTCTTCGAAGGGTCTGTTGTCTCTGCGGCATTATAATATTTCCTAATCTGTCCTGATATGTCTCTTAAGAAATATCTTATATCATTTGCTTTATCAAGCTCATCATCAATAGATGCATCTGCCACAAGATCATGAGAAAGGATTATAGGTCTTCCTGCGTTCTTGAACTCCATAAATCCATATATAAAGTCAGGATCTGTTGTGAACTGAGCCACATCCTTAAAGCCTATAATTAGCATATCATAA
>ODAI014060786.1_pt1 | contig 12210 bp, 4 predicted proteins | sample 1539321 | NCBI WGS metagenome assembly ODAI01 (sample SAMN02144231, study PRJEB22623) | gut metagenome | biome: sheep rumen | host: Ovis aries | place: New Zealand
CAGATATTCAACAATGATATTACCGCTACAGATAGGGAAAAAGGACAGTGCATCAACTGCCACAGTTATCAGAATTATAAAACAGATAATATGCTCTTCCACGTGCGTCTTTCAAATGGAGGCACGGTTATCGTGAACGACGGTAAGCCGTCTATGGTTGATTTGAAGCGCGACTATACCATTTCTGGTGGAGCCTATCCCTCATGGCATCCATCCGCCAAGTTAGTTGCCTTCGCCGCCTGCAAGACTCGTCAGGCTTTCCATACGGCAAATCACAATAAGATTGAAGTCTTCGACCTTGCCAGTGACATTATCCTTTACGACGTGGTGACCGACTCGGTGAGCATCGTATGTAACGACACTACCACGTTGGAGGTTTATCCTACGTGGTCGCCCGATGGCAAATACCTATATTACTGCAAGACTGTTCCGCTTCCCGAGGAGTTGCGCGGTAAGGATATCAGATCGACTTACGAGAAAGTGCAGTACAATCTCTGCCGCCGCTCGTTCGACCTTAAGTCGCATAAATTCGGCGAGGAGGAAATGGTATATGATGCCGTATCACAGGACAAGAGTGCGACACTGCCGCGTATAAGTCCTGACGGCCGTTATATGCTTTTCGCGCAAGGTCGTTATGGCTGCTTCCATATCCGTCATAGCGACGGTGATGCCGTTTGCATTCCTCTTGGCGAACAGAATCCTCAGCCCGTGGATATGACTAAGTTCAACAGCGAAGGCTTTGCCGACAGTTACCCCACATGGTCGAGCAACGGGCACTGGATAATGTGTTCCAGCCGCCGTGGCGACGGTAATTACAGCCGCATCTATTTCTCCTATTTCCATGACGGGAAGGTGGAAAAGGCTTTTATGTTGCCGCAGGAGGACCCTGAGGAGAACATCTACCGCCTGCTGTGTTACAACCGTCCTGAGTTCATGGTTGAGCCAGTTCACGTCAGCGTTGAGGAATTCAGCCGTGTAATCCTAAAATAGCGATATGTTGAAATGAAAAAAACTCATGTCCTATACACCCTGCTTTTCGGTGTGGCGGTCCTCCTTTTCTTCGGACTGGCATATCCTCATCATCTGCATTATCAGGAGCAGTTTCAGATGTTCCTTTTCGACAGTACTTATGTGTGGGACATTGTCAGGTTGCCAGGCGGTGTTGCCGACTTGTTAGGGCGTTTCTGCACGCAGTTTTTCCTTTATGCATGGGTGGGTGCTTTTATCATTGCCCTCCTGCTCATGGCAACGCAACTGTTGACGTATTGTTCGTTCTCAGTTCTTGGACAAGCCAAGCGGCAGAGCCGAGCGCCAAGTTCAAGTACAAGCCAAGCGGCAGAGCCGAGTGCCAAGTTCAAGTACAAGCCAAGCGGCAGAGCCGAGCGCAATGTTCAATGCTTATATGGTTTGAGTTTTGTTCCTTCGTTTCTTCTATGGCTCTTCCTTCTTGACGAAAATGCCTTGTTGGGCGGAGTGTGGGCTGTATTGCTTACTCTATTCGCTGTTTGGGGCGTGAGCATGACCAGTGGCTTGCTGCGGCGTGTTCTCCTTGTTGCTGCAGTTCCTGTGCTTTATTGGATGGCAGGCCCTGTTTGCCTGTTGTTCTTCCTCCTGTTTGCACCATGTGGCAATCACTCTATGTGGTATTATGGCTTGTTCGTATTCTTGGCTTTAATTCCTGTCATAGCGTCTCATTATGTTTTGGTAAGACCAGGCAGTCTGTGGTATGGCATACACTACTATCGCTACCCTGAAGAGGTTCCAGTCATGCTGTGGACTGCCACCTTGTCTGTCTTTGTTATGGCGCTCATTGCCCGTCTCTGCCACATGCAGGCAATGTCAAAGTCTCAAAACATCAAAACATTTCTGCTCTTTGCCCTCTGTTTTCTTTGTGGTCTCTTAGCGGTATGGCATAACAGCAATTTCAAGGCGGAGAAGGTGATGAAATACGATTTCATGGCATGTCATCAGCAATGGAACCGCATACTTGCCACAATAAACGAAGAAAACCCCAACAACCAAATTGGTGTCACGGTGCAGAATCTTGCCTTGGCGATGAACGGCATGCTTATCAGTAACATGGGCGACTACAACCAGAACGGGATATCTGGCCTTTTGCCCGATGTCACTACCGATGCGACCAGTCCTATGCCCACTGCCGAGGCTTTCTATCAGTTGGGCATGATCAATGTCGCGCAGCGAACAGTATTTGAGGCTCAAGAGGCGATTCTTGACTTTCAGAAAAGTGCCAGATGTTATAAGCGCTTGGCACAGACAAACCTGATTAATGGTAACTATGAGGTGGCGCGCAAGTATCTCATGGCGCTCCGGAAAACCTTCTTCTACCGTGACTGGGCCGACGAAACGATGCTGTTGCTGGGCAATGAAAAGGCGATAAACAAGCATCCAGAATATGGAAAGTTGCGCCAATATGCATACAATGAAGACTTTTATTTCAGCGACCATACGACTCCCGAGATGCTCGAGAGCCTATTCTTCAGAAACACGAAAAACCGTCTGGCTTACGAATATCTGATGGCTTATTACACTATGACGCACGATCTTAAACGCTATGCCGCCTTCAAGTTGAAGGCTGAGCAAATGGGTATTTCCACTTCATTACAATAAGACGATGAGAAAGATGCTATATAATAACATAAAAGGTGTTGGCCTTTGGCTGCTGGCTATTGGCCTTTGGCCTTTGGCATCCTGCACCACGGTGCCCGAGAATGCAAGACAAGAGGCTACGCTGCCTAAGATATACCCCGATTATGTTGGGGTCACCGTTCCCGTAAACATTGCTCCTCTCTGCTTTAACATGGCTGACGAGAAAACTATGTTTGTTGATGCCGTCGTAAAAGACAGTCATGGGAATAGCCTGCGTGGCCAGGGAGAGGAAGCCGTGGACTTCGACATAGACGACTGGCATGCTCTGCTCGGTCAGAACCGTGGCGACTCGCTCGTTGTCACCGTCTCTGCCGAATATGCCGATGGATGGCACACCTATCGTCCTTTCTCAATCTATGTCAGCCCAGACAGCATCGACTACGGTATCTGTTACCGACTAATCGAGCCTGGATACGAAGTATGGAGCAAGATGGGTATTTATGAGCGTGACCTCACATCGTTTGATGAGCGCGCGCTGATTGAGAACACACAGTTTGAGGGCTGTGTCAACTGCCATAGTTTCAACCGTGGCAACTCTGCCGACATGAGCCTTCATATACGTGGACATCATGGTGCTACGCTGCTGCGTAAGGACGGAGGACCGTTTACCGCTTACAACACCAAGACCGATCAAACCCTTGGCCTGTGCGTCTATCCTTACTGGCATCCTTCTGGTCGTTATGTCGCTTATTCCACTAATAAGACGAGCCAGATATTCCACAGTTCTGACCGCAACCGTATTGAGGTCTTCGACGAGGCCTCCGACATCCAGGTATATGATGTCGAGAAAAACGAACTGTTGCTTTCGCCGCTTCTCAAGCAGGAAGATTTTTATGAGACCTATCCAGTATTTTCGGCCGATGGACGCTCGCTCTATTTCTGTACGGCTCGAGCCATCTCAGAGGGAAGCCATCAACTCGACTCCATACGTTATAACCTCTGTCGCATTGACTTCGACCCGGCAACAGGCAACTTCGGCAGCCGTATAGACACCATAGTCAATGCCACGGTTCAGAAAAAGTCGTTGTCTTTTCCACGTCCCTCTTACGATGGACGTTTCCTTTGCTATACTCTTAGCGACTACGGGCAGTTTAGTATTTGGCATCATGAGGCCGACCTCTATCTGCTGGACCTCTCCACAGGAGAATGCCGTCCCATGACTATGGCAAACTCTGAAGACACTGAGTCGTTTCACAATTGGAGCACAAACTCGCGATGGCTGGTATTTAGTTCCCGTCGTGACGACGGTCTCTTTACGCGACCTTATTTCTGTCACATCGATGCCAAGGGAGATGTCACCAAGCCTTTTATGCTTCCTCAACGTAATCCTCGCCGGTTCTACCGCGAGCGTTTCCTTTCATTCAATGTCCCAGACTTTGTTATTGGCCCGACTCGTTTTGATAGTTATAATGTAAGTCGTGCCATCAACGATGCTTATCGTAAGGATTTCGGTGTTCGCAAATAAACTTTATGCATAAAGGCAGAAATCGTTGGATAGTCGCTCACCGCTCATCATTCAACCCTCACTGCCGTCACATTCGGAATAAGTGTAAAAATACGCCAAGGTTTAATTGTGTTCATGTGTTATTTTTTATTTTATGTTGCATTTTCTTCGTTTCATCTATTATTTCGGCTGAAACGCTGAGATTTTAACGAAAAATATTTGGATAATCAGTTAAATCATTTTAACTTTGCAGAACATTGTAAAAAGTAACACTAGCATTCTTTACCATGTCTAGCGAGTAAATTATGTAGATGATAATACAAATAAATATTAACTTTATGGAAACATTAAACAACCTATTCAAACGATTCGTTCCTATGTTGGCGTTGTTGCTTTGTTGTGCCCTTGGCGCATCAGCACAAGGCATTGCGGTCAGCGGACAGGTAACAGACGAAGCGGGCGAAGGTATCATTGGCGCCACGGTGACAGTGAAGGGACAGAAGGGTGTCGGTACAGTGACCGACTTCGACGGAAACTTCCACATTACCGTACCCAGTGAGCGATCGGTGATTCAGGTGACATACGTTGGTATGAACACCTCTGAAGTTACCGTGGGAAGGCAACGCACGCTTAAGATTGTGATGAGTGAGGACAATAACCAACTCAATGAGGTGGTTGTTGTCGGTTTCGGTCAGCAGAAAAAGGCCTCTGTCGTGGGTGCTATCACCCAGACCACTGGTGAGGTTCTTGAGCGTTCGGCAGGTATCGGTAGTGTCGGTGCGGCACTCACAGGTAACCTCCCGGGTATCGCAACCATCGCCTCTACAGGTCAGCCTGGTGAGGAAGACCCACGTATCTATATCCGTGGTGCTGCTGCATGGAACCAGGATGCACAGCCTCTTATCCTCGTCGATGGTGTAGAGCGTGAAATCAAGGCAGTTGATATCACGTCAGTTGCTACTATTTCAGTACTTAAGGACGCATCTGCCACAGCCGTTTACGGTGTGAAAGGTGCTAACGGCGTTATCCTTATCACCACCAAGCGTGGTCAGGAAGGTAAGGCGAGAATCGATGTCGGCTTCAACGCTACGCTGAAGGCGGTGTCAAAACTTCCTCGCAAATACGACTCTTACGACGGTTATATGCTGCGCAACCAGGCCATAGAGCACGAACTTGCTCTGGGTGGCGCTGCTTCATGGGCATACTACCGTCCGCAGACCTTCATCAACCTCTTCCGCAATCAGGACTACACAGTGAAGCCTAACTACGATGCCAATGGCAACTACCTTGGCGACTACAGCCAGGCAGAGCGTTATCCTAACATCGACTGGCAGGAGGAGATGTTCAAAAGAACAGCATTATCTTATAATACTAATATTAACTTCTCTGGTGGTACCAGTTTCGTTAAGTACTTCGTGTCATTCGACTTCCAGAACGAGGGTGACATGACCAAGATTTGGGACAACCACCAGGGTTACGAAGGCGGTTATTCTTACAACCGTCTGAACGTTCGTTCTAACTTGGACTTCCAGATAACGAAGACCACACAGTTCAGAGTGAACCTCGCTGGTTCTAACGCACAGCAGAAGACTCCACGTTATTATTATGGTAATAACGGCGAGTTCTTCCAGCAGCAGAAGTGGGCAGGCGCCTACGGTATGGCTCCTAACCTCTTCCCTGTTCAGTTCTCCGATGGTTCTTGGGGATACTATCCTCTGACCTCAAACATCGAGAACTCTCCTCGCAGTGTGTCAACATCAGGTTACGAACTGAGCACAATCACACGTATCTTCACCGACTTCTCTCTCGAGCAGAACCTCGACTTCGTCACCAAGGGACTCATCGCACGCGGTACTATTTCTTGGGACAACCAGTTCAACGAGGGTAGTCGTGGTATCTCCGACTTGCACACGGTGAAGAACGCGTATATGCTGCCAGAGGACGGACAAATCCTTTACGAGAACACAATCAACCCTAATACCGGTTTCGATTTCTATGAGAGCCGCGACTGGGGTGTCGATGGTGGTAACGTAAGTTACACCAGCCGTGCAACCGAAATGTCGCTCCAACTCTTCTGGGGACGTCAGTTCGGCGACCATAACATTACAGCAATGGGTAACTGGAAGCGCCGTATCAATGCCGGCAACGCCGAACTCGAGTGGCGTCGTGAGGACTGGGTGTTCCGTACCACATACGACTATAAGAGCCGTTACTTCGCTGAGTTCAACGGCGCTTACAACGGTTCTCAGCGATTCTCTCCCGACTATCGCTTCGCATTCTTCTGCTCAGGTGCTGCCGGCTGGATGCTCTCTGAGGAGAAATTCATGAAAAAACTCCGCGACAAGCATATCGTTGATATGTTCAAGATTCGTGGATCTCTTGGTCAGATTGGTGATGACAGTGCTGGTAAGCGCTTTGCATACATGACAGAGTGGCAGGTGGCCAACAACGGCAATGGCTATAAGATGGGCCTTGACGGTTCAAACAGCCCGTTCGTGGGATATAGGGAAAACGGCGTTGCCGCTCCTACTCTCCGCTGGGCTACAGTGACCAAGATGAACATCGGTTTCGACTATGCTTTCCTCGGCGGTATGTTCGCAGGTAGTTTCGACTGGTTCCGTGACGACCGTTCAGACATCTTTATTTCTGGTGACTCTCGTTCAGTGCCTTCTTACTACGGAGCATGGGTGACACCTGATATCAACAAGGGTAAGATGAAGAACGTCGGTTTCGAGTTCGAACTCCGTTTCAACAAGGTGCTGAAGAATGGTATGCGCTTCTGGGCAAACACCAACTATACATACGCACACAATACAATTAAGTTGAAGGACGACCCGAAGTTGATTCCTGCTTACCGCAAGTCGAGTGGCTACTCACAAGGACAGTACTGGTCGTTCATAGACAACGGCTATATCCGCTCCTACGATGAATTATATAGTGTACCCGCACGCGAGAAGGACGACAGCCAGGTGCTCATCGGCGACCACTACATCGTTGACTTCAACGGCGATGGTGTCGTTGACGAGACCAACGACCAGGCTCCTTACGGATATACTGGTACTCCTGAGCACACCTACAATGCCACTATCGGCTGGGAGTGGAAAGGATTCAGCATGTTTGCACAGTTGTACGGTGCGTCAGGTGTTACACGTGACGTAGGTCTCACCTCTTTCAACCAGAAGTTGCTTACTGTATATGACAATGGTAAATGGTGGAATCCGGCAGACGGTTCGGGCGAAGTTGTTCCGCCTCGTTTCACCTCACAGGTTTCATACAACGACGGTACTCAGTTCCTCTTTGATGGTTCTTATTTCCGTCTGAAGAACGTGGAAGTCGCTTACACTTGGACTAAGGGATGGATTAAGAAACTTGGTTTCACAAGTCTTAAGATTTACGTTAATGGTAACAACCTCTTCTTGATCACGAAGATGCCTGACGACCGTGAGAGCAACTACGGATTCAGTGGCGGTGGCGGTGCTTACCCAACTGTAAGGCGTTATAACTTCGGATTTAAACTTTACATTTAACGTTGAACATAGAACATAGAACATAGAACGTTATGAAATACTATAATAATATGAAATCCCTCTTGTGTGGTTCGATGCTCCTTCTGGCAGCAGGTGCTTCGCTCACGTCATGTTCCGACTGGCTCGACAAAGACCCCGAGTCTATCGTGGCAGAGGACGAGGCATTCAAGAACTTCCGTAACTTCCAGGGATATATAGAGGAAATCTACAGTTTGATTCCCGACAAGGAGAAAATCAACTACTGTACTTCATGGAACCTTGGCGATGACGCTGTTCACAACCCTGAGGGTTATGCACACATGGACCACCAGGTCGATCTCGGAAACTACCGTAACTGGTGGAGCAACGGTCAGTTCTGGCTGAATGGCTCGCGCAGTTCTTTCTGGAGAAACGCATGGTACAGCATCCGTAAGTGTAACATGGGTATTGCCAATATCAAGTCGCTCGTAGGCACCGATGAGGAGCGCAACCTGCTGCTCGGACAGATGTACTTCTTCCGTGCGTGGTGGCATTTCGAGTTGATGTGCTACTTCGGCGGACTTGCTTATATCGACGAGCCTTTCGAGGCAGACCAGATTCCTGAACTTCCACGTCTCTCCTTCCAGGAGTGTGCAGACCGCTGTGCAGAGGACTTCCTGAGGGCTTCCGACCTCCTTCCTCTCGACCCACAGGGATGGGACGAGACACTTGCTGGTCAGCAGACATTCGGAAAGAACGATTTGCGTATCAATAAGTTCATGGCTCTCTGCTATCTTGGCAAGTGCTATCTGTGGGCTGGTTCTCCACTTATGAAGGAGATGGAGAGAACTAAGGACGGCGGCGTGGCTCAACTCCTTAACGCAAGCAGCAACGGCAAGACATACGACTACGACGTTGAATATTGCAAGAAGGCTGCTCAGTACCTTGGCAAAGCCCTCGACTATGTAGTAAAGGGACAGGTAACTTACAAACTCGCAGAGTACAAGTATTCTGATATCTATAACCACGTTCGTGACGAGAAGTCTGAGACAAACTACTCGGACATCTTCTATACCGAAAAGCAGAACTGGCTGCAGCCAGGTTCTTGCGAGGCAATCTTCCGCGGTCTCTCGCCCGACGGAAACACCTCAAACTGGAACTGCTCTAAGATATTCGGTCCTAAGGTGGCAGGTCTTGTGGATCACGATAACATCATCCACCACCCGACAGCCAACCTCATCGACCAGTACGGTATGGCTAACGGACAGCCTATCTATCTCGTGCAGAACGGAGAACTGGTGCTGAACCCGCTGTCTGGCTGGGATCCTGAGCATCCATACAAGAACCGTGACCCACGATTCTATCACGACATTGTGTTCGACGGATTCCACTATGTGCTCAGCACAGACGGTTTGTCGCCCGAGCAGAAGAAACTGGAGTATTGCGACCTCTTCACCGGCGGCGCAATGCGTGCTATCGACAATGCCAGCAGCACAGGCTACTTCATTCAGAAACTCATCCCTCACCAGATGAACGAGGGTGACAGATGGTATGACTGGGATCACTCATTCCACTGCTATCTCCCATACATGCGTCTGGCAGACATCTATCTTATGTATGCAGAGGCAAGGGCTGCCATTGCCACAGGAACTTCCGACTTGTCGGCAAAGCCAGAGTATTGCCCGTCGCTCTCCGCTATTGACGCCATCAATGCACTTCGCGACCGTGTGAACTCTTCAGACTATCCTATGGAGCATGTACCCGCTAACCTGCGCGACACACGCGAGCACTTCATCGACGAGGTACGCCGCGAGCGCGCTGTGGAACTTTCGTTCGAAGGCTTCCGCTGGTGCGACCTCCAGCGCTGGCTTCTCCTCACCGAGCCTCCTTACACTGTTAAGTACTCTCATGAGTTCGAGCGTCTGGAGACTGCCGACTGGTTCAAGTCTCACGACCCGAAGGATGCCCGTGTTGGTAACTTCCACCGTGAACCGCTTATCACTCGCGACTTGAAGTCAAAGCACTACTGGTTCCCGCTTCCTGACAAGGATATTTATCTTTACGAGGGATACCCACAGAATCCGGGTTGGTAAATGCAATTGATAATTGATAATTGACAATTGATAATAGATAGATTTATGAATAATATAAAAACAAACATATTTCTCTTTGCCATGATGGCATCGTCGCTGACAGTCAATGCTCAGGCTGTTGAGAACGGTGACTCTCTCGTGGCTAAAAAGAAAGTACATGTTGCTTTCGGCGAGAAGGATGCCGACCATCTTCTCGGCGGTATCTCCTATGTTGACATGGAAGAGTTGTCGAAGAAGGATTACACGATGAGCAGCCTCGAAGACATGTATGCTCTTGTCGGCGGATGGAACGGCGGCAACCTGTGGGGGATGGACAACGATCGTCTTGACACCAACGACAACGGCAATCTTCCGCTCATTATCATCGACGGTGTGAAGCGCCCGTCAAACAATGTGCTCCCATCAGAGATTGAGCAAATCACCTTCCTCAAGGGTGCGCAGGCAGTGATTCTCTACGGTGCCAAAGGTGCCAAAGGCGCTATCCTCATCACCACAAAGCGTGGCAAGGTTGACGGTCTGCAGATTAATGTGAATGCCAACACAGGCTTCCATGTGGCAAAGGAGTTCCCTGAGTATCTTGGTTCTGCAGAGTATATGACACTCTACAATGAAGCGTGTCGTAATGACGCTTTGCCAACAGGTGAGAAATATTCCCAGATGGACATCTATAACCATGCCTCTGGTCTTAATCCTTATCGTTATCCTAATGTGAACTACTACTCTGCCGATTATGTACGTAAGATATATAATCGATCTGATGCAACAGTGGAGATTCAGGGTGGTGGACAACGTGCCCACTTCTACACGAACATAAACTACTACCGCTTTGAGGATCTCATCAACTTCGGTCCGGCAAAGGACAACTACACCGACCGCTTCAGCGTACGTGGTAATGTGGACCTCGTAGTTAATAAGGTTATCAAGGGATTTGCCAATGCCAGCGCCACGTTCTACAACGCAAACAAGAACAAGGGTGACTTCTGGGCTGAGGCTGCTTCGATGCGTCCCAACTTCCCTGAGAACGCAGCGCCACTGCTTCCGCTGTCAATGGTTGACCCTAATGCCAGCAAGGCTCTTTCTATCCTCGGCAAGTCGCTCAACCTCCTCGACGGCAAGTTCTTCCCCGGCGGTACAAAGACAACACAGACCAACGCCATCGCCGACTGCTACTTCGGTGGTAAGACACGCGACGTTAGCCGTCAGTTCCAGTTCGATGCCGGTATCATCTACGACATGAACAATTTCGTGAAGGGACTGTCGTTCAAGACATTGTTCTCTATCGACTATGCTGCCAACTACAGCCTTTCTTACGACAACAAGTACGCAGTGTTCATCCCGACGTGGAGTAACTATAACTCGCAGGATGCAATCGTGGCTCTCACACAGCAGAATGACGAAATAGTGACAGGTCACATGGCAATGTCGAACTCAAGGTATCGTCAGACCATCAGTTGGAACGGACACTTCGACTACGACAACATCTTCGCAGGAAAGCATCATGTTTCTGGTATGCTGCTCGCCAACATGTTCACCACAACAGCCAGCGGTCAGTACCATCGTTATGCAAACGCCAACTTAGGCTTGCAGGTGGGTTACGACTTCATGAAGCGTTACTTCGCCGAGGTGTCGTTTGCAGGTGTTCACTCTGCACGCCTTCCTAAGGGTAATCGCGAGGCTCTCTCACACTCGTTCACTCTCGGCTGGAACATGGCCAACGAGGAGTTCTTGAAGGACACTCCTGTTGACGACTTGATGCTCAGCGCTTCTTACAGCAACCTGAACGAGGATATAGATGTCTTTATGGGAGACCAGTACTATTATCTTTATCAAGGCTTGTGGTCTTCTACAGGTTCAGGATTCACATGGAACGAAGGAACAACGGCAGACCGTACTTATGCTACAATGAGTAACAACCCTGCTCTCGACTTCATCCACAGGAAGGAGTTCTCTGTCAGCCTTCGTGGTTCGTTCTTCAACAAACTGATTTCTACAGAACTCTCATTCTTCAATACCGACATGTCCGGTTTCATCATCCCGAGCCCGACAATGTTCCCGTCACACTTGCAGAATGGTCTTGGAGGCGGCACCTTCAAACCTGCTATCAACAATAACGTCCAGAACCGTAAGGGTCTCGACTTCAGCATCACCGCACGGAAACAGTTTGGCAATGTTTATGCAGAACTCGGAGTTGTTGGAACATATCTCAAGACAACCCAAAAGACGTATGACGAACTTGTGGAGTTCGAAAACCAGCGTGTCGAGGAACAGCCTCTTGATGCTATGTGGGGCTACCAGTGCCTGGGCTTCTATACTCAAGACGACTTTGACTACAACCCGGAGACAGGAAAGATTATTGGTGTTAAGTCAGACCTTCCAACTCCTTCAATCGGTGGTACAATACGTCCTGGTGACCTGAAGTACGCAGATGTTAACGGCGACGGTCGCATTGACAACAAAGACCAGACTGTCATCGGTAAGTGGGGCACTTACGGCTCGCCCTTCACCATGGGTGTGAACCTCA
>ODAI012796179.1_pt1 | contig 12209 bp, 7 predicted proteins | sample 1539321 | NCBI WGS metagenome assembly ODAI01 (sample SAMN02144231, study PRJEB22623) | gut metagenome | biome: sheep rumen | host: Ovis aries | place: New Zealand
ACCGCCGTCGAGAACGTAATGTCCGTTGTCGTCGATTGCAGGAACCTATACGAAGGGGAGCGACATACTGTTGCGCACGGCCTGAGCGAGAGACCCCTTGTCGTAAACATTTTCTTTGCCTGTTATCAAATCAGAAGCGGGATTTCGGCAAGACCCTTCGCACCGCCTCCGCTCAGAATCACCGCGACCTTAGGACGTTCTTTTTTTCAGGGGAAACGCTTTGAGCCGCCATGGTACTCATAAGAAGAAAACAAAATGCAATGCTTACGACAATCCTTTTCATTCCTTCATTGTATTATAAGTTTTCGCGGATGTCTACACGGGAAGATTCTCCCTGTTTTTCCTCCAGAGCCTTTTTGAGTGCATCATCGTAACCTGCGAGTGCGGAAAACGGAAGGAAGATTTTTGCCCTCTGTTCAAGCGGCATTTTTACACGTGTGGAGTTTTTGAGGGGCCATTCGGTGTTGATTATATCGTCGTAATTCTTCATGCCTTATGTCCTCCAATCTGATTGTTGCGTTCTCTTGTCGTGGCTCCTTCCTGCAGGTCCATTCCTTTTAGCAGTGCGTTCTTTCCGAATTTTTTTATGATTCCGAGACGTGCCGCCTGAAGCCTGTCTTCTTTTTCATTTGTGTTCTCCTCGTCGAAAAGTCCCGGGTCTTTTTTTGAAAGCGGAATCACATTGTTTGCGGTGATGTTGAGCCGCCGCACAAGGAGTTTTCTTCCGGCGATTTTTTCAAAAAGATCTGCAGCCGATTCCGTGATGATTTTTGATGAATTGGTCTCGCATCCAAGACGCACTGTTCCGTGGGATGGTTTTGGGACTGGTCTTCCGTAGAAGTCGCTGACAAGCTCGCATTTTGTTTCCGGGTCGTTAAGACTTTCCGCATCATAGCCGATGTAAAGAGTGATGGAATCTGTCACCAATTTTTTTTCAAAGAGATTAAGTGAAAGAAGTTCTGCCATCTCGCGCACCACGATGCATGCCTTTTCAAAAGTGTAGGCATGCTGGAGCACCTGTCCGCTTCCGAGAGACTTTGTATCCGACCTGTAATTTTTTATCTCTTTCATTCCGACCGGCTCGATGCCCCATGCGTGGTCAATCAGAATCTCCGCGTCTATTCCGAATTCATCGTAGAGCTTCTGTTCGTTTTTCAGCGAAAGCCGTGCAAGATCTCCCATCGTCTTTACGGAAAGTCTTTCAAGATGTGCGGCGGTTCCTTTTCCGATCCGCCAGAAATCGGTGAGCGGTGTGTGCGACCAAAGCTCCCTGCGGTATGACATTTCATCAAGTTCTGCTATGCGCACTCCGTCTTTGTCCGCAGGAATGTGTTTTGCAACGATGTCCATCGCGATTTTACACAGGTAAAGGTTGGGGGCAATTCCTGCAGTGGCAGTGATCCCGGTCTCGGAAAGAATGTTGCGGATGACTTTTTTCGTAAGCTCATGCGCGGTCGTCTTGTAAAGCGTAAGATAGGATGTTGCATCGATGAAAACCTCGTCGATCGAATAAACATGAATGTCTTCAGGTGCAAAATAATTCAGATAGATTTTGTAAATGCGGGCCGAGTATTCAATGTAGAGAGCCATGCGTGGAACAGCCGTTATGTACTCAAGTTCCTTTCCGGTTTTGCGCTTGATTTCATCTGCCTTCGCCTCGACTTCAAAAAGACGGCTCCTCCCTGAAAGCCCGTAAGCCTTAAGGGCGGGAGTGACTGCGAGACAGATTGTCTTGCTTGTGCGTGACTTGTCTGCGACAACGAGTTTTGCCGTAAGCGGATTCAGTCCTCTCTCGCGGCATTCCACCGAAGCGTAAAAAGATTTCAAGTCAATCGCAATATATGTTCTCTCTGGCATCTGCTTTCCCCGCCGCGTTTGTCTCTCCGGTCTTCATTACGGACTGTGTGAAAAGACGAACTGAAAATGAATCGGGAGCCCATTGTCATCCGGCAAGCTCTGAAGCAAGTTTTTCAAGCTGCAGTTCAACATCTTCATTCATCGCAATTTTCATTGTGACTTTGTTTTGGGCAAAAGTGATGTCCCTGCTTTCCGCGAAAAGTGCCTGCATTGATTTTGCGGCCGTCGGTGCCCATGAGCCGTTTTCAATGAAAGCGATTTTCCTGTTCTGGTAATTTCTCTCTATAAGGTTTTCAATAAAGTTTTTCATAACAGGGAAAACACCGCCGTTGTATGTTGTGGAGGCAAGAACGAGAGTCCCGTAGCGGAATGCGTCTTCAATACATTCATGCAGATCTTCACGTGCAATGTCAAAAAGAGACACTTTGGGGCAGCCTTTTTCTTTTAAAAGGGAAGCAAGTTTTTCCGCTGCTTTCTTTGTGTTTCCGTAAACCGAAGTGTAGCCGATTGCGACACCCCTGCTTTCAACTCCGTAACTTGACCACGTGCTGTATGTGTCGATGTAATATTGAATCTTATCGTTCAGGACAGGACCATGCAAAGAGCAGATGTGTTCAATTGGCAGGGTGGACGCTTTTTTTAGCACAGACTGAACATTCACACCGAATTTTCCGACGATTCCAAAATAATAGCGGCGTGCCTCGCAGGCCCAGCCTTCCGGATCTGCATAATCATTCGCTCCGAATTTCCCAAAAGCATCCGCACTGAACAGAACTTTTTCTTTTGTGTCATACGTCATAATCACTTCGGGCCAATGAACGTTGGGGGCTGCGATGAACTTTAGCGTGTGTGTGCCATCCGATGGACAAAGCTCAAGAGAGGAGCCTTCGCCCACGACAATCTGCCTTTCTGCAAAATCTGTTCCGAACATATTCTTCATCATCGTGAAAGCCATCTTTGAAGAAACAATCTTGGCTTCGGGAAATTCATCCATGAATCTTTTTATGTTTCCGCTGTGGTCCATTTCCATGTGCTGAACCACAAGAAAATCGGGAAGCCGTCCTGCAAGCGCAGCTTTGATGTTTGAAATCCACTCGTCTCCGAAATGTGCGTCAACGGAATCCATCACTGCGGTTTTTTCGGCTGCAATCAGATACGAATTGTATGCCATTCCGTTCGGAACATCAAACTGTCCCTCGAACAAATCAATTTCGTGGTCATCGACTCCGACATATTTAATTGAATCGGTAATTATTTGCATAAAGTCCTCCGTAAAGCAGATTGCCTTATTCTAACACGGATTCATTAAATTGTTAATGGGGTTTACTCTTTGCATTTACTGTACTTTTCAAAAGAGATGTGGTATTATTCGTCCGTTGCGGAATCTATTCCTGATTCGTGCGGAAGAGATTAGTTGATTCGTGCGGAGGGTTCAATACCCCGACGCTCTGCGTCGAAATAAAGGGTATTGAATCCGACTGCAATACCTTATGAGAACACCATACCTCGACGCTCTGCGTCGAGTGTTGGTGATTGAAAAAGCCTGTGCAAATCCGTCAACAAAATATGCAATGGAGTTTATAAGAAAAAATGGGTGATGATTTAATCATTAGAGATGTCCGGCTTGAAGATGCCGTGAGGCTTGTGGAGATTTATTCTTATTACGTGACGGATACTGCGGTTTCGTTTGAGTACAAAGTTCCGACTGTGGAGGAATTCAAAGAGCGGATAAAAAAGACAACGGAAAAATATCCGTATCTGGTATGCGTCAAGAATGACAGGATTGCGGGCTATGTCTATGCAGGAGCTTATAGTTCCAGAGAAGCATACGACTGGACTGTGACCACATCAATTTATGTTGACAAGGATTACCGCCGGCAGGGAATAGGTTCATCACTTTACAGTGCGCTGGAAAAAAGGCTCCGTGCGCAGGGGATTGTGAACGCGCTTGCAGGAGTGGCATATTGTGAAAAGGAAGATGAGTATCTTACGCATGACAGTTATAAATTTCATAAAATTGCCGGCTACGAAAAAGCTGCGGATTTGAAAGCAGTCGGAAAAAAATTCAACCGATGGTATGATTTGTTGTGGATGCAAAAAAGATTGTAGGATGAATCGAAGTGACTCTTGTACCGGTTCCTGTTCCGCGTTGCATAATGACTTTGAGAAGGGCTTCGGAAGATGTCGTGCAGAGAATGAACTGACGGTTTCCGTTTTCTTGCAATGCTTGAATTTTTGTTGTGCAAAAAACACGGAAACCGGCAGCTGTGGTTTGACTTCTTTCTCCTATTTTTCCACCGTCCACACTTTTCCGTTGCTTCGACCGAAGATTTCGGGCTCGTACATACATTCGGCCAAAGTGGCAGGAGTTTCGTAGGTTCCGTCTCTCTGGGCGCGGAAGGTGAACTCAAAACTCTGGCTTCCGATTGGAATGTAGTCCCAGAAGCAGCGGATTTCTGCGTCGTAGATGTCCTGGTGGCTCATTCTCCAGCGCGGAATCCACCAGCGGTTTGAGGATACCTTTTCTTCTTTTGCGGAAGGAACAGTTGCGGTGGTCTGGAATGCAGGATTCAGGATTTCACATCCGGCTGGAACCGGGGCACGGACTGCGACGAATGTGCGTTCCTTGGTTGAAGTGACGTAGACTTTTTCGCGGTAGATTGTTCCGCTCTTCAATTTGCTGCCGTCAACTTTTTCTCCGGTGCGGGCATCGGTTATTTCGACATATACACAAAGTCCCTCATCCCTTGCCTTTTGTTCAGCGGCCGGAAGCGCATAGGTCATGCCTGCGGTGTAGAAAAGTTTTCCTGTTCCGCTCTTCGTGATTTCAAGCGGCACCTCTTTTTCAAGAGGCACATCGAGTTTTGTCCATTCCGCATTGAACTTTTCGTCCCTTGCTTTTGTGTTCGCATCCATTTCTCCGAAGCGGAAATTCTCTTCAACAGGCATGGCTCCTGCACCTTCGAATTTTCCGGAAAGAATTTTCTTTCCATTAAGAAGGACCTCTGCCGTGAGGTTTGTATCCTGAAGCTTATTGTCGCGGATGTATGTGTCAAGAGCAATCAGCACACGGCTTGTGCTTGCAGTTGAATGCCAGCGTCCGCTTCCTTTTTCAAGTTCCAGAAGCTGCCACACAAGATGTCCGTTGTAAATGTCGTCGGCATCAGCTTTTGTAAAGAGATGCAGTGCAAGGGCATAGCGCTCGGGGTTTGAATTGTAGAAGTACCATCCTGCAAACGGAGCGGAATCCTGAAAAGACGCACCCCGTGTTGTGAGTGCCATGAGGTTCTTGATTTTCTTTACTGCAAGAGAGACATTTGCTTTGTCACCCATTTCGTAAGCGGCAAGTCCTGCAAACGCGTATTCTGACACACCGGTGTCTTTTTCAAGAATCGTCTTTATATCTGCGGAAGAGACTTTTTCTCCCATGCGGGTCAGAACGTAGTAGCTGTATGCCTTTGGATACCACCATCCTTTTTCGTCAAGTTTCTTCAATTCGGAGCGGATGTAAGAGACAAGTTTTTTCTCGCTCAGCTTTGAGGGCATTTTGATTCCATGCTCTTTTGAAAGTGCGATGATTTCGGCAATGCGGAGGCTCACTGCAAAACTGCTCTCTTCTCCGTCGGGCCAGTACGGGAAACCTCCGTCAGGCTTTTGAACGTCAGCCCAGGAAGAGATTTCCTTTTCAACAACTGCGCGCGGGTCCGCAACTTCGCTCTGCAATCCGAAGACTGAAATGTAATCTCCGAATGCAACAAGCGGCATCACTGCGGAAGACCTCTGCTCAAGACAGCCGTACGGGTAGCGGAACACATAGTCCACAGCACTGCGCAATGCACCAAGGCGGGTTGCGTCAAGCTGAATGTAGAATGCACCGCGGCCGTCATCGTTTCCTGCGGGGAAGATTATTTTTTCATTCGCGCCGTTTTCATCAGCGTCAATTTGTCCGACTGTGGTTACGCTTTCGTAGATGTACGGCTTTTCAATTTCAAGTCCCTTGTAAATCACTTCGTTCACCGAGGAAGACTTTACCTTGAATGAAAGAGTGATCCATCCCTGGCTCTGCGCATCGATTCTGAACATGAGTGTGGTGGTGTCGCCGGATTTTACGATGATTGATTTTTTCGCAGCTCCCGACACAGAGGCTTTTCCGGGAATGCGTGCTATGTCACCGGCCCCGGCTTTGTAACCTGTTTTTTCAAGACCGCTCAAAACTTCAAATTCAACGGTAACATTTTCGTCCTTGTCACCGATGTTTGTAATCACCACACCGGCTTCTCCGTTGTCGCCCGGACGGAGGATTCTTGTTTCCACATCGCGCACGGAAATCGGATTTGCAACAGTGAGGGGGCTTTCACCGTAAGCGTAATCGTTTTCTTTTACACCGATGACAGTCACAACATATTCGGTTAGTGAATCGGGCAGTTTGAATTCGGCCGAGACTTTTCCGTCTGCACCGGTGGTAAGGGTGGGAAGGAATACTGCTGTCGCGCGGAAATCCTTGCGCACCTGGACACTGCCTTCTTCGCCCGAACCGGAATCTTCATCTGCTGCCTCAGCCTCGCATGCTTCCTCCATCACCATCATGTCATCCATTACACCCAATGCTCCAGTGGGGGCGGCCTCTGCCGATTTCATCATCACAGCGGATGAGTTTCTTGTGTAGTAAAGCATTTCCCGCTCTTTTGCGCTCAGAGTGTAAGTGCCGTAAGTTACCGGATCAACGATACTGTCGAATGAATTTGAATTGCTTGCTCTGTCGTTAAAGAGACTGCTGTTCCAGAATGTGTTCATCGGGTCGCCTGCGTGGTAGCCGATTAAATCGAGTACTCCGCGGTCAACGGCCATCAGCGTGATTTCCGCATTGGAAACCGGCTTTCCGTTTTTGGTTGCAGTAAGATTGACCTTCGCATCGTCCCCGGGAAGATATGATTTTTTGTCGAGCTGAACATCGATGTCGAATCTGCGGCTTTTTGTGCTTACGTTCAGAACTGTTCTTGCAAAAATGTGGCGCGGTTTGTGTTCGTCACGTGTGTCGTAATCTGCCGGCGGCTCTGCATTCCGTGTGGTGTACGAGGAGACCGAGACATAAATTACAGGAACGTGCCAGTCTTCAATCGGAATGTCGATTGCGGCTCCTGTTTTTTCCACTTCGATTATTTTCTCGCTGATGATTCCCTCGCGCTCAAGCGTCACAAGGTAGCGGCCCTTTTCAATCGGGGACTCAAGCGCGATGTGTGCGGTTTCTCCCACTTCGTACTCGTTCTTGTCGTTCATCAGATTTATCTGGATTTCATCCCCGTTTCTTCTATACAAATCAGAGCCAGTCACGTAGAAAGTCCGCTCGGTGAGAACTGTGCGTCCCTGTGCGTCGGTGGTCTCAAGATGCAGCTGGTATGATCCGCCCTCTTTCGGCGTCACTGTGAGGTTTCCGTCCTTTGCGTCGATTTTTCCTTCGGCTTCAACCACGGTCTTCGGAACCCATTCGCTGTATTCCCATCCGTATTCGTCAACCTCAATCTGCTCTTCCCATGTTTCGCGCGTGAGTGACCATGAGATTTTTTTGTCCTTTCCAATCAGAACCGCTTCGGGGGAATTTCCTTCCGGGGTTGCAAGAAGATAATTGAACGTGAGCTTTTCGCCCTTTTTGGGGAAGCCCTTTATGTTCTGCACACCGCTGAGTCCGATGTAGAAACTTGCCGGGTGAACGATTGTGCCTGCCCTGACAGCAATCATCTGGTTTCCTGCGTCAGTCACCTGCGCTTCCAAGTGATAGGTGTACGGGGTTCCTTTTTTCGGTTCGCTTCCGCTTGCAACGGAAAGGTGGGCTGTTCCTTCTGCTGAAAGATTCTGCGAGCTGCTTTCATGGAAGTCATCGTATTCTTCTTCGATTACGTCTTCGTCAAAAACGGCGTAACGGTATTTTACGGGACTGTATGATGACGGACCGAATTCATAGCCTGCGAATTTTTCTCCGCTTGGTGTAAAGCTTGTGGGATAGCGTGACCAGTCTGCATGGACGCTGCCCCCTGCAAGTGAGCCTCCGCCCAGATAAGAGGCACTGACCTTCGCACTCACAGAATCCCCCCGGTAGTAGACCATCGGAGTGATTTCGCCCGATGCCTGGAAACGCAGACGCTCAAAGAACTGCACATTGACCGATTGCTGGCTTTGGAAACCTGATCCGTCGGTCCTTCTGTACGTGAGCATGTAGGTTCCCGGCCTCAAGTCCTCGGGCAGTTTCCATTCTGCTGATGCCGTTCCCTGTGCGGTCATGCTGCCGTTGAATGTCCCGTAGACCTTTGCATCGTTCCGCCAGTAGTTTGAATCCTTGATTTTGATTTCGTAAGGTCCTGTGTATGTTGAATATTTTCCCAGTATGAGCGTACGGTCGATGATTTTAAAACTCGCGGTTTCTCCCGGACGGTACAGTCCTCTGTCGCTGAAAATATGTGTGACGTTCTGTCCTTTTTTTATGTCTTCCGGCTTTATAGACCTTTTTGAACCGGCTGAATAAATTTCACCGTTTTCAATCGTCGCGGCCGTGAACGGAGTGTCGCCCCACCATCCTCTAAGACTCATCACAATGCGGTCGTCTTTTGTGGTTGCGTCGATATAGCGGATGATTCTTGAATTGATTGGCGAGTCGAAGCGTAGGACTGCCATTCCATTTTCGTCTGTTTTCGCCGTGGCCAAAGTGGTGCCCGTTTTTTTGAGCATTGAATACTGTGCGTCATTTTGTTCGCTCACTGAACGGACTGCTATGTCTGCATTTGCAACAGGCTCCCCTGTGGACATCTTCGTGACAAGAACCACGGTTTCATTCCATGCACTGTGCACGCTTAGGGCAAGGTCCGTGACGAGTATGAATGAAGATGATTTCACTTCTCGGCCGTATTTTGAATTTCCATAGCCTTTGAAGTAAGCTGTGCTTTCAAGCTTTACTGCTCCACGGTATTCTCCGTCGGTTTTTTCAAGAAAATCCTTCAAGTCGATGGTCTGAATCACGCGGCGGTTTTTGGTTTCGTCCGTGGTTTTGAATGTGAATGTTTTTGCCCCGGGAAGTTTGAATGAATCGGTTGCACCGCAGATCGGCGTGATTGTGTAAGTCGATTCCTTTTCGACATTCTGGAATTCAAATGCGCGTTTGGGTTCAAACTGACTTTCCAGAATCGCAAAATTTCCATCGCGGAAATTCACGAAGCTGTCTGCATCCGGCACGATAATCTGCTCGGAAATCTTTTCCGCATAAGTCTGCTCGTAAACGTCGGAGACTGCGCCGCCCTTGAGTGAAACCGTGTATGTGTCGTTGAACGTTACCGGAAGGTCGCGGATGAAGATTGTGTTTCCGTGAAGCTCCAGATGCGAAATGTCCACATCCATTTCAGGCGAGAATGTGAGCGCATCGAAAATCTGTTTTTCCGTTCCGGATTTTATCTGGTGGTTGAACGAGACTGCAAGGCTTGAGGTTCCGTTTACTGAAAGGAACTGCATGGGGCGCAGGGTGTGGAATGTGCGGTTCTGCTCCTTTGATGTGGGCCAGCAGTCTGTGTCGGGAACGGCTCCATTCTTGAGTGTGATTTTTATTTCCTTGTCGCGCGGGAACTGTTCGCCGAATTTAAGGAGGATTGATTTTTCGTCTATGGCGCTTGCCTTGTATGAATAGCTTTTTCCGTCGCTGTCGTTTACCGCAAGAAATTTTGTCACGACGGAAGGATTCACTTTGTTGCTGAAAGTCACTGCAAGGTCGGTGGCGTATTCGGGCGGGATGTCGTTGGGATTCAGATGGATTTTCTTTTCCTTGCGGGCTGTGTAGCCGGGCTCAACCGAACGAAGCTGCAGTTCCTCGGTGTGGAATGTGAAGCAGACCGGGCCTGAAATCTCCGTGCCGTTGACCGACTTCAGCGAGGGGTTCACGGTGACGGCATACTCCTTCTGCGGAATGAGTGCATCGCTTGTGTCAAAGCTCAAAAGACTCGTGCCGTACCAGCGGAACACTCCGTTAAGTTTTGGCACAATCGTCACCACATCGCTTTGAGCGGCAGGCTCGCCGAGCTTTGAAAGTGGAACGACCGGTTCGGAGAATTGTATTTGTATAGAAGGAAAACTCACCGAAGAAGGAACCTCTTCGTTCGGGGAAACCGAGGCAACGTAAAAATCCGTCGCACCTTCACCTCCGCCTTTTCCAATCAGGGATTTATCCACGGCAATCGATTTCGATGAGGAAACAGAACTGTCTTTTGTTGAATTGCATGAAGTGAAAACCGCGGTTGTCATCATTGCCACCGCCATAAGAGAAAATCTAATTGTACCCATAACATCCTCGATTCAAACATGGTTTATATACAACAGCGCATCCTTAAAAACTGATGTTTTTAGAGACTCCCGGTAAAGTATACATTTTAAACCGAATTGTGGCTACGGGGTTACATTACGCACTGCTGGTACAAAACCGAGATTGCGGGATCGGTGAAGTCCTTGGCGGCCACAAGGGATGCGATTTTTTCTGCGGAATAGGTTTCGGGGTATAGGACGACCACGGATGCATCGCCGTTTTGCAGGAAGACTGTCTGACCGAACTCTGTGTAACGTGTGGCACCGATTGAGACCATGATTTTTTCGGGGCGGCCTGAAGCGCGGAGATAGGAGCCGACATCCTCGGCAGGACCTTCGTTTTTTTGGAAATTGAGTTTTTCGACAATCCAAGTCAAAAGTCTTCCATATATGTAGCTGTAGTTTTTTACGGCACTGTCCTCTCCGTATTCAGCCGCTTTTCCGTTGCGTACCAAAAAAGATGCGATTCTGTAGTGATCCAAAATGCCCCCGGAAGAAAATGAGTCGATGGGAATCAGGTGGTTTGAGAGTCCCTTGCTGCTTTTTCCCCAGTTTTTTTTCAGGCTGATTTTTTTTGCACCTTCACGGCGGATTGAGCAGTCATTTGATGCCCCGAACAAAACCGGCTTGATGGAAGAAACATTTCCGTCTTTCCATTCAAGATTGCAGATTATGGCACACTCGCTTTCAATCTGGAGTTTGTTTTCTCCTTCGGGGTAGATTATGCGGTCCGCGTCAAAGGGAAATTCGCGCAGGAAATCAGGGACGATGCCGTTTTTTTCACCGGGGATGTATGTGGGAAAGAGTGCTTTCGGCGCATTGGCATCGGAGGTTTTCATTGACGCAAAATCCTTGTCTTCGCCTGCCTGCTCAAGGTGGCCCGTGAAATTTCCTGCAACTCCGAAACACGGTATTTTTTTCAAATCAATCTGCATAATGTCTCCTGATTTTTCAGCGGTGTTTTGATTTTCCCATGGCCTGACCCCTTGCGATGAAGTCCATGTGGACCGACTTTTTCCCTGAGATTCTCTGAGGCGGGAGAGACGGTTCTGCGGCCTTTTCACTCTGCTGATTTTTCCTTTCCCGGATCCAGATGGGAGAAGCCGGATGCTCGTCTCCTTTTTCAACATACGAAATCCATTCTTCCGGTTCGCTCACTTCGAATTTCATTTTTTTTCCTGTAAAGGGATGTGTGAATTCGAGGGTGCGCGCGTGAAGGGCGAGTCTGTGGAACGGATCCGTCTTTGCACGGTAATTTTCGTCGCCGGCGAGGGGATAGTGCTTTGAAGAAAGATGTGCGCGGATTTGGTTTTTCTTTCCGGTGTCGAGGGAAAGCTCAAAGAGGGTGTGCGTCGGCCCGCGTGAAACGACTTTGTAATTTGTGCGGGCCGCAACGGTTTCAACTGTGCCGTCTTTCGGGACATAGCCCACGTGATGTGCATTCTGTGCAAGTGGCTCATCGATGAGACCTGAGTCAGGAAGATTGTATTTCGGATTCAGGGGATTTTCGGCGACTGCGCGGTAGAGTCTTTCGGTGACCATTTTGTGCCATGTGTCCATTATTTTTTTCTGGGCGGCCTCGTGCAGGGCGAACATCATTACGCCGGAGGTGTCGCGGTCAAGGCGGTGGACTGTGAGCGGTTTGTGGGAGGCGGAATAGGAGCCTTCTTTGCGGAAGATTTTTTCGAGAACTTCAAGAGCGGTTCTGGCCCTGCTTCCGGGGTAGGGTACTGAAAGCATTCCCGAGGGTTTGTTGATTACAACAATGTCTTTGTCCTGATAAAGGATTTCTATGCGTTCGTGTCCGTAGTCGGCTTTGTGTTTGCGTTTGTATTCTGTGCTTGCCTTTACGTTGTGCACGGTTTCTTTCATTTCTTTTTTCCTCCGAGTGCTCCAATCATGGATGAAAAGACAATGAAAAGGATTGTGACGGCTATAAGATAAACAAGGGCCGCTCCCTGCAGAACTGATTTTGTGATGCTGCGGAAGAAGACCAGATCCAGAATGCCGAGGATGAG
>ODAI014652929.1_pt1 | contig 12209 bp, 9 predicted proteins | sample 1539321 | NCBI WGS metagenome assembly ODAI01 (sample SAMN02144231, study PRJEB22623) | gut metagenome | biome: sheep rumen | host: Ovis aries | place: New Zealand
ATTACCAAATCTATCTTTGATAATCCGCGACATGATTTGTTAATTTATACTTTATGGATGGGGTTTTTCAGTGGCCTCCCTCTAAAATTCGACCTTCCACATTTGCTCAGGTGACCTTCCCCATATGTCCAGGTGACCTTCCCCTAAGGCAACACACCTGGCCTATTGGAAGGCTGTGTATGGCCGATTGTCGGGCCAAGTGTGTAGGTTAAACACACACCTGGCCCATTCAAACACACACCTGGCCCGAAGGTCCAAGACACCTTTCCCACATCTTAAGCCAAAAACAACTGGGTGTTTGCATTGAGCCCTATCTTTGCCTGAGTAAAAGCAAATTCAACCGGGTTTTACATTGAGTTCTATCTACCCATTGAGGAGACCGAAGTGTTCGGTCTATTCCGCCAAATATCAGGCGATTACGAATCTGCCATAAAAGAAATACAGGACAAATCTTGCGACTTGTCCTGTGTAGTAGCGGAGGCAGGACTAACCCGCCTGCGGCGGCTTTTCCTCCTGGCGCCTCGGCAATGTGAGCAAGCTCCCCTTGCACTCGGCTGCTGCGTCGGTTCGAACCATCGGTTCTCGGTCCTGCCAATAAAAAACGATGGCTGCCAAAAGGCAACCATCGTCTTTAGTAGCGGAGGCAGGACTCGAACCTGCGACCTCCGGGTTATGAGCCCGACGAGCTACCGACTGCTCTACTCCGCGGTTTGGGAATGCAAAGGTAAGGCGTTTTTTTGAAAAAAACAAATTTTTCCAAGCCGCGGAGCCGTTTTTACCAGCGGGGATGGGTGATCTCAGGGTCTGCGAGGACCTGGGCGTTCATCCATTCGAAGATGTTCGCATGGCCCTGGGGGGCGACGGAGCCGCCTCCGTCGTTGCTGGGCTTGACATCTCCCTCGCTCTGCTCCTGAGACTTGGTGACGGCGTCGTTGAACAGGTAGCACCAGGAGAAGTGGCCCATCAGCCGGCGGCCGGGAGTGTCCATTCCCTGGACATTTTCAAACATGGACATCCATACGTTCTTGGCACCGGCCTTCATCAGGCGCTGGAACGTGGGGATGCAGTGGGTCTTGGGATCCACGGTGGTGTCGTCGTAGGACTGGACGATCCAGATGTTCTCCTCTGCCAGGGTGGCGATCTCCGTGTCGGAGATGTACTGGTCCATGTAGGCCTCGCAGGTGGGATAGGCTGCGGCAAAGAATCTGGGATGGCGCATGAGCATGTGCATGGTCATGTATCCGCCGTTGGAGCAGCCGCCCACGTACACGCGCCTGCGGTCCACGTCCGGATTCTGTTCCAGATAGTAGTCGATGCAGGATTTGAGAACATCGGCATAAAGGGAAGGGTAATCCCCGTGGCCGAAACCCTTGGCGGTTGCCATCCACATGGTGGGGCACTGGACAGACAGGACGTAAGCGCCGCCGGCGCCGCCTTCCGTGGTGAAATGCGACTGGATCTGCGGACGGATCAGGGATACCACCTCGTTGCCCAGCAGGGTGATGGACACATCCACGCCGCCTTCTCCGCCGCCGTGCAGCCAGATGATCAGGGGATTGGCTTTTCCGTCGCCCTTGAGCGACCAGGGCTCATAGGAGGCATAGGTGAGGGTGACTTCACCGGGCTTTCCGGTGGTTGCGCCCGTGAAGGTGCCCTTGTTGAAGTAGTCGGCTTCCGAAACGAAGTCCCGCAGACCTTTTTCCGTCTCGCAGTCGATGGCGGTGAATTTCTGCTTGCCCACTTTCAGGACCTTTCCCTTCTTCAGGGCCACCTTGATGCTGTATTCGTCTTTCCAGACATCGCCGTTTTTGGTGAGGCCGATACCGCGGCCGGAAGCCTTTTCCAGGCCCAGCGCAAGGTATTCGCCTTCCGGGTTGAACGCGCCCCGGGCGTCGCAGGGATAGATGCTCAAGACATTGCGTTCCGTTCCGTTGGTGTTCACGGAGAATACGGACGGATCCGGGTTTTCCAGTTTGATTTCCGGCTTGACCACAATCAGGTTGACGGCCGTGGAGGCCTCGTACGTGGTGACACCGGCCACCTGAGGCTCCATTTTCAGGGTCTGGGCGCCTGCCGATACGGCAATGACCAGGGCCACTGCAGTGAGGAAAGGTTTGAATCGGTTCATAATTATTCAGGTTTGGTTAGTTCAGGAATGCGAGAATGCCCGGCAGGTCCGCGGTAGGAAATGCCTTCTGCTCACCGCTTTGCAAGTTCTTGATATTCACTGTGCCGGCCTCTATCTCGGTGCTGCCGTTGATGGAGATGAACGGGATGTTTTTCTTGTCGGCGTAGTCGAACTGCTTCTTGAGTTTGGTGGGCTCCGGATACACCTCTACCGATAAGCCCGCCTCCCGGAGCGCTTTGGCTACGGGAAGCACATAGCGTAGTTCGTCGGCCCCCATCACCGCAAACAGCAGGGTGGTGCTTTCAGACAGCGAGGCAGGGAAGAGTTCCAGGCCGGTGAGGACGTCGTAGATGCGGTCTGCGCCGAAGGAGATACCCACGCCGGAGAGGCCCGGCAGGCCGAAGATGCCGGTGAGGTTGTCGTAGCGGCCGCCGCCGCAGATGGAACCGATCTCCCAGTCCAGCGCCTTTACCTCGAAGATGGCACCGGTGTAGTAATTGAGCCCGCGGGCCAGGGAAAGGTCCATCTCTACCGGGGCCCCCACGCCGGCCGCTTCTATGAGGCCGAACAGCTCTTCCAGCTCTGCCAGGCCCTTGAGCCCGGTTTCGGAGCCGATGCCGGAGGCGCTGCCGCCCTCGAAGAGCGTACGCATGGCGGCGAGTTTCTCCTGGAAGGAACCGCTCAGGGACAGGATTTGTTCGATGACGGCGATGCCGCCGGCCTCGATGCCTTTGTCCGCCATCTCTTCCTTCACCTTGTCCAGGCCGATCTTGTCCAGCTTGTCGATGGCCACCGTGATGTCCACCACCTTGTCCGGGGCGCCGGCAATCTCCGCGAAGCCGGTAAGCACCTTCCGGTTGTTGATGTGGATGCCCACCCGGACGCCCAGCTTGCCGAACACGGCGTCTACCATCTGCACCAGTTCCAGCTCGTTCACCTGGGAGGTGGAGCCGATCACGTCCACGCCGCACTGGTAGAATTCGCGGTAGCGGCCTTTCTGGGGACGGTCTGCCCGCCAGACCGGCTGGATCTGGAAGCGCTTGAAGGGGAAGGAGATATCGCTCTGGTGCTGCACCACATACCGGGCGAACGGCACGGTGAGGGCGTAGCGGAGACCCTTTTCGCAGATCTGGGGGACAACGGGCTTGTCCGGGTCTATCCCGGCGAATGCATCCCCGGAGTTGAGGATGCGGAACAGGAGTTTGTCCCCTTCTTCGCCGTATTTGCCCAGCAGGGTGGACAGGTTCTCCATGGCGGGAGTCTCTATCTGCTGGTATCCGTAGGTGCGGAAAACGCTCCGGATGGTATCGAAAATATAATTGCGACGGGCCATTTCTTTCTGGCCGAAGTCTCTGGTGCCCTTCGGGATTCCGGGCTTCTGGATTGCCATAACTCTATAATTTTTACAAAAGTACGAAAAAATCGCTAACGGACGGACGCTTTCAGTTTCAGGATGCGCCGGACGCTCTGGTCTATGCGGGACTCAGGAATGGTCCCGTCCTGGACGGCCTTGAGCACCGCGTCGAAGACCTTGGGATATTCCCGGGTGCCCAGGAGGATGTCGGCCCCGGCCTGGATGGCCAGGATGGCGGCCTGCTCCGACTTGTATTCGCGGGTGATGGCGCCCATCTCCATGCCGTCGGTGATGATTACGCCATTGAAACCCAGCTCTTTCCGGAGTTTATCCTGCAGGATTACGGGGGAGAGGGTGGAGGGAATCTCCGAACCGGTCACTTTCGGGGCCGATATGTGCGCGGTCATGACCATGGGGACGCCGGCATCGATGCCCGCACGGAAGGTGACCATCTCGCAGCCCAGCATCTCTTCCCAGCTTTTGTGGCTCACGGCGTAGCCCAGGTGGGTGGCGGCATAGGTGTCTCCATGTCCGGGGAAGTGCTTGAGGCAGCTCACCACGCCGGCATCGGCCATGCCTTTCACATACTGGGCCACCATGGGGGCGGCCACCTCCGGCTTGTCAGAGAAGGCCCGCGTGCCGATGATGATGTTCTCCGGGTTGGTGTTCACATCTGCCACGGGGGCGAAATTCACCTCGAAGCCGTACTGCTTCAGGTAGGAGCCGATGGCGTAGGCGGCCTTGTAGGCGGCCTTGGGATTCCCGGTGGCGCCGATGGAAGCCGTGCTCTCGAACTTGGGCACCTTGAAAATGGGGTTGTTGGCTATGCGGGCCACCCGTCCGCCTTCCTCGTCGATGCAGATCAAGGGATCTCCCTGCAGGCGGCGGAGCTCCCCGATGAAGCGGGTCACCTGCTCCGGGGTGTCGATATTATGGGCGTACAGCAGGATGCCCCCGACGGGGTACTGTTTGCCCGTGGCAGCCATCCGCCCGTTGACGCTGCGGACGGCGTAGGGGACCAGGTCTTCCCCCGTGACCCAGCTGATTTCCGGGTCCAGGGCTTCCGGCCGAACGATAAACAGCTGGCCGATCTTCTCTCGCAGTGTCATCTTCCTGAGTTGTTTTTCTACCGGGTCTCCCGCAGCGCAGCCGTGGGCGAGCGCAAGGGAACTGGCAAGCAGCATGAAAAGGCGTTTCATCTTCACAATAATCAATCGGGAGCAAAGTTACCACTCTGCCCCCGAAATTGCAAATTTAAGCCTTCTCTTATCCGCAGTAGAAATACTGTTCCACCAGTTTCCGCATCAGCTCCGGGTCTTTCCGGGCGGCTTCGTGCAGGTTGGCATCGTCGTGGGCGCGGAGGGCCTTGATAATACCGTCTATCATCCGCGGGCGGAAAACATCGGCGGCCTCGTACTGGGCGCGCACCTTTTCCAGGGCGTCGGCCGACTCGGCGCAGCAGGTGGGCAGATTCTCCAGTGTAGCCAGTTTGGCCGCGTTCTCGCTGCGGTGGATGTCCATGTCCACGTATTTGTCCGCGGCGATTTTCAGGGCCTTCTCCGGCTCCATTTCCAGGCCGATGCGGGCGGCCGTGCACAGGCCGGCCATCAGCTGGTAAATGTCGGCCGAGCAGTCCGGGCAGCGCATCTCGAAGGTCTGTTTGGCGGTGGTGTCGTGGTCGGCGGCCTTTTCCAGGGGATTGGCCTTGGAGCACATGTCCGTGCCGGCGCTCCAGCCCAGCGGAACGCGCACCAGGGCGCTGCGGTTGCAGTCTCCCCAGCAGACGTTGGTGGGAGCCTCCTGATGCGGCACCAGGCGGAAATAGGAGGTGGGGTTCTTGTTGCCGAAAGCGGTGATGGACGGAGCCATCTGCATCAGCCCGGCGATGGCGCGGCGGGCTTCCTCGGAGAGTTTTCCGTCGGCCCCGAGGGGGGCGTTGCGGCCGTCCCGCATCAGGCGCATGTGGATGTGCATGCCGCTGCCGGCCTTTCCGGTGGTGATCTTCGGCGCAAAGGAAACGTCCAGCCCATAGCGGTAGGCCAGGTTCCGGATCACCCATTTGGCCAGCAGCAGCTGGTCCGCTGCGGTTTCTACCGGGCAGGGGAGGAATTCGATTTCGTTCTGCTCATAGATTTTTCCGTCCAGCGTGAAATTGCCCACCTCCGAGTGGCCGTACTTGATCTGGCCGCCCGTGCGGGCCACGTGCATCATGCATTCGCGGCGGAAGTCGTTCAGTTTGGCAAAGGGCTCGGATTCGTGGTAGCCTTTCTGGTCCGTGGCGGGGAAAAGCGGGTCTTCCTCGCATATCACATAGTATTCCAGCTCTCCCATGGCCTCGAACTGCATGCCGGTGGAAGCCTCGAAGGCTTTTTCCGCGCGGCGCAGGGTCTCGTGCGGGGCGCAGTCGAACGGTTCTCCGCTCTTGTCGAAGAAGCTGCACAGCAGGCACAGCGTGGGAATCTCGTTGAAGGGATCTACAAAGGCGGTCCGGTAGCGGGGAATCACGTACAGGTCGCTGTTGCCGGCCTCGATGAAGGAGGGGAAGAGGCTGGACCCGTCCACCCGCTCTCCTTCCGTGAGGATGGTCTCTGCGTAGGCAAGGCTGTTTACGGTGAAGTTCAGGGTTTTCACCCGGCCGTCTTCCGCCGGGTACATGAAGTCAATCATCTGGATGCCGTTTTCTGTGATAAAACGGAGCAGGTCTTCCCGGGTAAACTCTTCCGGGTGTTTCTGCAGGAAAGCGACAACCTGGTTGGGGTTGAGGGCTATGTTCTTGTCCATGTCAGTTTATGTGGTTAATAAAACAATACACTCCCTTGGGCGCGGGCCTTGAGGAGTGTCTTGGAGCGGAATGCGAGGTTCGAACTCGTGACCTGCGGCTTGGGAAGCCGCCGCTCTACCAACTGAGCTAATTCCGCGTCGGGACTACAAATATACGCATTTTTTTTCATCCGCCAAGTATTTGGGGGCTTTTTGCGCGGGTTGAACAAATCGTCGGCAGGATTGGACGGACTTCTGTTCACGCGGGAGCGGCTGGCAGGGAAGGGGGGACGAACTTGGAAGCCGGCCTGTTCTATTTCTTGGAACCGGCCAGGATCACTCCCGCGAGGATAGCGGCGCTGCCCAGCCCGGAGACCAGGGTCATCCGCTCTCCCAGGATGATCATGGCGGAGATGAGCGTGAACACGGGGTTCAGGTACACATAGTTGGTGGAGGTAACGTTCCCGAGCTTGGCCATCACCAGGTTCCAGGCCACAAAACAGGCCAGGGAGGCAACCAGGCCCAGGAACAGCAGGTTCCCGTAAACGACCGGCTGACCCAGGACGGCAGGGGAGAAAGAACCGGCCGATGCGCCCAGGAAGGGGAGGATGGTGAGAAGTCCGTAGAAGAAGACCTTCCGGGTGGCGAAAACCGCTCCGTAATCGGCCGTCATCTGTCCCATGAACAGGCTGTAGAGTGCCCAGCAGAGGGCCGCGCCGATGGCCAGCAGGTCCCCTTCCAGGGAAATCTGCAGCCGTGCCCCGTCGAACACCACCATGGCCATGCCCGCCAGGGCGAGAAGTGTGCCGCCGACAAGCGGAAAACCCAGCCGGACATCTTCCATGCCCCGGGCGAAACGGTCTTTGAACAGCAGCTTGTACAGGAGCGTGAACAAGAGGGTGAAAAGCGGCGCTACGCAAACCAGGAACGCCACGTTGGTGGCTTGGGTGTGGGCCAGGGCGGTGTTCTCCGTGAGAAAGTAGAAAGAGCCGCCGGTGATGCCCAGAAACAGAAACACCAGCTCGTCTTTCCAGGAGCGGCTCCAGCACCGGAGATTCTTCCTGTCCGACAGGCAGAGCACCCAGATGCCTATATAGGCCAGGGTGAAACGGATGGCGAAGATGCCGGCGGGGGCCATTCCGGCCGATATCAAGGTTTTGGTGCACACGAACGTCACGCCCCATACCGCAACGACGGCCAGGGCCAGCAAATGCCAGATGAAACGCGATTTACCCATAAAACGGCAGGCAAGTTACAAAAATTGTTGATATTATCGCACAAATCTTCTGGAGGAGGTCCTTCATTTTTCATGTTAGGCCCCCTCGCGGGCAAATTTTTTCTCTTTTTTTGCAACAAAACGCCATCTTTGCCGTTTATAGAGTAGAGACAAGAAAAACCGCCATGACCCGACAGGAAGCCGCACAGTTCTACAGGAAGCACAGCCAGCCGCTGTACAATGCGGCGCTGCGGATTCTCCATAGCCGGGCCGATGCGGAAGAGGTGATGCAGGACACCCTGCTCAAATACCTTTCCCTGGGGGTAAGGAGCGCCTCCGATGCCCAGGCTGCCGCCTGGCTCCGGACCACTTGCGTGCGGCGCTCCATCGACCTGCTGCGGGCCAGGAAGAAAGACCTGGTGTTTGAGGATGTAGAGGCGGCAGGGGACGTGGAGGAAGAGACGGATCTGGCAGTAATTCCTCCCTTGGCTGTGATTCGCAAGGCGATGGATGAGATGCCCCCTCCTTACGGTCTGGTCCTGAACCTGGTGCTGACAGAAGGGCTCAGTTATGCCGAAATAGCCAAGATGACAGGCCAGAAAGAGAACACCTTGCGTTCTGTGTACGCCCGGGGAAAAGCCCGGCTGGCCGCCAAACTGAAAAACTGGAATGACGATGAATAATTGGGAGACATACATCCGGCAGCACGCCGCCGAATTGGATACGGCTCCGCTGCCCGAAGAAGCGGAAGAACGCTTCCTGGATCGCTGGGAGGCCGGGCATGACCGGCAGAAGCCTGCACACGGAATCCGGCGTGTCGTCTTCTGGAGTGCCGCCGCTGCCGCCGTTGTCGCCTTGCTCGTTTTGCTTCGGCCCGCTGCACCCAAAGACTGGTTTCGCGGCATAGACAATACCCCGGAAGCCATCTACAGTTCCTATCTGGCGCAGGTGGCCGATGCGTGGGAGCAAGCCGGGCCCGACGAATCCCTCTCCGACCAGCTCTCCGGCCTCACGGAGGAAGCGGTTCCCATGCTGGAGCAATTGCCGGAAGAGTTGCCGGCAGCGGAGCAGGCGCAAATTCTCCGCGCCTATTACGGCGCCCTGCTGGACGGCGTGGAATCGATCTTGAAAACCAATAAACAGTAAAACGATATGAAAAGAATCCTTACCCTTATTACCGCCCTTCTCGCCCTGTCTGTCACGGGCTTGCATGCAGTGGAAAACCCGGCGGACGCCACGCCGAAGGTAATATCTAAAACCTTCGATTTCAAGAATTTCCAGGAGCTTGCAGTAGGGCATTCCTTCCAGGTGGAACTGGTGCAGGACAACCAGTGGAAGGTGAGCATCGAATACAGCGATTTCCTGGAGCCGTATCTGGATGTGCAGCTTGCCGGCAGCCAGCTCAAACTGAACCTCAAAAACGTGCCGCAGTCTGTCCAGCGCAGCCGTAATTACAAGGAGAACAAGGTGCTCACGGCCAAGGTGCACATGCCGCGCCTGAACAAACTCACGGTCAGCGGTGCGGCCCGGCTCAATGCGCAGGGTTCCTTCGAGCCTGCGGGAGATACATTCCGGCTGGATGTCTCCGGCGCCGGCGTCGTAAGTGGCATGGCTGTCGCAGCCCCCAAAGCGCGCCTGGTGGCCAGCGGAGCGGCCAAGTGCCCTTCTTTCAGCGGTAAGATCCCGGAGGTGGACCTCCGCCTGTCCGGTGCGGCCAAGGGACACTTCGATATCCAGGCCGACGAGTGGAATGTGATCCTCTCCGGTGCGGCCGAAGCCACCCTCCGGGGCGGGAAATGCCGGACAATCGAGATGGAGAGCTCAGGGTCGGCCCGGGCCGCCCTGGAAGTACAGGCGGACAAGCTGGAATACGAAGGGAGCGGCGCCTCTTCCCTGGACGCCGAGGACGCTCCGGCCCGCGAGGTGGAGATTGAACTGAGCGGCGCCTCCAAGTGCCGGGTGGCGGCGCAGGAGAGCCTGAAAGTGGAGGCATCCGGCGCCTCGACCTGCCGGTATAAAGCGGCGGGCAAGCTGAACACCCGGATCGTAAGCGCTTCCCGCGCGGCGAAAGTGAAAGAGATATAAGCCTTTGCGATTGTGCAGGAAAAGGAGTATCTTTGGATGATGAAAAAGATGCTCCTTCTTTTTTTGTTCCTGCTTCCTGCCCTGTCCCTGACGGCGCAGGAGGGGGCTGACAGCCTGAATGTGTTCCAGCGGATAGACGCACGCATGTACCGCAGTCAGCACAAGGCCCGGGTGGATACCGCGTATATCGATATCCCCGAGGAGCGCTGGACCTTCAAGACATCGTCCAACTATTCCTGGAACACCCTGGGCATCCGTCACCAGGAGCAGGAGGAGGGCTATGCCACGGTCCTGAATTCCACCCCCACGCTATCGCAGGGATTTTCCGTGGCCTGGCGGTGGCTGGAGCTGGGGGTGAGCGTCAACCCGGGCTGGTTCATCCCCAGCCTGAAAAACAGCGACCAGGCCTATTCCATTTCCTTTTTCGGCAATAAATTCAGCATGTCGGCCACTTTCCGGGTGTCCAATTCCTACCGGGGAAGCATCATCTCCTACCCGGACTCCACGGTGACGGAGATCCCCCTGGGCGCCGTCAACGCCGACATCTCCGGAGACTTCGACGCCTATTATGTTTTCAACGGGGACAAATTCTCCTTCCCGGCCGCCTTCAGCATGATGCAGACCCAGAAACGGAGTGCCGGCAGTCCGGTCTTGAGCCTGTCCCTGCGAAACGGCGTCACGCGCTTCGCGGGCCTGAGCTACCAGGGAACAGAGGAGATGTCCCTGATTACCAATATCCTGGCGGTGGGCGCCGGCTATGCGCACAATTTTGTCACGCCGCACCACTGGCTGCTCCATGTGTCGGCCATGGCCAACCTTTCCCTGCTCAGTTATAACAAGTTATACACGTCGGCCGGGGATTACCGGATGCAGAAAACCTTCCCGGACTGGGTGGGCGTGTTCCAGGCCGCCGCCCTCCATTGGACAGGCCGATGGTTCTACGGGGTTAACCTGTCGGTGCGGGGGGCCACCTACGGCGCCCAGGACCGGCTGGAGTTCTCCAACGCCCGAACGGAAGGGCATGTAGTCCTGGGGCTCAGACTCTAATTCTTTATCAGCAATCATTTCCATCATCCATGAAACAATACGGACATTTTGACGACCCTGCGCGGGAGTATGTGATTACCCGTCCGGACACTCCCTGGCCCTGGATCAACTACCTGGGCACGGAAGACTTTTTCTCGCTCATCTCCAACACGGCCGGCGGCTACTGCTTCTGCCGGGACGCCAAATTCCGGCGTATCCTCCGCTACCGCTACAACGGGGTGCCCATGGACGACGGGGGCAGGTATTACTATATCAAAGACGGCGACTCCGTGTGGAACCCCGGCTGGAAGCCCTGCAAGACGCCGCTGGACTTTTATGAGTGCCGACACGGAATGGGATACACCCGGATCACGGGGGAGAAAGGCGGCCTTCGCTCGGAGGTGCTGTTTTTCGTCCCCATCGGCCACCGGTGCGAGCTGCACCGGGTGCGGCTGACCAATACGGGAAATCAGCGGAAGCAGGTCCAACTGTATTCCTTTGTGGAATGGTGCCTGTGGAACGCCTCCACCGACATGGAGAACTTCCAGCGCAACCTCTCCACCGGGGAAGTGGAGGTGGAAGGGAATGTCCTCTATCACAAGACGGAATACCGGGAACGCCGCAACCATTACGCCTTCTTCGGGGCCAACCGGCCCTTCGACGGTTTCGACACGGACCGGGAAACGTTCATCGGCCTGTATAACGGTTTCGACGCCCCGCAGCAGGTGCTCGCCGGCACTTCCGGCAATTCCGTGGCCCATGGCTGGAGCCCGGTGGCCTCTCACCGTTTCTGCCTGGATCTGGAACCGGGGCAGACGGAGGAAATCATCTTCGTGCTGGGCTATGTGGAAAATCCGGACGGGGAGAAGTTTTCGGCGCCCGGGGTCATCAATAAGGCGCCGGCCCTGGCCATGATGGAGGCGTTTGACAGCAGTGAAAAGGTAGAGCGGGCTTTTAACGCGCTCAAGGCCTTCTGGGATAACCTGCTCGGCCGTTTCTCCGTGACCTCCGAGGTCTCGGAGCTGGACCGCACCGTGAACATCTGGAACCAGTACCAGTGCATGATCACCTTCTTCTTCAGCCGGAGCGCCAGCTATTTCGAGAGCGGCATCGGCCGGGGCATGGGCTTCCGCGATTCCAACCAGGACCTTGCCGGCATCGTCCATCTCATCCCGGGGCGGGCACGGCAGCGGATCATCGATATTGCCTCCACGCAGTTCCCGGACGGCGGCTGCTACCATCAGTACCAGCCCCTGACCAAGCGGGGCAACAACGACATCGGCGGCGGTTTCAATGACGACCCGCTGTGGCTCATCTTCGGCACGGTGGCCTACATCCGGGAGACCGGGGATTTCTCCATCCTGCAGGAGCCGGTCCCATTCGACAACAAGCCCGGGACGGAGGTCTCCCTGCTGGACCACCTGAAAATCAGTTTCAAGCACGTGACGGACAACCTCGGTCCCCACGGGCTCCCGCTCATCGGCCGGGCCGACTGGAACGACTGCCTGAACCTCAACTGCTTCTCCGACAATCCCGACGAGTCCTTCCAGACCACCGAGAACAAGACCGAAGGCTCGAAGGCGGAATCCCTGATGATCGCCGGCCTGTTCGTCGCCGAGGGACGCGATTTCGCGGAGCTC
>ODAI010033334.1_pt1 | contig 12208 bp, 12 predicted proteins | sample 1539321 | NCBI WGS metagenome assembly ODAI01 (sample SAMN02144231, study PRJEB22623) | gut metagenome | biome: sheep rumen | host: Ovis aries | place: New Zealand
CAGAAACCTCTTGCAGTTCTGCTTGTCCGACATGATTTTCCCGAAAAGAAAATCGTCCATAAAAGTAAGCTCCTCATACCGCTTTGGCCTGCTGTCAGCACCGACAAGCGCAAGAGTAACAGTCTGAGGAGTGTTATCGGGTACAATTGAATTTTCCATAATGAACCTCATATATTAAAATGTACGCAGGACTTTACAGATGATTTTTTTTCATCCTGCACTTATATATAGGCTTTAAAAAGCAAAAAACTACAAAAAATTCTGAAAAAAGTTGAAAAAGTCGGATTTTTTTGACACAGATGCACACGGATGAACACGGATAGACTCAGATGGGACACGGATATTTTTTATTTTTTATCTGTGCCTCACCTGTGTTAATCAGTGTTCATCTGTGGTTCCCCTGTGGAAAAAGAAACAGCACAAACGCATTCCATGGGGAAATTAATGTGACAAAAATGGCGGGAAGGAACAAATTGTTATGCGTTTTGTCCCTGTTTTTCTTGTTTCGCAATGCACGGTAAATCATGGTTCCCCCTTTAGCTCACTTTAGTCATAGTGCAGTGACATTTCTGGCAGCTGATTGTGAATGCAATTGCACTTCTTGTCCTTTTTCCACAGCTTCCACATTCAAACATGTGGATGGTCTTTCCAGTGACATCCTGCATCATACCGCACCCAGCCGGACATGGCATGGCAAATTTGATCGATGAGCGGGCGCGCTTGTGGCATCTTGCGCACTCAAAAGTCCTTGTTTCCATAAATATTTCTCCTTTTATTGTCATTTCGTTTTATTTTAACGGGCAAAATGACTGTTAATTCAGCCATTCCTTATAAATCTCCCGCCACACGCTGATTCCGCCAGCGTGGACGATATTCTTTCCTACATATTTGTCGCTTCCCCTCTGCTGGTTATGGTCGCTGCAACGCACAAGCCGAATCGTGTTATCAACATCATGATGCCACACGGTATCGTAGGGCGGATTGTGAAAACGCCTCATATAAATCTTGTCGCACTCGCTCATGTTTGCCCAATACCGCTCGTCCGAAAGCAGTTGTTTTGTTACCAGGCCGAAATGAGCGTTACGGTTCGCTTTGAGAATCTCAAACGGCAGAGTAAATGCCACAAGATACTCAAAATTCGCCGCATATACCGAAAACACCTTACCGCCATGTTTAATATAACGAAGAACAAAGAAATCTCCGTACTTCTCGTGATTCAAGTCGTTATGCGGAAGATGGACAGCCCTCATCCTCTCGAATGGCCCAACGCCACGGTTAAGGACAGCCTCGGAATCACGCTGATAGTGACGACCGTCCTCGTACAGATTTCTGTGCTTGTCAAGAAAACGCTGGGCGGCAGTCTTGTCTGTAATGGCAGAGAACTGGGATAGAAGCGAATGTGTGAATTTAGAATTCATCCTTGTGTTCAAGATAATACTCAGGCAAATTTCCTTTTTTGTCGCGATGACTCAAAAGCTCTTTGAAAAGCTCTTCATTTTTGACAAATTCAAACATTCCCTTGCTTTCATTATCAAAGCGAGCTGCATAATGAGCAAGATTTCTTCCATCTACATCAACGGCATCAATTTTTCTTTCATGTTCAAGGGCGAACAACAGAACATCTGGATTGGGGCTAACGGCTGCAGCTACCATAGGAAGCGTAAAGCCCTGCTCTCCACATCCCCATTTAAAAGAAAAGCCTTTGTCTAGCAACACCTTTAACGCACAAGTGTTCTTATTTTGAGCTGCAGTCATAAACATTTTTGTAATCATTCTTCTGAAACAAATATTGATTGTTTCCTCTGACTCCCCTTGAAGCAGTGCTGTTTCGATAACAGATCGTCCATCATCAGTACGATCAAATGCGCTAAAACATTCTTCAAAATACTTTGCAATTTCTGGATTCTTATTCATTGCGGCCCTATGAAAGACAGTCTCTCCTCTTTTCCCTTTTGCGTATATGTCTGCCCCGGAATCTTCAAGAAGTTTTATAACTTCCAAATTTTCTTGTGCTTGGGCGGCATCTAAAAGCGGGGTGTAACCATTATTATCACGACTTTCAATATCTAATTTATCAATGAAAAATTTTACGACATCAAGATTTTCGTTCCATGCCGCTGATAAATGAAGCAAGTTTTCCCCATAAGAAGTTAATGCGTTTATGTCGGCACCTTTATCTATCAAAAATTGTATAACTTCTGTGCTGTCATTACTGCAAGCCGCACACATAAGTGGGGTGAAGCCTACATCATCACTTGCTTCAATGTCGAGTCTTTTTTCGAGGAAGAATTTAACGGATTCTACGCAGTTTGACTTGGCCGCAATATGAAGCAAGGTTTGACTTTCTATCACATTGTTAATTCCGCATCCCAAGTCAAGAACACGAGTCACAAAACGCAATGATTTTGCATTTTCAATAACTATCGCATAAATATAATTGCGGTCATCCTCATCAAGAGCATTGAGGTCAAAATCTTTTAACAAGATTTCAAACATTTCAATATTGTCAATTTTCACGGCAAGTTCAATTGCTTCCATGATTTTTTCCTTTTCCATTTGTTTACTCCTGTACGTATAATTATTATCACTCTTCACTGCTATCAAAATATGATAGTTTGCGAGAGTTTCGCATGATTTTATGTCTCCGACTCCTCACTCTTTTTCAACTTCTATCTTTCAATTCTTCCCCTGTAGTCGGCATAATTCTTCACTAACTCTTTCAGGTTCATCAGAACGCCTTCGCCGTCTTTTAGCAGGGTGTAGTTGATTTCGTCCTCGAATTCCTGCTCAGAATCCGTGTATTTATATCTGAGAAAACCTTTTCCAGACCTGTAGATTTCAGGCAAAGTTTCCGGGTTAAGGATGATTCTTCCGTCCGTGTAATTTGGCTCTCCAATTAACGATGTCAGCTCTTCTATAGAGATATCAGGATTTTTTGTATACGCTCCGAGCATTTTTGTGACATTTTCAAGTTTGTGAGGAATGAGATTGTAGTTTCCGTTGCAGAAGACATTCGGAAAGTCTCCGGGGAGATACTCGGGCTTTGTAATGCCTTCGCCACGGATTGACGGAACAAACGGCATTTTTTCGGAATGTACATTCTCCAGCAGATTTTCGCCTTTTTTTGAAAGTTTTATTTTAGTATTCCAGTAACTATCTGCATGAGGTATTCTTCTGGTACCGAAATTCCCCTGTCCCGAAATCAACGGATAAGGAAAAGAGAATTTTTGTACCATGCGGGCAATCTGACCGTAAACAAAATAATCACCATAATGCTCATAATGGCCCAATGTCTCTCCGATGATTCTTGAAGTCCATTTACATGGTCCTTTCTTTTCATAACCAGTTTCCTCCATCGCATAAAGAATACTCCGCTGAATCGGAGTAAGACCATCACGAAAGTCAACAAAGCAGCTTACAAGTTCGCCTTCTTTTACCGTTCGGAAATTTTGATTTTCTTCACATAGTTTATGCCATTTACCTGCAAATTCATGAATTTTATCATCAGCCAGAGTTTTTGTAAGAGAGAGTGACTCTTTAAGCTGCTCAGAACAATAGCCACCCCAACCATTTAATTTTTTATCAAAATCGCCCTGATAAACAATACTTACTTTTACATCAGAACCATCAATCAAAGAACAGACATAATAAAGACCTGAGAGTTCATACGGTGTATCTGAATACCAGATGCGGATTTCCTTTTCGTTTGGAAGATGGAGTGCTCGTTTATAACAATCTACTATATATTCCCAAAACCAGCCGAATTCTTTTTCAGTCCTCCAGCGTTTCTTTCCTAATTTCGAGCCATATATCTCTTTTCGAAAATTTTTATAGAAAAAAGTTTTACGCTGGTCTGAAACTACACCGTCTTTTACAGGACCAAAACAAAGCTGACAATCAATTACACAGGTGTTGCTTCGCAAAACTCCAGGAACATACATATAAGACGCTAAAACGCTTGTACCAAAAAAAACATCTTTCATATTGTAAACCTCCATCTCGAAGTTATGCTATCACTGTCCGCCTATCAAATCGTGATAGTCTGTGAGAATTTCGCATGATTTTATGTCTCCGACTCTTCGCCCTTTTTCTTAGCAAGTGCAATGGCCACTGTACTTGCGATAAGAATGCCGGCAGCAGCGACAGCTCCAGTAACGACTTTCTGAACCTGCTTGGACTCGCTCTTCCCAGTTCTCCCCTCTTTATTATTGATGAATATCAATCACAGAATTTGTTTTTCGCAAATCAGACTCTTTACATAAAAAAATAGCACTAACTAAAATAAAAACTAGTAAAAGCAATAAAATAATTAATGATCCCCAAAATTTTATGCAATTCGGATTATTTTTTAAAAAGTCGCAGAATGATTCTATAAAGGACTTATTCATTTTATAGAATTGCAATAGTGCAAGAACACTCCATACAGTTGCCACACCTAAAGTAAACTTCTTTGTGAGTGATGGTGTTGATAATGGTGTAATAGCTTTATTTTCTTTATCTGTTACATTACAAAAAGTCTTATATACACCATAATCTTCCTCAAAACGCTGGACGTTTTTAATCCAGGAAATCATCCAAGTATGAAAACCTCTGACAGATAAATGCCAGAACCATCCTGCAAGACAGCCGAGTATCCGTATTCCAAAAGAAATATAATCATCCGCAACATTATATAAACCAACGAATAATGCACCATTTATAATTGCATACATATTCATCCAAAAATGATATTCTTCTAAATGTGTCTTCCTTCCTTCAATTGAAAGTTTATAGTTTTCTTCATGTGTCATACATTACCCCTCCTTACTCCCCATATCCATGATCTTTCAACCAATCCTGTGCTACTTCTACCCCTTCTTCTGCAGCCTGCTTTATAAGTTGATACCCATCTTCTACCAGTTTCCCATCCCAGTACATTGTCCCTAAATAGTACTTTGCATCAGAATCTTCCCCTGAAACGGCTTTTTGCAACCAATTAAATGCCTGCTCTTCATCTTCCTGAACATAGTCTCCTACCAAGTATTTATATCCGACAATTCTCTGCGCAAAAGCTTTCCCCTCTTTCGCCAATTCCAAATATAAACTAAAGGCCTCGGCTTCATCTTTCAGGGTTCCTAAACCATCATCATAACAATTAGCTAGAATCCACCTTGCAAGCGTATAACCATGCTCACTTCCTTTTTTAGCCCAACGGAAAGCGGCATCATAATCAATATCACAGCCGTCTCCGCAAAAATAACAAAACGCAAGCTCACAAAAGGCTGGAGCATAGCCTTTTTCGGCCGAAACCTTATATGCAAGAAAAATTTTTTTTGCGTTACTTTCTTTGTCTTCTTCAAATAATTTTTCAGCTACTTCATATTCGTATTCGCCCGACTCACTCTCTGAATCATCAGTCTGCGCTTCTATATTGTTATCTTCTTTCTTCTTCAATTTCTCCGGCTCTTCTTTCTTGTAAGCTTCTACAAGATCTGGAATTGCCGAATAGCAAGAAATCAACTCAATGCCTAAATCTGCAAGAGGCATTTTCACAGACATATCAATTCCGTTGTGTTTTTGAATATCATTTTTTACTATTTTTTTCAGTGCTTCTGATTCATCACACTGCAAACTGTCCTTTAGCGCCTCCACTGCAGGTTCAAGTCGCTTTTTGCTTTCAGGTAACATGCAAATTGTTACAAAACTTGGAACAGCAAGTATATCTGACAGTTCTTCATTTGTGATTGTTGCATTGTCTGGAAGAATGATTTTTGTGATTTTCAGGTATTCGCTTTCATCAAATGTCTGCAATTCTTCTATCAATGAATCCGTAATATCACCGAGAGAGACAGGCTCTTTAAAATCTAGTCCTGCATATTTTATAGCCTTCCGCAATAACTTCAGTTCATCGCGTGAATAGTTCGATTTTTTTCTCTCATAGTAATCTTTAACAATCTTCAGGAATCTGATTGTTTTTGGCAAAGACTCATAATAGTCATCCACTTCGATACCAGAAATCCATGTCTCAAGCCGCTGAGAATCTTCCACATCAGCTACGCGATTTTCCAGTTTCTCGAATCTGTCCGCAACTTTATTTGCCATCGAAATAATTGCATTCTTGACTTCGTTTTGTTCTACGGCAAGTGTGTTGAGATTATTCTTCACTGTGATAAGTGCATCGGCTGTGAGTAAATTGCGTTCATTCAGCTGTTCGATCATTCGCCAGGACATTTTCTGCATTTCCCGGATTTCTTCCTGTGAAACTGAAAGACTATTCACCGAATTCTGCAAATCATTCATCTGTTGTGTTCGTTTACCTGTCGGAAGCAAATCATGCAGACGTTGAAAAAATCCACTTTCTTTTATCTGGTCAATGGTATTGCTTGCAACAGAAAGAAATCTTGTTGCATCAGTCGCAATCTGCATGAGACGTGAAGGATTTCCTTTTGCATTTTCAACTGTCTCGTCTATAACGACATCATATTCCTGTCGCTCTTCATCTGTCATTTCGTAAGCCATATATTTCCCCTTTTAACAATTACAGTCGTGAGATTGCATCCCACATATCGTTTGATTTTTTTTCACCTTCTTCCTGCTGAGTATTGAACTCGTCGTCAAGCCCGGAGTTTTTATCAAGAAATTCCTGGAAGAGTTCGTTTCCTTTCTGAATATTTTTCTCAAAGTCGGAGATTGTAAGTTCTGTGCTGTCAAAAGATTTTTCGTAATCTTCCGCAGTTGCCATTCCTGACTCCACGCACGCGAGCGCCGTACCAGCCACCGCTGAAGAGAAGTTTTTTGCAATAAAATCAAACTCAGCAAGATTCTTTTCGATTGCCGCCTTGCATAATTTTTTGACGACTTTTGAGACTGATTTTCCAAATGCGAGTGTTACCGATGTTGCACTTGCGGCATTGATAAATCCTCCGACAACAGAACCAACACCTGGGATAAATTTTAAAAGCCTGCCAACAAGCCCCTTTCCGAGACTTGTAAGAAGATTTCCAATCAGGGCAGAGATTCCGATTGTTTCCACGACCTGCTTCACATCGGCAAGTCCATAGACATCAAGGATTCTCCCCATCAAAGAAATTTCATTTGCAACAAGAATCGGGGCATCTGCAAATGGAATAGGCACAAAACCGACTCCGAACGCCCCCGCATAATGCTGTTTTATAATTTTGTTCGCATATCGTTCTTTTAAATCAATATCAAGTTTCTGATGTTTTACGAAAGACTTTTGTTTTGCAGAAGGGATATTCTCAAAAGTCCAACTGATGATGGTAAGAACCTCGTCCCTAGAAAGTTCATTGACAAAAAAACAGGGTGCTTTTGGAGAAGCAACATCCTCAAATGTCCAAAGTACATCGTAGTCAGCAGAATATAAACCATCACTGCCTTGAATATAAATGCAGTTATTCTGATACCGTTCATCAAAAACAGCCAGCGAAAGTTGCTTCTGCATATCTTCCGTGCCGCCATAAATTCCAACCGAAACCGATTTTCCCTCAGACTCCGCTTTTTGCAACGCAGAGGTCAGTTTATCCATCAACTCATCTTCCGTCAGGTTAAATGCCATGTTTATTCTCCGTTGTGTGTATAATTATTACTCTTCACTGCTATCAAAATGTGATAGGAAATAGTTTTTTTCAGAAAAAATTTGTTTCAAACCATAGTTATCCCACTTCTTTCCTTTTTCAGAACCTGCAACAACACAACCTGCTATGGCAGAAATTGCTGTACCAGCTACGGCAATTGCAACTCCATTCATAAGACATTTTTTTTGAATTTTACGCATTTTGCGTATAAAGCTATTATCACTTCAATATGCGTAATTTATTTTAACACTCAAAATGAGAGGTGTCAAATTATTTAACACTTCATTTGAAGTATCATAGAGACATGGGAACTTTCTTTAAAGAGAATCTGAGAGATTTTTTGGATTATAAAGACATAACGATAAAAGAGCTTTCACTTCTAACAGGGATACCGAGGCGCTCAATTGAAAATTACCTGAACGCCCGTTCCTCAATGCCGCCCGCCGATTACGCCTGCAAAATAGCAAAGGCTCTCGGAACTACGGTCGAATATCTTGTGAACCACGAAAAGGCAGAAGAAGTTTCCAAACTGCCCGTTTTTTCAGAAGAAGCAATAAAAATTGCTCAAACTTATCAAAATCTCCCCAAAAAGGACCGTCTTGTCATTCAGAGAATTACTGAAGCTTTAGCAAAATAAAGAGCCGAAACTGCTACTACTACAGCCCTTACATTTCCGCACAGATATTTTCATATCTTCCCCTGATACGGGGGGTACACAGGGGCCCTCCCCTGTGATTAAACTGACTTGCACAAGCTTTCTTATCAGTTTATACTTCATTTATTATGGCAAAGATTCAGATGAAGAATGCAATCGCTGAACTTGACGGCGATGAGATGACGAGAGTGTTGTGGGCGGTTATCAAGGAAAAATTGCTTGAGCCGTTTGTTGATTTGAAAACCGAATATTATGATTTGGGATTGAAGAGCCGGGATGACAGTGATGACAAAATCACCTATCAGGCAGCTGAGGCAATTAAACGGCTTGGTGTAGGCGTAAAATGCGCAACAATTACTTCAAATGCAGCCCGCGTTAAGGAATACAACTTAAAGCAGCTGACCAGAAGTCCTAACGGCATTATCCGCGAAGAACTGGACGGCACCGTCTTCAGGGCACCTATCATGGTAAAGAACATTCAGTGTTCTGTTTCTAACTGGAAAAAACCGATTGTTCTTGGCCGCCATGCATACGGCGATGTCTACAAGAACTGCGAAATTAAGGTTCCGGGTCCGGGAAAGGCTGAACTGGTCTTTACGGGAGAGGACGGAACTGTCATCAGAAAGACTATTCAGGACATGAAGGGACCTGGAATTCTTCAGGGCATTCACAACATGGATTCTTCCATTGAAAGTTTTGCCCGCTGCTGTTTTTCCTATGCCCTTGACCAGAAGATTGACTGCTGGCTGGGAACAAAAGACACTATTTCCAAGACCTACGACGGAAACTTTAAGGAAATTTTCCAGCGCATTTATGACAGTGAATACAAGGCAAAGTTTGAGGCGGCAGGAATTGAATATTTCTACACGCTGATTGATGATGCCGTTGCCCGCATTATGAAGAGCGAAGGCGGAATGCTCTGGGCCTGCAAGAACTACGACGGCGATGTGATGAGCGACATGATTGCTTCAGCCTGCGGAAGCCTTGCAATGATGACCAGCGTTCTCGTAAGCCCTGACGGAAAATTTGAATATGAGGCAAGCCACGGCACAGTACAGAAGCATTACTACCGCTACCAGAAGGGAGAAAAGACTTCCACAAACCCGGTTGCATTGATTTTTGCCTGGACTGGAGCACTGGCAAAGCGGGCAGAAATGGACGGAACGCCGGAACTGGCTGACTTTGCAAAAAAACTGGAAAAAGCAACGCTTGATGTAATTGAAAGCGGAGTTATGACCGGCGACCTAGCACGTCTTGCTAATCCCCCGGCAAAAGAAATTCTGAACAGCTGGGACTTTATTGACGCTATTGCCGGCAAACTGAAATAATCCGGCAAAAGGTCAATCCTGCACCAGCCCGCCCCAGGGAATGCCATAGCCCTTGCAAAGGGTACGGTATTCCGCTTCATCTGCGGGCGTGCAGGCTGTAACAAAAAAAGTATTGTCAGCTGGAAGACCGGCTGCAAGGTCAGAAGCGGCAGAATGGAGTGAAGACTCAGACTTTGGGTTTTCTTCTGATTCTGCCGTTTTTTTTGTTTCTACGCGGATTGCCTGATTTGCGACGCCTTCGCGGCTGTCCACCACCTGAACGGCACTGCCTGCGGCTATGGCGATTTCTTTTGCCACATGGGTAAAATGGGTGCAGCCAAGAATAATCGTGTCGCAGCCGTGAGAAGCAAAATAATCTACGGCAGGTGCCACGGCAGCCATTTTTTCTTCTTCCGTAGCAGTGAATAAATCATGTTCAATAAAGGCAATTAAATCCGGGTCGCCACGGCTGAATACCTGACAGTCTGAGGCAAAGTCCCGGGTGAGGCGCCTGCAATAGGGATGCTGAACGGTTGCATTGGTGGCAAGAAGACCGATTTTTTTGTTTCTGGTAACAGAGGCCGCAAGTTTGATAGCGGGAACCGTACCTACAATAGGCGTGTGGGGAAAAAGTGAACGCAAATCGTCCAGGGATGTTACGCTGATTGTATTGCAGGCGATGACTATAGTATGGGGATGCCATTTTTCTACAATAAGACGGATAGTATCGGAAGCACAGCGGGTTACTTCTTCAGGGCTTTTTTCTCCATAGGGAAAATGCAGAGTGTCGCCCAGATAGACACAGCGTCCGCCGGGCATTTTTTCTTTAAGTGCCAGCATATAGGGTATGCCACCCGTACCGCTGTCTAAAAATGCAAAATCAATTCCACCCATTTTTCTTTCCTGCGAATGAAAAGAGTATAGCAAATCTTTTGAAAAATAGCCACAGCGGACTGACACGGGACTTTAAAAATTGAATTTTAGTGAGACGCCCCATTTTACGCCGCTTCCGATGATTGTTTTTACATCGCCGAAGGTTACTGCGTCATCAGAAATAAAGGCAACCTTGTAACCTGCAAAAAAATCAAGCATAAGCCAGCGGCAGAACCAGAGCTTATAGCCCGCAAGCGGATAAATTGAAATAAAGGTATCTGCGACATCTTTTGGCACATTTGCATCCCCAAAATAGCCGACATAGTCAAAATAACCGCCTAAGCCTGCATAAAAGCCCCGCAATTCATGCGTAAAAGGATAATAAAGGGCAAAAAGACTGAAAGAAACAGTGGTACACCACGCGTCTGTGTCACGAACCTTAAAAGTTCCGTGTCCAAAACCAACTTTTCCCGCAATATGATTCCAGATGTAGCGCTCATAACGAATACCGGCACCCCAGCCCAGATTACTAACACCTCTAAGCAAAAATTCCACATCAAGAGAAAAAACTGACCTAAGGGGCTTTCCCGTACCATGCCACAGAAAGAATTTCTGCTCAGGCCTATTCGCTTCCGGTGCCGGTGATTCTTCTGCTGGCGGTGGGTCTTCCGAAAGAGAAGATGATTCCTCAGCGACAAGGGGAAGTAAAGGGAATATCAGGAGGAAAAAGAAAATAAAATGCCGCACGCGCTGAGCTTTCACCCGTCAGTTACCAAAAAGACTTGCAAAGGCGTCGCGGGCTTTTGCGGCGGCGTCATCTGCCTTTGAATTTTCTGCGCCGTCAAAGGTTTTTTTTGCCCTGAAAAAATCGCAGAAATTGGCACCTTCTTTGTCGCGGACTTCTTCGTCTACGCTTTCATGGCAGTCGTAATGGCTGCCGGGTGCGAAAAAAGTACAGTTTTTACAGGCATGCAGGTCTGCGCCACAGACTTCACATGTGGAAGAACGGTAGATTTCTGTCTGACTGATTGGTGATTTGCATTTCCAGCACATGAGGATATGATACACTGAAAATGAAGGTTTTGACAATGTGTTAGCGCTGGGAGCCCCGAAGTTGCCAGAGGCAATGAGCGTCAGTCCGACCTTCGCTGCATAGCAGCTCGGAGACTCCTATGTTTTATGTCAAGCCCCTGTTTTTTTATATTTTAAGCACTCTTCAAAGCTTTTTCTGCAAGTTCAGAATACTGGTCCACAGAAAATTTCTTTGGAGAGTACGGTTTTCCAGATTTTAGAATGGCAAGCATCATTTCTGCCATTTTTCTTGCAATACAGACTATTGCTTTTTTCTTTGACATTCCGCGAACCTGAGTAAGATACTGCCATTTACTTTTTAGCACCGTATCTTCCTTTGCAAAACGGACATGACTCCATGCCGCCATTATCAGAAGCGAACGAACTTCCGGATTACCGGCCTTTGTAATATTGCCGTAATGCACCTGATCACATGAAATATCCAGTTTTGGAACAAGTCCAAGATAATTTGAAACCTGTGAACCATTGTCAAACCTGCTTCCGTCTCCTACAAATCCACTGTATGCGACAGCTGTCAGCTCTCCGATACCTGGAACAGTCTGAAGATTTTTTATATTATTATCGCTTTCAACTTCAATAGCGATTTCCTTCTTCACTTCAGCAATCTGACTTTCAATTAGATTGATTACCTGACAGATTCTCTCTGCCTGCTTTTTTTGTGTTTTTTCCAGCGACAATAGACTCTTTTCACGGGATGTCTTTGTTGC
>ODAI012566776.1_pt1 | contig 12205 bp, 9 predicted proteins | sample 1539321 | NCBI WGS metagenome assembly ODAI01 (sample SAMN02144231, study PRJEB22623) | gut metagenome | biome: sheep rumen | host: Ovis aries | place: New Zealand
AAATTCTTTCAGAATAGAGAATGTGAATATTTTCCTTGCCATGAGACAGATAAACCAGAAGAGTTTAACTGTCTCTTTTGTTATTGTCCACTTTATCATTTGGGCAAGGATTGTGGCGGAAACTTTTATTACACAGATAAAGGGGTAAAATCCTGCGTAAATTGTTTAAGACCACATAAAAAAGAAAACTATGAAAAAATAGTGAAAAAATTAAAAAATGAATTAAGTTAACAAAAATATAACATTTATAGACTATGATGAACTCAATGTATATGAAAACAGATAAGGGGGAATCTGTATTAATAGGAGGAAGGTCATGGCTAAGAATGTTAATGTCAAAAACTCTGCTTTGAAGGTAAAGCGAGGAATTGGAAAAACACTGTTAATTTACTTATTGCCAATTATTCTTATTGGTGTTATAGGCATTATTGTGTTTATTTCCTACAACGCACGTCAGGTTATCACCGAAGTTTCCCTTATGGATTTAAAGGCTGAGGGGCAAGCCAATGCTAGTGATTTAGGCACAGTATTTGAAATGCTTACAGCCAAAGATGGACAGTATTGTGATACTTTGGAACGAGTATATTTTGAAGATCACGAAGCAATGCTTAAATATGTAGAGCCATCTGCAGATTATGATACAGTTGAAAATACAGGTATATACATTGGTTTTTCTGATGATTCTTATTTCTTTGCTAATCATCAGGTTCAGCCAGCTGACTGGCGTCCAACACAGCGTGGTTGGTATTCAGAAGGCCAGGGACAGGAAACCTTTGTATGCACAGAACCATATGTTGATGCTAACAATGGTCAGCTTTGCGTTACATTTGTACGTTCTATTAACTGTGCAAATGGCGAAAAGGGTGTTGCTGCCGTTGACGTTTTCTTAACAGACCTTCAGGAAAAGGTTAATGCGCTTACACCAATGAAGACCGGTGGTTCAATGGTGCTTGATGGTGATTACATCATCTCTTACTTCGATAATGCATACAATGGAACACTTGTATCTGAATCAGGTAGTAAATATCTAGAGCAGGTTAAGGCTTTAGTTGAAAGCGGAAACACAGAAGTAGTTACAATCAACCAGGATTCAACAAATACAGACTATTATGTATGCGTTTCACAAATTCCAGGAACAACATGGTCGCTTATTTCATCAGTTTCAGTTAATGATGTAATGGCGGAAGCAAACCACTTTATGGTTGTATCTTTTATTGCAATGCTTCTGTTAATAGCTGTAATTACAGCAGTTATCCTTATTACAATCAACAAGGTTATTACAAAACCAGTATCTGGTCTTTCAAGCAGCATTCTTAAGATTTCCGATGGTGATTTCACAACAAGAATGCCAGATGACAGAGGCGATGAGATTGGTCTTATCAGTAAGGAAATGCAGCGTTTCGTACAGATTATGAATGGAGCTATTGGTTCTATTCAGGGCCGTGCAGAACAGCTGCAGGAGGATTCTGAGAGCTCTAAGAATGCATCTAGCAAGATGAGTACAGAGGCTGGCGACCAGTCAGTATCAATGGGTCAGATTCAAGAGACAATGGACGATATTTCAAACGCTGTCGGCGAGCTTGCTGAGAACGCAACAAATCTTGCTCATGCAGTTTCAGATTTGACCGATAATGGAAATAGCACAAACGAAACCATGATTGCCTTAGTAGACCAGGCCAAGATTGGTCAGGAGGATATGACTGAGGTTCAGCGCAGTATGGACAAGATTAATGAGTCTATGAGCGAAATGAACGATGTTGTTGTTACTGTAGGTGATTCTGCTAAGCAGATTACAGATATTGTTCAGATGATTGATTCTATTGCAGAGCAGACAAACCTGTTGTCTCTTAACGCTTCTATCGAGGCTGCCAGAGCAGGTGAGGCAGGCAAGGGCTTCGCAGTTGTTGCCGATGAAATCGGAAAGCTGGCTCAGAACTCTCAGGATGCGGCAAAGGAAATCGGCGATATTATCAAACAGATTACTGGACTTATCTCTGATTTGGCAGAAAAGTCACAGAATAACATGGATTCAATTAATGCCAGCGGTGAGGTAGTAGAAAAGGCTGGTACAAGCTTCAGCAAGATTTACGATGACCTTAACGAAGCTGCAAGCGTAATGAAGAACATGATTAGTATGATGGGCGAGGTTAATGATATTGCATCGTCCGTAGCAGCTATTTCAGAAGAGCAGTCAGCTAGTTCAGAAGAAATTACAGCTACAATCTATACACTTACAGAAAGTGCAAATCAAATTGCAACAGAAAGCCAGGGCGTAGAAGATGTTGCTAATTCGGTTTCAGATTCTGCACTTGCTATTAACGATGAGCTTTCTAAGTTCAAAATTGAAAGTGATATCAATTAAAATAGCATGAGTTAGGTAGTAGCGCTACATAATCATATAGAGGAGGCCGTGTTGAGTTTATAGCCCAGCACGGCCTCTTCACGTCTAAAATATGTGGTCAAGTGAAAGTTTTGTGAAGATTCTGCAAATTCACAATATTTTCAAAAAAATGTTGTTATACTTAGTATAATAACGAAAGTATCCAGCGGAAAATAAGATGAGATATATGGAGGGCCTCAATTATGAATGAAGAAGCTGAGAAAAATGATATCAAAACCAAGCAGATGCTTGAAAAGAACCGTTTGGCCAGATATTGCGGTACAATCACATGCATAGCGTTGATATTTTTTGCTGTCAGATCACTTATAATGGACGGCGTTAATCCGCTAGATTTAGTGCGTTTAGCTTTAGCAGTTCTTGATATTATATTATTCCAGGTATGTTATATGAGCTTTGGCGAGCAATATCGTTATAAGTTCTGCATCACATTATCTATGGTTGTGATGTTTTTGTTGAATATATATGTACCTAGTGATAACCATATGTACTTGTTTATGTATCCTATTATACTTATCGTTATGATTTATGGAGAGGCTGGCACGGTAAGAATAGGATGTATAATTGCCAATGTATGTCTTATAACCTCGGGCTTTATAGAGATTCACAGAGGACATATTTCTGGCCGTGATTTAATGACAGAATTAGGTTTTAGTATTATAGCCTGCACAATAGCAGTTGTAGTATGTAAACAGCAGAGAAGACAAACTACAGAAGCTCTTGATACAATCAAGGATCATGCAGAAGACCTTAAAGAGACATCTGAAACAATTGTTGATTTGGCAGAGCAGCTGAATAAGAAGTTTGAGGAAGCCAATGAAGTTTCATCTCGACTAAATGAATCTATGGAGACAGTTCATGATTCGGTAGCTGAAATCGTTGAAGGCACAAAGAATACAGCAGAAGCAGTTGAAAATCAGACCAATAAGACAGCTGTTATTCAGGAAAGCATTCAGTCTGTAGGTAATGAGGCCAGCAACATTGATGATGTATCTGCAAGAGTTGAAGATTCCGTAAACGAAGGTGTAGACCTTATCAATCAGCTTAAGACACAGGCTGAAAAGGTTGAAAATATCAACATCGAGACAAGTAACACAACTAAGGCTCTTAATGATAGTATTCAGGATATCCAGGGTATTACAGAAACAATCCTTGGTATTTCCAGCCAGACAAACCTACTTGCTCTTAACGCATCTATCGAGGCAGCCAGAGCAGGTGAAGCTGGTAAGGGCTTCGCAGTTGTTGCTGATGAAATCAGAGCTCTTTCTGAAAGCACAAGAGAAGCTACAGAAGAGATTGCAAAGATTATCGAGCGTCTTACATCTGAGGCACGTACTGCAGCAGATGCAATGTCAAAATCAGCTGAATATGCAAGCCGACAGAATGATCTGATTACAGAAACAGGTTCTAAGCTTGATACCATCAAGGAAGGTACAGACGAGCTTAGAGATGGCGTTGTTCAGGTTAAATCATCTGTTGAAGAGGTTATCCAAGCTAATACACAGATTATGGATAACATCACAAATCTATCTGCTACATCACAGCAGGTTGCAGCAGCTACAGATACTGTTGGTTCTGTAAGTGATGAGGCAATGGATGCTCTTACAAACATGAATGATACACTTGAGGTTATCAATAAAATCGCAAGAGAAATGGAAGAGATGGCGCTCAAGTAAAAAAACGTGTACAATAGAAAAAGGTAGCAGGGGGTGTAGCAAATGCTGCACCCCTTTTTATCGGATTTTATTGTTAAGGAGTTTTGTAATGGATATTTCAGAAAAAATCGATTTACACGACTGCCCAATCTGCGGAGGGGCAGGTATTTTAGAGGAAGAGGACATGGGCTTTTATGTTGCATGTTTAGATTGCGGTAGCTACACAGGCACAGTTGGCTACAAGAGTGAAGATGGAAAGCTTACAGCAGCAGAGAAATCTGCTATGCTTTGGAATACCGGTAAAGTTATCAATAGCGCTCCAGGAGAGTAAGAAAGAAGGCTAATTATGAAGCAAACTCAGGATAAGGCGAGAAACCTAACAATGATGATGGATGAGTATGAGCTCACAATGGCTAATGCTTATTTTAATGACCCTACTATCGATAATAACGCAAGGGTCAGCTTTGATGTGTTTTATAGAGTAAATCCAGATGGAGGCGGCTTTGCTATTTTTGCAGGCTTGCAGCAGGTTAAGGATTATCTTTTGAATATGCATTTTACCGAGGAGGATATTGAATATCTCAGAAGTGTAGGGCATTTCACAGATGACTTCCTTGATTACCTTAAGGATTTCAAATTTACAGGTGATGTGGATGCATTCCCAGAGGGGACTATCATGTATCCAAATGAACCAATCATCACAGTTACAGCACCTATCATTGAGGCTCAGCTTGTAGAAACTGAAATATTGGCACAGGTTAATCATCAGTCTCTTATCGCTACAAAGGCCAGCAGAATCGTCAGAGCGGCGGCAGGGCGTGCAGTATCAGATTTCGGTGCCAGACGTGCACACAATAACGATGCGGCTATTTACGGCGCAAGAGCGGCCTATATCGGTGGTGCAAGTGGAACAGCAACAGTTTCTGCAGGGCAGTATTTCAACATCCCTATTGGCGGTACTATGGCCCACAGCTACGTTATGTATTTCACATCAGATGATAACGATTATCGTACATCAGAGCTTACAGCATTTAGAAGCTTTGCAAAGAGCTATCCTAACAACTGTATTCTTCTGGTTGATACTTACAACGTGCTTAAATCCGGCGTTCCTAACGCTATAAAGGTATTTAAGGAGATGAAGGAAGCAGGTATCGAATCTAAGAGCTTCGGTATCCGAATCGATTCAGGTGACCTTGCTTATCTTACAAAGAAGGCTAGAAAGATGTTAGATGATGCAGGCTTCGAAAAGGCTAAAATCATCGTTAGTAATTCCCTTGATGAATACACTATTACATCAATCCTTCAGCAGGGGGGACAGGTGGATTCATTTGGCGTAGGTGAAAGACTAATCACAGCTAAGTCTGAGCCTGTTTTCGGTGCAGTATACAAGCTTTGCGCTGTTACTAACCCTAAGACTGGAGAAATCATTCCTAAGATTAAGATATCTGAAACTGTAGAAAAGATTACAAACCCAGGTCTTAAGGATGTATATCGTATCAAGGATGAAAGCGGACGTGCAGTAGCAGATTTGCTTGCTATCAAGGGTGAGAAGATAGATATGTCTGCAGAGGGTGGCTACAAATTTGTTGACCCAGAGCAGCCATGGAAGAGCACTCATATCTTTGAAAATTGTACAGCAGAATTGCTTCAGCAGCCACTTATCGTAGGCGGTAAGGCAGCATCTGAGGACGAGGATATGCAGACAATCCGTGCAAGAGTACAGAAACAGCTTGAGACCAGCGTATGGCCTGAGGAACAGCGTTTTGAGAACCCTCACAAGCATTATCTGGATATGACTCCTGCTTATTACAACATGAAGATGGACCTTCTTCGTAAAGAGGATAAATAGAATTGATATCAAAAGAACTGATAGAAAACTATAATTTAAAGCTCGCAGATAAGGGGCTGGCTCTGATTCAAACAGATGAAGGGCTCAGCCTTAGCTCTGGCGAGCTTTCTATAATGGCGGATTTTAGAGAAATGCTGCCAAGGCTTAAAAAGAGTAATCTAGAGCGAGAAATGTTAGTGAAGGCCGCTAGAATTAAGGGGCAGCCTATGCCACAGACGCTAATCGATGCAACAGCAGGCTTTGGGGAGGATTCCCTGATTCTTGCAGCAGCAGGCTTTCAGGTGCGCCTGTACGAAATGGATGAGATTATCGCTGTATTACTTCAGGATTGCATGGAAAGAGCCTTGGAAATACCTGAATTGAAGGATGCAGTGGGCAGGATGACATTAGTATGTGACGATAGCGTAAAGGCCATGAAAGAGCTGGATTATAAGCCAGATATAGTGCTTCTGGACCCAATGTTCCCTGAACGACAGAAGAGCGCTCTGATAAAGAAAAAATTCCAGCTACTGCAGAAGTTAGAAAGCCCTTGTTCTATGGAGGAGGAGCTTTTAGAGGCTGCAGAGGCAGCTCAGTCCAAGAGAATAGTAATAAAACGTCCATTAAAGGGCCCGTATCTTGCAGGCAGAAAGCCTAGCTATAGCCTAGAGGGCAAGGCAATCAGGTACGACTGTATGGTTTACGCAAGATAGCAGTCTTTTGTGTATAATTCATCAAATGGCAATCTTTTTTCACGGAAAACCCTTATTTATATAATATGATAAATGATATATAACACATGTAGTGTGTCTTTATCTGAAAGAGGGGAAAACATGAAGAAGACCAAGCGTACTACTGTAAAAAGCAGAATTACAAAGCATGTGGTATTTGCCATAATAATTACAATTGGCTTTATGACTATTGTAAATCTTACTTATCTTTCCCGCCGTATCATAGAACAGCAGGAGATGAAGCTAGAATTGGCTACACAGGTTAGTGCAAACGAAGTGGATAACTGGGTTAATGATATGGCTACGGTTACAGAGGATATGGCAAGTACACTTACAGCACTAGGCGATTTGAATCAGACCACTGTTAGGGCAGTTGTTGATAGGGTGGCACTTAATCATCCTGAACTATATTTTGTATATTTTTCTGATAAGCTGGGAAATATGACTATGGCCCGTGGAGTTGATTTTGCACAGGGGGTTGATCCTAGAGAACGAGGTTGGTATAAAAAAGCTGCAGCGGCTGGACATACAGTAGTAATTGATCCATATTCTAGTGCAACCAGACCAGATGTCATGATGGTAACCGTCGCAACTCCTGTATATTGGGGCTCAATGATGGTTGGTGTTGTTGGTGTTGATGCGGATATAGAATCTATTCAAAATTTCATGAATACCATTGATTTTGAAGAGGGTTCCTATGGATTCCTTTTAGATAGTCAAGATAACATAATTGTTCATCCAAATGCACAGTACAATCCAACAGAAGAAAAAATAACATATGCCTTTGAGGTAATGCCTGAACTTGAGGAAGTTGTAGCTAGTAAAGAAGAGGGCTATGTGACAGCCAAGGATTACACGGGTACAAGCATGGTTTATTCAGCAGTAACGCTTGAAAACAGCCGATGGACAGTGGCAGTGGCATATCCAGAGGCAAATTTCCTAAAGCATGTGGATAGAGGTATTAGAATTAGCATATTTGTTGCTATCATTTGTATCCTCTTAGCGCTGGGTGATATAACATATACCGTCAGAAAAGTGTTAAAGCCTCTTGATAAGATAAATCCTGCAATGGATAGAATTATGCTAGGCGATTTTACCACTAAGCTTAATTTTGCAACCGCAAACGATGAAATAGGGGATATGCAAAATAAGCTGGCAGCTTCATTAGAGGAGCTTTCAAAGGTTATCCAGAAGCAGAAATACGTATTATCAGAGATGGAAAAGGGAAATCTTGTTGTAGAGGATATTGAGGATTTCCCAGGCGAATTAAATGAGATTGCAAGGTCGGTTAACTCAATTAAAGCCTCTTTTAATGATATAATCAGCGATATCCAGTTCTCAGCAATTAATCTACAAAGCTTTGCAATGGGTATCAATGAATCCAGCGATTTAGAGGAGATGCGCTCAGTATTTGAGGAGCTTTCTGCAGAAGCTAATATACTGATGGAAAAGACCTCTCACTTTAAGACAATGTAAAAATATAGCATAGAAAGTCTTCACAAGATGTGAAGACTTTTTTTGTTTCTTTTTTACGAAATATGCGCAACCGATTGCATTTGTATATTTAATGTGATAACTTAAGGAATTAGGAAAAGAAAAGAGGATGATTATGGGTCATACATTAGATTCAATAGCAAAAGAATTAGGGCTTAGCAAGACAACTGTAAGCCGCGCAATATCAGGAAAAGGCCGTATTTCTGAGGAAACCAGAAAGAAGGTAAATGAATACATCAAGGAAATTAACTACAGACCAAGTGCTGTAGCGCGTTCTCTTGCAGCGAATCGCACATATAACGTGGGACTAGTAGTACCTGCGGATTCTGCATTAGGAGAAATGCCATATTTCCAGACACTCATGACTGGAGTTTGCGATAGAGCAATGGATTTCGAGTATGATGTGTTAATTATTCTTGCAGATAATGACGGTATTGCAGCGCTGCGCCATGCTGTTTTAAACAGAAAGATTGATGCAGTTATTGTAAGCCGTTGTGAAAGAGATTCTAAGGTTATCAATTTCTTAAAGGAATCTGATATTCCATACATAGTTGTAGGAAATCCTATGGATGAAAGTGTTCCTTATGTGGATCACGACAACGAAGGGGCAGCTACCAGAATGATAGAAACCCTTATAGATTCAGGCATTAAGAGAATGGCATTAATCGGTGGTGGTGAAAACATCAACGTTACCCACAGTAGATTGGCGGGCTTTAGACAGGGCTTTATTAACAAGGGTCTAAAGGCTGACGAATCTCTTATTTTCTTAAATATGCATAAAAGTGCCAGAATGGATTCTGTTTTAAAGGAATCTATTTCTGAAGGAGCAGAGTGTATCGTTTGTATGGATGATATGCTTTGTAATTCTGTCCTCAATTGTTTGCATAATGACGGAATTTCAGTACCTGAGGATATCAAGCTATGTTCATTTTATGATTCTAACTTGCTTTCTACATCAAAGCCATCTATCACAAGCCTTTATTTCGATGCAAAGAAGCTGGGCGGTCAGTGCCTAGAAATTCTTATGCGTGGCCTTGATGGGGAAAGTATCACAAATGAAATTCTCACAGATTTTAATATTCAGATGCGCGACAGCACAAAATAATTGCGCAAATAGATATTGTCCCATTACGTAATTAGGCAGGTTATGCGTAAAATTAGCCAAAATTTAATGAAAATACTTGTGTATTTTGCTATGTTGACGAAAAACAGTTATAGATATAGGATAATTTATGTAGAACAACCGGTTGCACATTTTGCGGCCTGGTAGTATAAAAAATTAATGATTATGGAGAAAATGGAGGAGTAAAAATGAAGAGAAAGATCGTTTCAGCACTTCTTGTTTCTACTATGGTGGCTACAGCATTCGTAGGATGCGGTTCTACAGCAGAAGAAACAACTGACAGTGCAGCAACAGAAACAACAGAAGAAGGCGCATCTAGCGATGACGCTATTGCAAATCTTATCGCATCAACAGAAGGCACAGTTAACATTGACCTTTGGTGCTCAGAAACAGAAGAATACCAGACAGTTATGAAGAAGCTTTGCGATGATTTCGAAGCTCAGTATCCAGACGTTGATTTCAACATCACACTTGGTGCTGTTTCAGAAGCTGATATGAAGGATAGAGTTTTAGAGGATGTTGAGGCAGCAGCTGATGTATTTGTATTCCCAGATGATCAGCTTGAGGCACTTGTTAAGGCAGGCGCTCTTAACGAAGTAGCAGCTCAGTATACATACGACATGAACGAGACAGATACAGCAGCTACAGTTGAGGCTGGACAGTACAATGGTAAGCAGTATGGCTACCCATTCACAGCTTCAAACGGATATTTCTTATACTATGATAAGAATCAGCTTTCAGACGAAGATGTAGCTTCTTGGGAAGCACTTACAGCTAAGGCTGAGGAGCTTGGTAAGGAAGTTGGTTGTGAGACAGCAAACGGCTGGTACTTATATGGATTCTTCAAGGGCGCTGGTTGCAACCTTACAGAGAACGAAGATCAGTCAAACAACTGCGATTGGAACAATGAGACAGGTCTTGCAGCAGCTGAATCACTTCAGAAGATTGCATCTTCAAAGGCATACAAGAGCTACGGAAACGATGACCTTCTTGCAAACCTTAACGATGGCAAGGTTGTAGCTTATGTATCAGGTACATGGAATGTTAACGCATTCTCAGATGCTTATGGTGATGGATATGCAGCTACAAAGCTTCCTACATTCAAGGTAAATGGTGAAGACAAGCAGATGGCTTCTTACTCAGGATACAAGTTCGTAGGTGTTAACGCATATGCAGAGAACACAGGTTGGTCAATGCTTCTTGCTGAGTACCTTACAAATGCAACATCTCAGGAAGCTGTTTACGAAGCAACAGGTGAGGGCCCTTCAAACACAGAGGCACTTTCAAAGGCTTCTTCTCCAGCACTTGATGCTCTTGCAGCACAGTCTGAGTTCGCAGAGCTTCAGAGAGTTGGTGGTAACTATTGGACACCAGCAGAGTCACTTGGAAAGAACATTCTTGAAGGCAAGGTAAGCCAGCAGGTACTTGATGATGCAGTAGCAGGTATTACACAGCCAGTAGAGTAATAAATAAGCCTTCCCCCTTTGGGAAAAGGTTATAGCTTCCCCCCAGAGGGGGGAAGCCTTTTATTTGAAGAGGATAAATATGAAGAAAATAGGCAACTACTTTAAAGACTTTGGTCTTGCAATAGCTCACGGCGACATCTGGGTGAAGCTATCACTAATCATAATGGGCGCAGGCTACTTTGGTAGAAAGCAAATAATGCGCGGTATTTTAATGACATTACTTCAGGTTGGAGTGCTAGCATCAATCTTTGGTGTATTCGCACCTTATATGTCAAAGTTAAACACACTTGGAACTGTTCAGCGTGAAGAGGTGTTTGACATCGTAACTATGAAAAAAACTGTTAATAATTACGATAATTCACTGTTGATTCTTCTTTATGGAATCATCGGAATCCTTGTAATTATTGCATTTATCGCATTATATATTGGAAATATTAAAGCAACATATCGCATCCAGAAGATGCAGGAGAATGGTGAAAAGCTAAATACATTTTTAGATGACCTTACATCCTTCAAAAATGAAAGATTTCACATTACACTCCTTACACTTCCAAGCTTGGGTGTAATTCTTATTAACATCATACCTATTTTATTTATGGTATGTATCGCATTTACGAACTATGATGAGAATCATCAGCCACCAACATATCTATTTACATGGGTTGGTATTAAAAACTTCGTAAATCTATTTACAACAAGCCAGACAATCACATTTGGTTATGCATTTGTAAGAGTATTAATTTGGACTTTAATTTGGGCAGTTTTAGCAACAGCTACAACATTCCTTGGTGGTATCCTTCTTGCTCAGTTTATCAACCATGAGGACACTAAATTCAAGGGAATGTGGAGAACACTTTTTGTAATCACAATCGGTATTCCACAGTTCGTTACACTTCTTCTTATCAGTAAGATGTTTGGTGATAATGGTATCGTAAATACGTTTTGCTCAAATGTAGGAATCCTTGATTTCTTCAAGAACATTGGATTGCTTAATGCAGGCGATGCATGCATCCCATTTTTATCCCGTCCAGGTTGGGCACACATAACAATTATTCTTGTAAATATCTGGGTTGGTATTCCTTATCAGATGCTTGTTGCTACAGGTATCCTTATGAATATTCCATCAGACCAGATTGAATCTGCAAAGATTGACGGCGCAAACAAGTTCCAGATTTTCTGGAAGATAACAATGCCTTATGTAATGTTTATTACTGGCCCATCACTTATTCAGTCAGTCATTGGTAACATCAATAACTTTAATGTTATTTATTTACTTACATACAATTACCAGACAACAAATATGGCTATGGCTAATTCACATGCCAACGAGGTTGACTTGCTTATCACCTGGTTATTCAGACTGACAAACGAGTACAGTAACTTCAAGATGGCATCAGTAATTGGTATCGTAACATTCGTAGTTTGTGCAGCCCTTTCACTTCTTACTTTCTCAAGAATGATAGGTGGAGATAAAGAGGGGGTATACAGATAATGAAAAAAACATGGAAAA